>QXGG01052846.1_pt1 | contig 11762 bp, 7 predicted proteins | sample 1982491 | NCBI WGS metagenome assembly QXGG01 (sample SAMN09924614, study PRJNA488089) | Wastewater metagenome, whole genome shotgun sequencing project. | isolation source: South African research farm wastewater | place: South Africa: Irene, Agricultural Research Council, Animal Production Institute... | reverse complement strand
GATCCACGCAAGCGGGTAGGCCTCCATGACCGGGCGGACGATGCCCATGGACCACGACTCCAGGGTCATGACCTGGAACAGGGTGTAGAACGAGGCGCCGATGGTGCCGAACCACTCCGGGAAGCTGGCGCCGAAGAGCTTGGTCGTCATCACCGCGGCGACGTAGAACACGAGCAGCAGCAGGGTGAGCACCGAGCCCATGCCGGGGATGGCCTTGAGCAGCGCGCTCACGACCTTGCGCATCGAGGGCACCACCGAGATGAGGCGCAGCGCGCGCAGGATGCGCAGCGAACGCAGCACCTGCAGGCCTTCGCCGGTGGGGGCGAGGGTGATCGCGACGATGGTGAAGTCGAACACGTTCCAGCCGCTGCGGAAGAAGCGCAGGCGGTAGGCGAAGAGCTTGAGCGCAAGCTCGACCACGAACACGGCGAGTGCGCTGCGGTCGAGCGCGAGCAGCAGGCCGCCGGCCTTGTCCATGGCGGTGGCGGAGGTCTCGAGGCCGAGCGTGATCGCGTTGATGATGATCACGACGATGATGAAGCGCTGGAAGGCGGCGGATTCGACGAGGCGTTGGAGAGTCGAGGTCATTTGAGATTCTCGGAGAGAACGAGGGAGGTGGCCGCGGAGCAGGTGCCGCGGCCGCAATCGTGCATCAGGTGGCTTGTGCTTCCTTGCGCGCGGTGTGCAACAGGCTTGCCACCACCGCGATCGCGAGGATGGTGCCGACCACCGCGAGCGACACCAGCACCGGAATCTTCACCCACTCCACGATCAGCATCTTGGTGCCGATGAAGACCAGGATCGCGGCCAGGCCGTACTTGAGCAGCTCGAAGCGATCGCCCAGGTCGGCGAGCAGGAAGTACATCGCGCGCAGGCCGAGGATGGCGAAGAGGTTGGAGGTGAGCACGATGAAGGGGTCGGTGGTGATCGCGAAGATGGCCGGGATGCTGTCGACTGCGAAGATCACGTCGGAGATCTCGACCAGCACCAGGGCGAGGAAGAGCGGGGTCATCATGCGTACGCCGTCGCGCATCACGAAGAAGCGTTCGCCCTCGAGCTTTTCGGTGACCGGGTAGTGGTTGCGGATCCAGCGGATGAGCGGGTTCTTCTCGAGGTCGGGGTCGTGCTCGGAAAACCACGCCATCTTGATGCCGGTGATGACCAGGAAGGCGCCGAAGAGGTAGAGGATCCAGTGGAACTCGGTGATCAGCCAGCTTCCGGCGAAGATCATGATGGTACGCAGCACGATCGCGCCGACTATGCCGTACAGCAGCACACGGCGCTGCAGCTCGAGCGGCACCGCGAAGAAGCTGAAGATCATCATCCACACGAAGACGTTGTCGACCGCGAGCGATTTCTCGACGAGGTAGCCGGTTACGAAGGCGAGCGCCTGCTCGTTGGCCAGCGCGCGCCCGAGGGTGCCGTCGAGATACCACCATAGACCAGCGGCAAACAGCAGCGACACCGTGACCCAGGCGAGCGACCAGCCCGCTGCCTCCTTCAACGACACCCGATGCTGCTTGCCGCCGCCGAAGGCGAACAGGTCCACCAGCAGCATCGTCACCACGATCGCGGCGAAGGCCGCCCACATCCACCACGTTCCGATCGATTCCATCGCGCGCTCCGCAAAAAACAAAAAGGGCCTGTTCCCGAAGGACACAGACCCTTGCGTGAGCCTTGCGCGCACGGACCTTGCCCTTGGGCAAGGTCTCGCTTGCAACGAACGAATTCGATCGTTACCCCCGGCACCGGGAGACGGTCTGGCGACCCATCTGCCGTATTGACGATGCCGGAGCGAAAAAGCTACTCCCCTTGATGGGCAGGAGTGTGTCTGGTGCACTGCGGCAATGTCAAGCTGCGCGTGCAATCGCGGCCGGGGCCCTGCGGTCGACACCCCGCGCCGGCTCGGGCATGATCGGCGGCGTCCGGTTCGCCTGTCATGCATTGCGGGCCACCGGCGCTTTTCTTTCTTTTGTCTGGATCTCATGGAAATCGTCTTTCTCATTGCCCTCATTGTGCTCAACGGTCTCTTCGCCATGTCCGAGATCGCGCTCGTCACCGCGCGCCGGGCGCGGCTCGCGCGGCTTGCGGAGGACGGCGACGGCGCGGCCGAGGTGGCGATCAAGCTCGGCGAGGACCCGACCCGCTTCCTGTCCACGATCCAGATCGGCATCACCTCGATCGGCATCCTCAACGGCATCGTCGGCGAGGCCGCGCTCGCCGGGCCGCTGGCCGAATGGCTGCAGGGCCTGGGCATGGAGCAGGGCGTGAGCGAGATCGGCTCTACCGTGCTGGTCGTGGTGGTGATCACGTACGTGTCGATCGTGGTCGGCGAGTTGGTGCCCAAGCGCATCGGCCAGATCGACCCCGAGGGTATCGCCCGCCTGGTGGCGCGGCCGATGAACGTGCTGTCGGCGGCCTCGCGCCCCTTCGTGTATCTGCTCGCCGGCTCGACCGCGCTGCTGCTGCGCATAATGGGCCAGCGCGAGAGCACCGGCCCGAGCGTGACCGAGGAGGAGATCCACGCCATGCTGGTAGAGGGCTCGGAGGCGGGCGTGATCGAGAAGAGCGAACACGAGATGGTGCGCAACGTGTTCCGCCTCGACGACCGCCAGATCGCCTCGCTGATGGTGCCGCGCGGGGATATCGTGTCGCTCGATCTGACGCGCCCGCTGGAGGAGAACCTCGAGCTGGTGGCGTCGTCGGCGTATTCCAGCTTCCCGGTGTGCCGCGGAGGGCTCGACGACATCCTCGGCATCGCCAGCGCCAAGAAGCTCTTTAACCAGTCGCTGCGCGGCGAGGCGATCGACCTGACCAAGGAGTTGCAGCCGGCGGTGTACGTGCCGGAGTCGCTCACCGGCATGGAGCTGCTCGACCAGTTCCGCGCCTCGGGCACCTACACCGTGTTCGTGATCGACGAGTACGGCGAGGTCCAGGGCATGGTCACGCTGCACGACGTGATCGAGTCGGTGACCGGCGAGTTCCTGCCGCACGACACCGAGGAGGCCTGGGCGGTGCAGCGCGAGGACGGCTCGTGGCTGCTCGACGGCCTGATCCCGATCGTCGAGCTCAAGGACCGCCTCGGCATCAGGACGGTGCCGGAAGAGGACAAGGGCCGCTACCACACGCTGTCGGGTATGGTGATGTGGCTGCTCGGCCGCCTGCCGGGCACCGGCGACATCGCCACCTGGGAGAACTGGCGGCTGGAGGTGATCGACCTCGACGGCAAGCGCATCGACAAGGTGCTTGCGAGCCAACTGCCCGAACCCGCGCCCGCTGCAGCGCTCGGCGCCGAGCAGGAAGCCGTCACTGCGGCAGACCGGGCCGACGACGCATGATCGATCAGGTCGCAGAGAAGGTCGTCCGCCGCGTCATCCTCGGCTTCCTGCTCGGCGGCCTTCTGCTGCTGAGCTACGCGGTGCTGCACATGTTCATCGTGCCGGTGGCGTGGGCGGTGATCCTTGCCTTCGCCACCTGGCCAGCCTACCGCCGGCTGCGGGCCTCGATGCGGCGTTATCCCACCCTGAGCGCGCTGCTGATGACGCTGCTGCTGAGCGCGGCCTTCGTGCTGCCCGCGCTGTGGATGGGGATGCTGCTGCGTACCGAGGTGGGGGTGGCGATTGCGGCGGTGACGGCGCAGACCAAGGAGGGCTCGCTGGTGCTGCCGGATTTCGTGCGCTCGCTGCCCTGGATCGGCGACGGCCTGCAGGCCCTGATCGAGGACCTCACGCGCGACCCGGAGGGCCTAAGGGCGCGCATGACCGAGTGGGTGAGCCAGGGCAGTGACCAGTTGGTGGCGCTGATCGGCGATGTCGGGCGCAATGCGGCGAAGCTGGGCTTTGCGCTCATCACGGTGTTCTTTCTTTACCGCGATGGCGAGCGCGTGCTTGCGCAAGTGGTGGCGGTGCTGCGCCGCTTCCTCGGTGAGCGGGTCGATGCCTATCTCGCCGCAGTGGGCGGCATGACCAAGGCGGTGGTGTGGGGACTGATCGCCACCGCGATCGGCCAGGGCATCGTCGCCGGCCTTGGTTACTGGTGGGCGGGGGTGTCGGCGCCGGTGCTGCTGGGCGCGGTGACCGCGGTGATCGCGATGATCCCCTTCGGCACGCCCTTCGCCTGGGGTTCGATCGGGGTGTGGTTACTGGTCAGCGGAAACACCGTCGAGGGCATCGGTCTGCTGCTGTGGGGCGCGCTGGTGGTGAGCTGGGTGGACAACCTGGTGCGCCCGCTGGTGATCAGCAACGCCACCCGCATCCCTTTCCTGCTGGTGATGTTCGGCGTGCTCGGCGGGCTGGCGGCGTTCGGCCTGGTGGGCCTGTTCCTCGGCCCGGTGGTGCTGGCGGTGCTGATGGCGGTGTGGCGCGAGTGGCTGGAAGAATCCGAACTCGGCCGCCTCGCCCCCCCGCGCTGAAAGCCCGGCGCGGCGCCTCAGGTGCCGTACTTGCGCACCAGCGTGTCGTGCAGCGCGACGAACTCCTGCGACAGCTTGTGCTTTGGGTCGAGGTGGATCATCGGCTTGGCCTGCTCGTGTGACTCCTTGATCTTCACCGACGCCGACAGATAGGGCTGCAGCACCGGCAGGCCTTCGTCGATCAGCTCCTGGACGACCTTCTGCGGCAGGGTGGCGCGCGACTGGAACTGATTGACCACGATGCCTTCGACCTGCAGGTCGCGGTTGTGGTCGGCCTTGATCTCCTGCACGTTCTCGAGCAGCGAATACAGCGCCTTGCGCGAGAACTCGTCGCAGTCGAACGGAATCAGGCAGGCATCGGCCGCGATCAGCGCCGAGCGGGTGAAGAAGTTGAGCGCCGGCGGTGTGTCGATGTACACGCAGTCGAAGTCCTCGGCGAGTTCTTCCAGCGCGTCGCGCAGCTTGTAGATCTTGTAGCGCGACTCGAGCTTCGATTGCAGTTCTTCGAGCAGCGGATGCGAGGGCATGACGTGCAGGTGCTCGAACGGGGTGGCGACGACGAATTCGGCGGTGGCGCGCGGATTGAGCTTGAAGTTGAGCGTCTGGTCGAAGAAGTCGGCCAGCGTGGCGTCGAGATTGTCGCTGGCGGCGCCCAGCAGGTACTGGGTGGAGTTGCCCTGCGGGTCGAGGTCCACGACCAGGGTGCGCTTGCCCTGCTGGGCGCTGATGGCCGCCAGGTTGCAGGTGATCGTCGACTTTCCGACGCCGCCCTTCTGATTGAACACCACTCGCCGCATGAAGCTCTCCCCGTGTTGTGTGCCGGTGCGATGCGATCGCCGCGCCCGGAGCCCGCATTCTGCCAAAAGCACGGCAGTCCGGGGCGCTTGCTGCATTGAAGCTGATGGGCGTCATCACACGGCAGTCCTGCCAAAGGCGGGGCGGCTGCGCTAAACTTGAACGACGTCAATCGAGGCCGTTCCCGCGTCACGCTGGCGCGAATAACAACAAGCAAGCCTTTGCGAACATCCCGAACGATGCACCCGTGTCCGCGCTGCCCGGCCGGCACGTGCCGCGCATGGCCGTCGCGACCTGCGCGGCGTTTCCACGCAGTCACAACATAGACCTCAGCGTACAAAGAGGGGAGAACATGGATCAGGACTTCATCACCGCCGCACTCGACTATCACCGCTCGCCCACGCGCGGCAAGATTTCGGTCGTGCCCACCAAGGGCCTCACCAACCAGCGCGATCTCGCGCTCGCCTATTCGCCCGGCGTGGCCGCGGCCTGCGACGCGATCGTCGCCAATCCTGCCGAAGCCTTCGAGCTCACCAGCCGCGGCAACCTGGTGGCGGTCGTCACCAACGGCACCGCGGTGCTCGGCCTGGGCAACATCGGCCCGCTTGCTTCCAAACCGGTCATGGAAGGCAAGGGTTGCCTGTTCAAGAAGTTCGCCAACATCGACGTCTTCGACATCGAACTGGCAGAGAACGACCCCGACAAGCTGATCGAGATCATCGCCGCGCTCGAGCCCACGCTGGGCGGCATCAACCTCGAGGACATCAAGGCGCCCGAGTGCTTCTACATCGAGAAGAAGCTGCGCGAGCGCATGAAGATCCCGGTCTTCCACGACGACCAGCACGGCACCGCGATCATCTCGTGCGCCGGCCTGATCAACGGACTCAAGGTGGTCGGCAAGGACATCGGCGCCGTGAAGATGGTGGTGTCCGGTGCCGGCGCCGCCGCGATCGCCTGCCTCGACCTGATGGTGAGCGTCGGCCTGAGGCGCGAGAACATCACCGTCTGCGATTCCAAGGGTGTCATCTACGAGGGCCGCGAGCCCAACATGGAGCCGACCAAGGCGCGCTACGCGCAGAAGACCGAAGGGCGCACGCTGGGCGACGTCATCGTCGGCGCCGACGTCTTCCTCGGCCTGTCGACCGCGGGCGTGCTCAAGCCCGAGATGGTGGCGAAGATGGCCGACAAGCCGCTGATCTTCGCGCTCGCCAACCCGAACCCCGAGATCCTGCCGGCCGACGCCAAGGCCGTGCGCCCGGACTGCATCATCGCCACCGGCCGTTCGGACTTCCCGAACCAGGTCAACAACGTGCTGTGCTTCCCGTTCATCTTCCGCGGCGCGCTGGATGTGGGCGCGACCACGATCAACGAGGAGATGAAGCTCGCGTGCGTGAAGGCGATCGCCGAGCTGGCCGAGGCCGAGGCGAGCGACATCGTCGCCAGCGCCTACGGCGGTCAGGAGCTGAGCTTCGGCGCCGAATACATCATCCCCAAGCCTTTTGATCCGCGCCTGATCGTCAAGATCGCGCCCGCGGTGGCGAAGGCGGCGATGGATTCGGGCGTGGCGACCAAGCCGATCGCCGATTTCGATGCCTACGTCACCAGCCTGAACGGCTTCGTGTATCAGTCGGGCATCGTCATGAAGCCGGTGTTCTCGGCCGCCAAGGCGGTGCCGATGGAACAGAAGCGCGTGATCTACGCCGAAGGCGAGGACGAGCGCGTACTGCATGCGGTGCGCGTGGTGCTCGATGAAGGCCTGGCGCGTCCGATCCTGATCGGCCGTCCCGATGTCATCGAGATGCGGATCAAGAAGATCGGCCTCAACCTCAAGCCCGAGCGCGACTTCGAGATCGTCAACCCCGAGTCCGATCCGCGCTATCGCGAGCTGTGGAACGAGTACTACAGGCTGATGAGCCGTGACGGCGTGACGCCCGACCTGGCCAAGGCCAAGATGCGTCGCGACACCACGCTGATCGGCATCATGCTCCTGCGCCGCGGCGACGCCGACGCGATGGTGTGTGGCACCTTCGGCTCCTACGACTACCACCTCAAGCAGGTGGCCGACGTCATTGGCCTGGCACCGGGCGCCAAGCAGTTCGCGGCGATGAACCTGCTGCTGCTCACCAAGCGCATGCTGGCGGTGACCGACACCTATGTGAACGAGAACCCGAGCGCCGAGGAAGTCGCCGAGATCGCCCGCATGGCGGCCGACGAGCTGCGCCGCTTCGGTATCGAGCCGAACGTCGCGCTGCTGTCGCACTCGAACTTCGGCAGCTCGAATTCGGCTTCGGCGCGCAAGATGCGCAAGGCCTGCGAGATCCTGCACGCGACCTCGCCCGACCTCAACGTCGACGGCGAGATGCACGGTGACGCCGCGCTGTCGGTGGAGATGCGCGACAAGCTGCATCCGGATTCGCGCCTGAAGGGCGAGGCCAACCTGCTGGTGATGCCCAACCTCGACGCCGCCAACATCTCCTTCAATCTGATGAAGATGGCCAACGGCGACGGCGTGTCGGTGGGGCCGATCCTGCTCGGCGCGGCCAAGCCGGTGCACATCGTCACCCCGTCGGCCACCGTGCGCCGCCTGGTGAACATGACCGCGCTCGCGGTGGTGGACGCCAAGGAGACACGCAACGCCGGCCTGTGATGCGGCCGGGCGGCACATGTTTTGCGCCGCCCCTGCGCTGTCGTCAGCGGTGACGGCAGCGGTGCAGTTTTCGGGGGCAGTCCTGCAAGGGGCTGCCCCGCTTTGTTTCGTGCGTACCGGAAGTGCCCGATGAAGAACCCTGGATCGTTCCCCCTGCGCCCGCTGCTGCTTGCCGGCGCGCTCCTTCTGACCACGCCCGCGGCGGTCGCCGCCGACTGGCTGCTGGCGGCCCCCGCGCTCAATGTCGTGCCCGGTCAGCGCTTCGAGGTGGTGGTGATCGGCGACGGCAGGGCGGCGAACTGGCCCGCGCGCCTGCCCGCGAGCATCGAACTGCCCGGCGGCGGTGCGCGCATCGCGGTCGAACTGGTGGCGATCGGCAAGGCGGAGGCGAACGCGCGCCAGCGCCGCTACTTTGCGCGCTGGCCGATGGAGGTGGCGGGCGTGGCCACGCTCGCGCTCGCCGACCACCCTTCGGCGCGCCTGCTGCTCGATGGTGGTGCGGCGACGCGCGTGGTTTCAGCGCCGGCCCAAGCGCCCGCGGGCGGGCAGGTAGCGGGCGAGGCGACTGCATCCACTGCGCCGGTCGCGGTGGCGCCCGCTTCATCAGTCGCGCCGATGGGGCGCGTGGCCGATGTGCCCGCGGATCCGACGCCGGTCGAGCCGTCCGCATTCGGTTTCCATGAGCCGATGTACTTCCTCATCGGCGGCAAGGACCCGGTGAGCGCCCGCTTCCAGTTCAGCTTCCGCTACCGCATCTTCGACGAGCAGGGCGTGGTCGCGGAGACGATTCCGGTGGCGAGCGGGGTTTACTTCGGCTTCACCCAGACCTCGCTGTGGGACCTGCAGGGAGAATCGAAGCCATTCCGCGATTCGAGCTTCCGGCCGTCGCTGTTCTACCGCTGGGCGCTCGACGACCCCGACCAGCGCGGCGCGCTCTCCCTGTATGGCGGCTACGAGCACGAATCCAATGGCAAGGAGGACATGCCCTCGCGCAGCATCGACACCCTGTTCGCGCGTGCCGATGCGCGCATCCGGGTAGATGACTCCGGCACCTATGTGGGCATCGCGCCCAAGGTGTGGACCTATCTCGATCGCGAGGACAACCCCGACATCGCGCGCTACCGTGGCCATGCCGAGCTCGGCCTGCGCATCGGCCGCGACGACGCGCTGATGTTCTCGACGCTGATCCGGCGCGGCACCGAAGGCAAGATGGGGACCCAGTTCGATCTGTCGTATCCGCTGCGGCGCAGCGTGTTCTCGGGCGTGGGGGCCTTTGTCCACCTGCAGGCCTTCAAGGGTTACGGCGAAACCCTGCTCGAGTACGACGAGAACAAGGAGACGCAGTACCGGCTGGGAATTTCGCTGGTACGCTGAAAGTCCCCAGCCTTGCTGCCCGAGCGGGCGGCGCAACAAGCCCGACCAGGAGATCACCCATGAACCATGCGATCCGTTTTCACCGCACCGGCGGTCCCGAAGTCCTGCAGTGGGAGGCGGTCGAGCCGCCGCCGCCCGGCCCCGGCGAGGTCCGCCTGCGCCACCATGCGGTGGGGCTCAACTTCATCGACACCTATCACCGCAGCGGGCTGTATCCGCTGGCGCTGCCGTCGGGCCTTGGCATGGAAGGCGCTGGCGTGGTCGAGGCGGTGGGCGAGGGCGTCACCGAAGTGAAGGCGGGCGACCGCGTCGCCTACACCAACGGCCCGCTCGATGCCTATTCCGAAGTGCGCAACATCCCCGCGCGCCACCTGGTCGTGCTGCCGGACGACATCGCCTTCGAGCAGGGCGCGGCGATGATGCTGCAGGGCATCACCGCGCACTACCTGCTGCATTCCACCTACCCGGTGAAGGCCGGCGAAACCATCCTGGTGCACGCGGCCGCGGGCGGCGTGGGATCGATCCTGGTGCAGTGGGCCAAATTGCTCGGCGCCACCGTGATCGGCACCGTGGGCAGCGACGACAAGGCGGTGCGCGCAAAGGCGCTCGGCTGCGACCACGTGATCGTGTACTCGCGCGAGAAATTTCCCGAGCGCGTGCGCGAGCTCACCGCCGGCAAGGGCGTGGCGGTGGTGTATGACTCGGTCGGGCGCGACACCTTCCTCGATTCGGTTGCCTGCCTGCAGCGCCGCGGCACCATGGTGAGCTACGGCAACGCCACCGGCCCGGTGGCGCCCTTCGACTGCGCGCTGCTGCACAAGGCGGGCTCGGTGTACGTGACTCGCCCCGGGCTGCCCGACTACATCGTGACTCGCGAGGAACTCCTCGAGCGCGCGGCCGCGCTGTTCGAGGTGGTACGCAGCGGCAAGGTCAAGATCGAGGTCATGCAGCGTTACGCGCTGAAGGACGCCGCGCAGGCGCATCGCGACCTGGAAGCGCGCAAGACCACCGGCTCGACCGTGCTCTTGCCCTGAGCGCGTGCGCTGAAGCTTGGCCGTACCACACCGCAGCGTGGCGGCCGCGGTGTGGTTTGCTCAAAGGGAGGCACGATCTGCGTTGATCGGGCGCGGGCAGGGCGGCTGGGTCGGGTAAAATCCGCGCCATGAATTCCGCAGCCCATACCCCGGTCGAGCCGGGCTTCGCGCCGAGCGCTCCGCGCTTCGTTCACCTCCGCCTCCATTCCGAATACTCGATCACCGACGGCATCGTCCAGATCGACCAGGCGATCGCCGCCGCGGCCGAAGACGGCATGCCGGCGCTCGGCATCTCCGACCTCGCCAACCTGTTCGGCATGGTCAAGTTCTACAAGAGCGCGCGCGGCAAGGGCATCAAGCCCATCGTCGGCGTCGATGTGTGGATCCAGAACGAGGCCGAGCGCGACAAGCCGCAGCGCGTGCTGCTTATCTGCCGCAACCGTGCCGGCTATGGCCAGTTGTCCGAGCTGCTGACACGCGCCTACCTCGACAACAAGCACCGCGGCCGCGCCGAGCTGCGTCGCGAGTGGTTCGAGAACGGCGCGGCGGCCGACCTGCTGTGCCTGTCGGGGGCGATGAGCGGCGACATCGGTGCGGCGATTGCTGCGGGTAACGTCGAGCAGGCGGAACAGCTCGCCGCCGACTGGGCGCGGCTGTTTCCGGGCGCCTTCTACATCGAGATCCAGCGTGCCGGCCATCCCGGCACCGAGCGCTACATCCGCCACGCGGTGGACATCGCCGGCCGGCTCGGCCTGCCGGTGGTGGCGACACACCCGGTGCAGTTCCTCAAGCGTGACGACTTCAAGGCCCACGAGGCGCGGGTGTGCATCGCGCAGGGCTACGTGCTCGCCGACAAGCGCCGGCCGCGCGACTTCACCGAGGAGCAGTACCTCAAGAGCCAGGCGGAGATGTGCGAACTGTTCGCCGACCTGCCCGAGGCGCTCGAGAACGCGGTCGAGATCGCCCGCCGCTGCTCGCTGACGGTGCAACTCGGCAAGAACTTCCTGCCGCTGTTCCCGACCCCCGAGGGTATGACGCTCGACGACTTCCTGGTGCAGGAGGCCAAGGCCGGCCTGGAGCGCCGCCTCGCCCAGCTCTACCCGCATCCGGACGAGCGCGAAAAGCAGCGCCAGCGCTATGAAGAGCGCCTCAAGTTCGAGACCGACACCATCATCCAGATGGGTTTCCCGGGCTACTTCCTGATCGTGGCGGACTTCATCCGCTGGGGTAAGAAGAACGGCGTGCCCGTCGGCCCGGGTCGAGGTTCGGGTGCCGGCTCGCTGGTCGCGTATTCGCTCGACATCACCGACATCGACCCGCTGGAGTACGCGCTGCTGTTCGAGCGCTTCCTCAACCCCGAGCGCGTGTCGATGCCCGACTTCGACATCGACTTCTGCCAGGACAACCGCTACCGCGTCATCGAGTACGTGCGCGAGCGCTACGGCAAGGACGCGGTGAGCCAGATCGCCACCTTCGGCACCATGGCCTCGAAGGCGGTGGT
>QXGG01071702.1_pt1 | contig 11763 bp, 12 predicted proteins | sample 1982491 | NCBI WGS metagenome assembly QXGG01 (sample SAMN09924614, study PRJNA488089) | Wastewater metagenome, whole genome shotgun sequencing project. | isolation source: South African research farm wastewater | place: South Africa: Irene, Agricultural Research Council, Animal Production... | reverse complement strand
GGGCAAGGCTGAGCCGCTGACCGGCATCCCGATCGCGCAAAAGGACATTTTCGTGGCCAGGGGCTGGCGCACCACGTGCGGTTCGCGCATGCTGGAAAATTTCATCAGTCCTTATGACGCCGGCGTCATCGAGCGTTTTGATGCAGCCGGGGCGGTCAATCTGGGCAAGACCAACATGGATGAATTCGCCATGGGCTCGTCCAACGAGACTTCCTATTTTGGTGGCGTCAAGAATCCGTGGGACCGGACGCGCGTTCCCGGCGGCAGTTCCGGCGGCAGTGCCGCGGCCGTGGCGGCGCGTTTGTGTGCGGCGGCGACCGGCACCGACACCGGCGGCTCCATCCGTCAGCCAGCCTCGCTCTGCGGCTTCTCCGGTTTGAAGCCGACCTATGGCCTGGTGTCGCGTTACGGCATGATCGCCTTCGCTTCGTCGCTGGATCAGGCCGGACCGATGGCCAAGTCCTGCGAGGACATGGCCTTGATGATGAACGTCATGACCGGTTTCGACGAGCGCGATTCGACCAGCCTCCAGCGCGAAAAAGAAGACTATGTGCGCGATCTGGTCAAATATGAAAGCAGCGACCGACCGCTGGCTGGCCTCAGAGTCGGTCTGCCACGCGAATTCTTCGCCGAAGGCCTTAGTGCCTCTGTCGCCGGCGTCGTGCAGGAGGCGATTGACCAATACCGCAAGCTCGGTGCCGAGATCGTCGATATCAGCCTGCCCAACACCAAACTGTCGATCCCGGTCTATTACGTGCTGGCGCCGGCTGAGGCTTCCAGCAACCTGTCGCGCTATGACGGCGTGCGTTACGGCCACCGTGCTGCCGAATACACCGACCTGATGGACATGTATTGCAAGACCCGCGCCGAAGGTTTCGGCGCCGAGGTCAAGCGTCGCATTCTCATTGGTACTTATGTGTTGAGTGCGGGCTATTACGACGCCTATTATCTGAAGGCGCAGCAGATCCGCCGCCTGATCGCGCAGGATTTCGAGCAGGCCTTCAGGCAATGCGATGTCATCATGGGGCCGACCGCGCCCGGCACGGCTTTCCGCGCCGGTGAGAAAACCGACGATCCGGTCGCCATGTATCTGGAAGACCTCTATACCATCGCCGTCAATCTGGCCGGCCTGCCCGGCATGAGCGTGCCGGCCGGTTTCGCCGGCGTCGACGGCAAGCAGCTGCCGGTCGGTTTGCAGATCATTGGCAACTATTTCGACGAGGCGCGCATGCTGGGTATCGGTCATGCCTATCAGCAAGTGACGGACTGGCATACCAGGATGCCGGATGGAATTTGAATCTAAGCCGCAGGGAGCGCCGCGTATTAAGGCGAGCCTCCCTGTGACCTCTGTGGCTAAAAAGGGTTAAACCATGCAGTGGGAAGTAGTCATCGGGCTGGAAACGCATGTCCAGCTGCAAACCAAATCCAAGATATTTTCCGGTGCGGCGACCGCTTACGGCGCCGAACCGAACACGCAGGCTTGCGAGGTCAGTATCGCCCTGCCTGGCGTGCTGCCGGTGCTGAACCGAGAAGCGGTGCGCTGTGCCATCAAGTTCGGTCTTGCGGTCAATGCCGAGATCGCGCCGCGTTCCGTGTTCGCGCGCAAGAATTATTTCTATCCGGACCTACCCAAGGGCTACCAGATCAGCCAGTATGAGTTGCCGGTGGTCGGCAAGGGCGAGCTGACCATTCAGGTCGGCGACACAGAGAAGACCATCCGCATCACGCGCGCGCATCTGGAGGAAGACGCCGGCAAGTCCGTGCATGGTGCTCAGGAAGGCATGTCCGGCATCGATTTGAACCGTGCCGGCACGCCGCTGCTGGAGATCGTCACCGAACCTGACATGCGTTCGGCGGCCGAAGCGGTAGCCTATGCCAAGAAGCTGCACGAACTGGTGCAGTGGATCGGCATCTGCGATGGCAATATGCAGGAAGGCAGCTTCCGCTGCGACGTCAACGTATCGGTCAGGCCAAAAGGCTCGGACAAACTCGGTACCCGCCGCGAGATCAAGAACCTCAATTCCTTCAAGTTCATGCAGCAGGCGATCGAGTACGAGACGCGCTGGCAGATCGAGACGCTGGAAGACGGCGGCAAGATCGAGCAGGCCACCGTGCTGTTCAACCCGGACACCGGCGAAACGCGCGCCATGCGCAGCAAGGAAGAAGCCAACGATTACCGCTACTTTCCCGATCCGGACCTGTTGCCGCTGGCGATCAGCGAGGCCGACAAGGCGGAAGTGCGGGCCGGTATGCCGGAGTTGCCGCAGGCCATGCAGGTACGTTTTACGCAGGATTATCAGCTGTCCGCCTACGATGCCGCGACGTTGACCGCATCGCGTGCGGTGGCCGATTATTTCGAAGCGACGGTCAAGGCCTTCGACGGCGAACCCAAGTTGGCCGCCAATTGGGTCATGGGCAGCGTTGCCGCCAAGCTGAACGAGGAAGATCGCGATATCGCGACGTCGCCGGTGTCGGCCGCACAACTGGCCGGCCTGCTCAAGCGCATCGCCGATAACACCATCTCCAACAAGATCGCGCGCGAGGTGTTCGATGCGATGTGGGCGGGCGAGGGCGAAGCGGACGCCATCATCGAACAGAAGGGCCTGAAGCAGGTGACCGATAGCGGCGCCATCGAAGCCATCATCGACGAAGTGCTGGCAGCCAACGCGGCCATGGTCGAGGAATACAAGGCCGGCAAGGAGAAGGCTTTCAACGCGCTGGTTGGCCAGTGCATGAAAGCCAGCCGCGGCAAGGCCAATCCGGCGCAGGTCAACGAATTGTTGAAGAAGAAACTGGGCTGATGCAAGCGCCGGTTAAGTTGCTACGGCTGGCCGCTTGTTTGTGACTGTTCGCTGCGGATTTCGATGAAGCGCTGCTTGTCGTCGTTGAAGCGCGAACGGGTATTTTCCATGTTGCGCTTGCGCGCGGAAATCTGCTGGTCGATGCGTTCGAGTTCTGCCTGGGTTTCGCCGATTTCATTGGTCAGGTCATCCGGCACCGGCTTTTGCCGCTGCTTGTAGGATTCGGCACTCTTCTGGCCGCTTTCCAGCCTTTTCACGACACCTGTGCGCCGTTGCTGCAATGACTGGATGGCGGCCTCGTCCATTTGCAGGTGGCGGTCGCGGGCGAGGTCGATCTCGTCTTCGGTAGTGTAGGAGGCGCGCAGGGCGCGGTCGCGCCGCTGCTGTTCGAGCTGGGCCTGGTCGCTTTCCTGCTGGCGCTGGGTCTGGTTGCGGCGGATGGTGACGCCTTGGTTGTTCAGCACGTCGTTGTCGCGGTGGACGTCCTTGGCCGGCATCTTGTCGCCGTAGTGAGTGACGCCCTTGTCATCGACCCATTTGTGTATCTTGCCGCCCTCGGCGTGTGTCACCGTACTGATCAGCAAGCTGATGAGCATGGCCTGTGATAGTTTGATGGTGATGATACACATAGCCCGCATGATTTCCCCGGAATCGATGGCGAGGGAGGCTATGTCCGGCGGTGCTGAAACCGCACCCGCGCGTTCAGCCTACCTCAGGCGCTACTGCCATATTGCTTGCGATAATGCTCGATGGCAAGCAGATTTTGAGCCATATCCGGTTGATTCTGCAAGTATTTGATCAGACCGTCGAGGTTAGCGATGCTACAGACCGGCAGGCCGTTCTCGCGCTCCACTTCCTGTACCGCGGACAGTTCGCCCAGGCCTTTTTCCTGACGGTCGATGGCGATGGCGACGCCGGCAGGGATCGCGCCGGCCGCCCGGATGATGTCGACCGATTCGCGCACCGAGGTGCCGGCCGAGATCACGTCGTCGACGATCAGCACGCGTCCGTGCAGGGGCGCGCCGACCACCGTGCCGCCCTCGCCGTGGTCCTTGGCCTCCTTGCGGTTGTAGGCGTAGGGCAGGTTGCGGCCCTGACGTGCCAGTGCGATGGCGATGCTGGCCGCCAGTGTGATGCCCTTGTAGGCGGGGCCGAACAGCATGTCGAACCGGATGCCGGATTTGACGATGGCGGCGGCATAAAACTCGCCCAGTTTCATCAGGCTTTCACCGTCGTTGAACAGGCCGGCATTGAAAAAATACGGACTCAGGCGTCCGGCCTTGGTCTTGAATTCGCCGAAGCGCAAGACCTGCTTGTCGATGGCAAACCGGATAAAATCCTGCGTGGTGTCTGTCATGTTTGGATGGAACCGATCAATTAGGAAAAAGCATGATGCGAATTATATCTGTAAACCTCAACGGCATCCGTTCCGCGCGCAACAAGGGCTTCTATGCCTGGCTCGAACAACAGCAGGCCGATGTCGTCTGCATGCAGGAGCTGAAGGCGCAGGCCCCCGACATGACGCGCGAGATGCTGCAGCCGGACGGCTTCTACGGCTATTTCCATTACGCCGAGAAGAAGGGGTACAGTGGCGTCGGCATCTACAGTAAAAAGCAGCCGGACGCCATCATCGAGGGGCTGGGCATCGCCGATATCGACGGAGAAGGGCGCTACATCGAGGCGCAGTTCGGCAACCTGTCGGTGGTTTCGCTCTACCTGCCTTCCGGTTCCAGCGGCGAGGAACGGCAAGCGTTCAAGTTCAGCGTCATGGAGCGCTTTCTGCCGCATCTGCAGGCGCTGATCGATACAGGTCGTGAAGTGATCGTCTGCGGCGACTGGAACATCGCCCATCGCGAAATCGACCTGAAGAACTGGAAGGGCAACCGCAAGAATTCCGGTTTTCTGCCCGAAGAACGTGCCTGGATGAGCGATCTGTTCGAGCGTGTCGGCTGGGTCGATGTCTATCGCAAGCTCCATCCGGAAGCGACTGATGCCTGTTACACGTGGTGGAGCAACCGTGGTCAGGCCTGGGCGAAGAACGTCGGCTGGCGTATCGATTATCAGATCGCCACGCCCGGCATTTCAGGAACTGCCAGAACTGCCGAGATATACAAGCACGAAAGATTCAGCGATCATGCGCCTTTGATCATTGATTACGATTTCAATGTCTAGCAAACGGACCAAACGACCGCTGTTCCAATATTCATTGTTGCCCTTGTTGCTTTTCAGTTTGAGCAATCAGGCAGCCCATGCAGATGAACCGCGCGCATTTCCGATCACGGACATGTATTCGGAGATGGATACGCGCTTGAGGTTGGCCATCAAGGCTGATGCGGAAAGTTGCGAGGACCTGGCATGCGAGCAGAATCAGGCGTTTGATCAACGAATCCAGGCGCTGGGGCTGGGTTTAATTCAGGCCGCCATGCAGGCTTATCCGCAACGGCAATCCTGGTTGGGCCGAATGGAATTCAGCGTGGTTGAAAAGCGTGACGCCGGTGTCGCTTCCAACAGCAAGGGCAGGATCATGGTGTTTCGTGGTCTGCAGGACATGCAGCTGAGTGATGATGCCCTGGCTTTCATTCTGGCGAAGGAGATGGGCCACGTGCTGGCAGGTCATCACCGCACCAATACTTCGACCAAATTGATAATCTCGGCATTGGCCTCGGTGATGTTCCCTGCGGTTGCAGTGGTCGCTGCATCCAGCACTGCCGCGCAAGCCAGCACGGCGACGACCCTGATTACCAGTGCTGCATCCACAGCGACGTCGGTGATTGGCGGAGAAGTGGCGGTCTCCTCGATGAAGCCAGAACAATTGAGTGAGTCGGTCGATATGGCATTGCAGATCATGCAGCACGGCGAGTGGGATATCGCTTCAGCCTGCAGCGTGCTCCATCATGACGCGCCACCGGAGAACGGCTGGTGGCAGGATCTGGAACGCGGCCGCGATCAACTCGAGCAGCATATCGCGTTGCAGCAGGCATCCATCGTTCCCTTGGCTCAGATTGACTCTGAAGGCTTGCGTGACGCTGAGGCAGTCGCGATTCTGTCGACTGATTGAATGACGATGCTTATCCAAGCAGGGCGTTAATCTCGCGTTCGTATTCCGGAAAGTAGCGGGCGATGACTGCGAGGTCGAAGCTGCGCAGGATGCTGCTGTTGGATTCGCGGGCGAGCAGGAATTCGAAGGATTTTTTCACCAGCATTTCGGTCGTGGTGCCACCGCTCAGCAGCTTTGCGGCATATTCCGGACGCACTGTGACGATGTGGACGGTGCTGTGTTTGCCGTCGATCCGGACTTCGAAACTTTGACTATCCAGGGCTTTGATATCGATCGTCTGCATGTCGGTGATCCGTGAGTGCGATGTGCGTAAATCTAACCCAGATATTCCAATTAAACCATCGGTTTTCCGTAATGCGCACTGATGATGTTCGATTTAATACTTTGAAATCGACGCGTATCCCTTAAACTATCCTCGCCTTGGCGGCGGACAAATTTCCGCGCCGGCCAAGCGGCGCTTGCTGCCGGATGGCTGCTTTCGGCAGCGGAATGCCGCCCCGACGAACCTCATGCAAAAGAACAATTCGATGAATGCCTATCTGGAAATATTTCGTAGTCGCCGCGTCGCCGTGGTCTGCCTGTTGGGGTTCTCCTCCGGTCTGCCGCTGGCCCTGACCGGAGGCACGCTACAGGCCTGGATGACGGTGTCTGGCGTCGATCTGGCGACCATTGGCATCTTCACGCTGGTCGGCATTCCCTATACCTGGAAATTTCTCTGGGCGCCGTTCATGGACCGTTATGTGCCGCCCTTCCTCGGACGCCGGCGTGGCTGGATCGCCGCCATGCAGATGCTGCTGGGGGCGTGCATCGCCGTCATGGGCGCGCTCGATCCCGCCACGATGCCTTGGGCGCTGGCAGCACTGGCCTTGATGGCGGCTTTCATCTCCGCATCGCAGGATGTGGTGTTCGACGCCTACCGCGCCGATGTGCTGCGGCCGCAGGAGCGCGGTATCGGCGCGGCGGTCTCGGTGCTGGGTTACCGGTTGGCCATGCTGGTGTCGGGGGCGCTGGCATTGATCCTGTCCGACCAGATCGGCTGGCAGAACACCTACTGGCTGATGGCTGCGCTGATGATCGCCGCGATCGGTGCCACGCTGTTCGGCCCGGAACCGGAAGTGCAGGTGACGCCGCCCAAAACCCTGGCCGAGGCCGTGGTCGAACCTTTGCGGGAGTTTTTTGCGCGTCACGGTGCCTGGGTGCTATTGCTGCTGATCGTGCTGTACAAATTGGGCGACGCTTTCGCCGGCTCGCTGACGACTGCCTTCCTGATTCGCGGCGTCGAGTTCACCGCGACCGAGGTCGGCGCCATTAACAAGGGCATGGGGCTGGCAGCGACACTGGTCGGAGTGGTGTTCGGCGGCGTGCTGATGGCGCGTCTTGGGCTGTTCCGCTCGCTGCTGGTGTTCGGCGTGCTGCAGGCGATCTCCAATCTCACCTTCATGTGGCTGGCATCGGTCGGCAAGGATTATGCCGTCATGGTGTTGGCCGTCGGTTTCGAGAACCTGGCCGGCGGCATGGGGACCGCCGCGTTTGTCGCCCTGCTGATGGCGATGTGCGACAAGCGATTCACCGCCAGCCAGTTCGCGCTGCTCTCGGCGCTGGCAGCCGTCGGCCGCGTCTATGTCGGTCCCGCTTCCGGCTATATGGTCGAGGCTATCGGCTGGACCACGTTCTTCGGCTTCACCTTTCTGATGGCGTTGCCGGGATTGCTGCTGCTGTTCATTATGCGGCGCAGTATCGAGGCCATGGGCCGTGCTTGAGTTCTCGCTGGCCGCTGCCCTGCTTGCCGGTCTCCTCGGCGGCGGACATTGCGTCGGCATGTGTGGCGGCATCGTCGGCGCCGTCACCATGACACTGCCCGGCAGCAAGCCGAAACTGCCGTTCGTGCTGGCTTACAACCTCGGCCGCATCGGCAGTTATGGCGTGGCCGGCGTCATCGCAGGCGCCGTCGGTGCGAGCAGTTTTTTTCTCGACCATGTGCTGCCGGTCGAAAAGGTGCTTTATGCCCTGGCAAGCCTGATGCTGGTACTGCTTGGGTTCTATCTGGCCGGTATCTGGCGTGTGCTGACGCGGCTGGAGGCGCTGGGCGGCAGGCTGTGGCAGCATCTGCAGCCCTACTCGAAGCGCCTGCTACCGGTCAGGACGTTGCCGCAGTCCTTGATGCTCGGGGTGTTGTGGGGATGGTTGCCCTGCGGTCTCGTCTACAGCGTGCTGGTGGCGGCGGTCGCGACCGGCAGTCCGGTTCAAGGCGGTCTGCTGATGCTGGCTTTCGGCCTGGGTACGCTGCCGACGCTGCTGGCGATGGGTATGGCGGCGGTGAGACTCAAGAAACTGCTGCAGCACCTGTGGTTCAGGCGGCTGAGCGGCCTCTTGATCGCCGGTTTCGGGTTGCTGGCGCTTTATCGTCTGTTCTGAAGGGCGGAAATGCGAGGCCTGCTACTTGCGGCCGAGACGGTACATGGCGAGACTGCCGCGCAGGTTGGGCATGAACTGGATGCGCTGGCCGTAGGTCAGCACCAGGCGCTCTTTCACGTGAATGTTGTGATTTTCGCAGAACTGGTCGAAATCCTTGATCGTGCACAGGTGCACGTTCGGCGTGTCATACCACTGGTAAGGGATGTCGCGTGATACCGGCATTTGTCCACCGATCAACTGCAGGCGGTTGCGCCAGTAGCCGAAATTGGGGAAGGTGACGATGGCTTCGCGGCCGACGCGCAACATCTCCTGCACGATGTTCTCGGTGTTGTGCATGGCTTGCAGGGTCTGCGACAGGATGACGACATCGAAGGATTGCGCCTCGAAGCCTGACAAACCGGCCTCCAGGTCCATCTGGATGACGTTGATGCCGTTCTGCAGGCAGCGCAGCCAGTTGGCGTCGTCTTTTTCCACACCATAGCCTCGCACTTCCATCGAGTTCTGCAGAAAATGCAGCAGTTCACCATCGCCGCAGCCAAGGTCGAGCGCCTTGCAGCCGAACTTCAACCAATTTGCGATTATTGCAAAATCCTGACGATATTCTGCGATTTTATCAATGTCTTGCGTGACGTTCATGCCTGCCCCCCGGTCCGTATGTTCTGCAGATAGCTGCGCAGGATGTCGTGGTAGTGCGGGTCCGGCATCAGGAAGGCGTCGTGGCCGTGGGCGGCCGTCACTTCTGCATAACTGACGGCGCATTCGTTATCCAGCAGCGCCTTCATGATCTCGCGTGAGCGCGCCGGCGAGAAACGCCAGTCGCTGGTGAAGGACACCACGAGGAAGTCGGCCTTGACGCCTGCCAGGGCGGCGGAGAGGTCGCCGCGGTGCTCGGCGGCCGGGTCGAAATAATCGAGTGCGCGGGTCATGCGCAGATAAGTGTTGGCGTCGAACGCCTCGGCGAACTTGTCGCCCTGATAGCGTAGGTAGGACTCCATCTCGAATTCCACGCCGAAGCCGTATTTGATGGCGCCGTCGCGCAGTTTGCGGCCGAACTTCGCGCCCATGGCGTCATCGGACAGATAGGTGATGTGGCCCAACATGCGGGCGATACGCAGGCCGCGGCGCGGCACGGTATTGTGTTCGTAATAGTGACCGTCGTAAAACTCGGGGTCGGTCATGATGGCCTGACGCGCGACCTCGTTGAATGCCATGTTCTGTGCCGTCAGGTTGGGTGCGGAAGCGATGACCAGCGCATGACGCACGCGGTCCGGATAGCTCATGGTCCATTGCAGGGCCTGCATGCCGCCGAGGCTGCCGCCGATGACGGCGGCCAGTTGGTCGATACCGAGATGGTCGGCCAGCCTCGCTTGCGAGGTAACCCAGTCCTCGACCGTGACCACCGGAAAATCGGCGCCCCACGGCTTGCCGGTCGCCGGGTTGATGCTGGCAGGCCCGCTGCTGCCGTGACAGCCGCCCAGGTTGTTGAGGCCGATGACGAAGAATTTGTTGGTGTCCAGCGGCCGGCCGGGGCCGATCAGGTTGTCCCACCAGCCCGGATATTTGTCGGTTTCGGCGTACTTGCCGGCGACGTGATGGTTGCCGGAAAGCGCGTGGCAGATCATTACGGCATTGGATCTGTCCGCGTTGAGCGTGCCGTAGGTTTCGTAGGTCAGGTCGTAGGCAGGCAGCACTTCGCCGCTTTTGAGCTTGAGCGGCTCGGAAAAATGGGCGGTTTGGGCGCTGACGATGCCGACGGATGATGTTTCAGACATGGCGGGATTATACTACGGCTTATGCATACGAATATCTCGGCATACAGGGGCATCGCCCCGCAACTAGGCGCGGAAGTTTATGTTCACGCCAGCGCTTCGGTCATAGGCGATGTGGTGCTGGGCGATCACAGTTCGGTCTGGCCTAGTAGCGTCATTCGCGGCGACGTCAACCACATCCGCATCGGCGCCGGCAGCAATGTGCAGGATCTTTCCGTGCTGCATGTCAGCCACAAGTCGACCTGGGACCCGGATGGTTCGCCATTGATTATCGGTGATAACGTCACCATCGGTCATAAGGTGATCCTGCATGGCTGCACCATTGAGGACGAGTGCCTGATCGGCATGGGTAGCATTATCATGGACAAGGTCGTCGTGCAGAAGAATGTGTTGCTCGGTGCGGGCAGCCTGGTGCCGGAGGGCAAGGTGCTGGAAAGCGGTTTTCTCTATCTCGGCAGTCCGGCCAAAAAGGTGCGGGCGCTGACCTCAGGCGAGATCGCCCACTTCATGTATTCGGCCAATCACTACATCAAGCTGAAGAATCAGTATCTGGGCGAGCCTTGACTGCCCCGGCCGGAATGGCGCTGTCGGGCTAATCGGGCCGGGCGCGGCATCCTGCCGTGACTCGCGTGATGCCCGCGAGGTCGTTGTGGTGACCAATGCGGTCGAAGCCTGTCTGGCCGAGCAGTTCCGCGACGGCCACGGCCTGATCGTGGCCATGTTCCAGCAGCAACCAGCCACCTTGATTGAGATGTTCTACGGCGGAGGCAATGATTCGCCGGATATCATCCAGTCCGTCGTCGCCGGATGCCAGTGCGCTCATCGGCTCAAAACGCAGGTCGCCCTGCGTCAGATGCGGGTCATTTGCCGGGATGTAGGGCGGATTGCTGACGATGATATCGAAAGTCTCACCGCCCAGATTCGAGAACCAGTAGCTTTGTAGGAAGCGCACATTGCGGATATCCAGCTTCCTTGCGTTGGCTATTGCGACCTGCAGGGCGCTCTCCGAAAAATCGACGGCGGTCAGCGACGCCTGCGGCCGCTGGCTGGCGATGGCCAGCGCGATGGCGCCGGTGCCGGTGCCGAGGTCCAGCGCGTGGCAGGTTCGGTCAGGCGGGATGAGCGCCAGCGCCGCCTCGACCAGCGTTTCTGTGTCCGGTCGCGGAATCAGCGTCTGTGGAGTGACGTCGAGTGCCAAACCGAAGAACTCGCGTCGGCCGAGGATGTAGGCGACCGGTTCGCCGTTCAGGCGGCGTTGCAGTTTTTGTTCGAAGGCGCTGGCGGTTGTTTCGCTCAGCGTGTCGTCTTCGTGTGCCAGCAGCCAAGCGTGGCTTGCTTCCAGCGTGGCCTGCAGCAACACGCGGGCTTCCAGCGCGGCTTCACGGCTGTCCAGTTGCAATGCGGCCTGCAGTTGTTGCCGGGCCGTGTTCAGCCGCGCGCGGATCGTCATTCGTCGCCGAGCGATGCCAGCAGGTCGGCCTGATGTTCGGCCGAGAGGGCGTTGATCAGCTCATCCATGTCGCCTTGGGTGATGGCATCGATCTTGTACAGCGTCAGGTTGATACGGTGGTCGGTGATGCGGCCCTGCGGGTAATTGTAGGTGCGGATGCGCTCGGAGCGGTCACCCGAGCCGATCAGCGATTTGCGTTCGCTGGCAATTTTTGACTGCTGCTCGTCGACCTGTGCCGCCTTGATGCGCGCGGCCAGCACGCTCATGGCC
>QXGG01409723.1_pt1 | contig 11799 bp, 12 predicted proteins | sample 1982491 | NCBI WGS metagenome assembly QXGG01 (sample SAMN09924614, study PRJNA488089) | Wastewater metagenome, whole genome shotgun sequencing project. | isolation source: South African research farm wastewater | place: South Africa: Irene, Agricultural Research Council, Animal Production... | reverse complement strand
TTTGAACTTTATAGAACATTTATAACACTTGCAATAAGTGTATAATATAAGAAACTGCTATGAAAGAGGTTTGCCATGCTCAGTATATTTTTATTAATTCCTTTAAGTTTAATGCTGTTCGTGGTCGCCATCTGGGCAATACGCTATGCGGTTCGATCAAACCAATTTGAAGATTTAGATAATGCATCGCAGCGCATTATCTTGGATGACCGACAAGAGCGTCGCCAAACCATTCAAGCCCACGAACCTAACGAGAATACCCCTCAAGCGCCGCAAACCAATGATCCAGCAGACTCCAACAGAATCGACGATTGAGTGCTACCGATTCACCTTTTACCGATATCGTCTTAATAAAGCAAATATCTATCAATAAAACTCAATCCTTTAGCCTTTTATATCTCATTTATACCTGACTGTTTTTATCATTTCTTTAGGGCAAGGATAAAAGCAGGCTCACCCTTTACCATTTTTAGGAGAGACCCCCATGACCACAGCTTTACTCGTTGCGGCATTACTAATGGGATTTTTAGGTTCACCGCATTGCTTAGGCATGTGTGGCGGTTTGGTCGCGGCATTTAGTTTATCGATGAAAGATGTCAGCCCTGCTAAGCGCCGTGCTTTGATAGCGACCTATCATTTCGGACGTTTAAGCAGTTACGCATTTTTGGGCTTGGTTGCTGGACTTGTTGGCACCACTGTTTTAGAGCCGTTGATGACGGGCAACAGTATGCCTCGTATCTTATTAGGTTTGGTATTGGTCTTTGTGGGCGTCACCATGCTTGGCGCGCCATTTTTAGCCAAACTTGAGCGCGTCGGCATGCGTTTTTGGCAATTCCTTAGTCCGCTTCGCCAAAAAGTATTTCCACTTAATACCTTTCCGCGTGCTTTAGCGGCAGGGTTATTATGGGGTTTTTTACCTTGCGGCTTGGTTTATGGTGCGCTACTTATCGCTGTCGTTGCTCATAATCCACTAGGCGGTGCGGCATTGATGTTTGTCTTTGGTTTAGGAACTGTACCGATGTTAGTGGCTACCCACGAAACGGTCGGTTGGCTACGTGAAAAAATTGGCCGTATGCGTTTAAGACAAATTAATGGCGCTATCATGGTGTTATCTGGCTTAGCGGTTGCTTTTGTTCCTATGATAATGGCTAGCATGCATGGTGGCCACGGCGGCGGTAATGGACATGGTGAGCATGCTCAAATGAATCATGGCAGCCACGCCGCTATGATGGCCGATAGCAATACTTCCTCTGAAGCGACAACAGCAACCACCGCCCATCATAATATGAACAATGTGCAGCACGAGATGACGCCCGCTATGAATGGCTCGATGGATCATAGTATGCATGATATGCCACATGATGCAGATAACGCTATGAATCACAATATGCATAATATGACAGATGAGCAGCAAATAAATAGCCATCCTCATGAAGCTATGCCAGAAACTGCTCAATAGCAGCATAAAAAATATCATGACCCTATAAAAAAGCCCTTAACATCATGATGACGTTAAGGGCTTTTTTATGCAGCAATATTTATCAAAATAAAAGTTGTTTTAATAAAATCATTCCTGCCACTGTTGAAGACGAAACTTGGTATCTAAATGCTTCTCTAGCGCTGGGATATTAAAAGCATCGTCTTCGCTGACAAAACTGATACTGATACCGGTTTGTCCAGCGCGTCCCGTACGCCCAATACGGTGTACGTAATCATCTGGCTGATCTGGCAAGGTATAATTAATCACATGGCTGACATCATCCACATGAATGCCGCGCCCCGCCACATCGGTTGCCACCAACACAGAAGCATGACCATCTTTAAAGCGTTGCAGATATTTTTCACGCTTTTGCTGAATCACATCTCCTGATAACATGACGATTTTATGCGCTTGACGCAGCTTATGATACAAACGCTTCACTTGGTCTTTACGGTTGGCAAAAATTATCACCTTCTCTACTGTCTCATCAGTGATGAAACGCTCGACCGCGGCGAGCTTTTGATCTTCGGTTAATAAGTAAAAATGCTGATCGACCAATTCACTGGTTTTATGCTCAGGCTCAATTTCTACAAATTCTGGCTCATGTAACCAGCGATAGGCAAGATTCATCACATCTTGGTTAAAGGTGGCAGAAAACAGCAAGCTTTGACGATCAGTATTCGGCGGCATACGACCAACCAAGCGTTTGATATCTGGGATAAAACCCATATCGAGCATACGATCCGCTTCATCTAACACCAACACTTCCACGCGATCGAGATAAACCATGCCTTTATGCATTAAGTCAATCAAACGCCCTGGAGTCGCAATTAAGATATCGACATATTGGCGCTCAAGCTCATGCTGCTGAGTTTCATAATTGGTACCACCCATGATACAAACGCTGTGAAGCGAAGTATATTTGGTCAGAGCAATACAGTCATCAAATATCTGCTGGGCAAGCTCACGCGTTGGCGCCATAACAACGGCTCTTGGCTCGCCCAAATAGCGTTTTTCATCGGCAGCAAAGGGGCGCTTAAGCAGTGCTTCCATAATAGTCAATAAAAACGTTGCCGTCTTGCCAGTACCGGTTTGCGCCTGTCCGATAGCGTCTTGATTTGCCAATGTATGCGGTAATATCTGTGCTTGAATGGGTGTCAATTCAGTAAAGCCTAAATCATTTACAGCTCGCAAAGTGGCATTTGATAACGGCAAATCGGTAAACGTCTTAAAAGTACTCAAAAAAAATATCCTTTTGTATAATTTGCCTGCCATTAATAGCATATCTGCGCTAAGCAGACAAACAATAAAACAAGCATGCATAAAAAAGCCAAGCCTAACATCTAAACTTACCAAATATGCTGCGTTTTATTCAACATAGGCAAGACAGACGGGCTTGACTTAGTAGTATATCAGTAGTTTGTAACGACATTATAGCCAAACGGCATTAATGTCAGTAGCAATTACTCTTCTACTTTTCTGACTTCTTCAGCTTGCAGGCCTTTTTCGCCTTCAACCACACTGAACTCGACTTTTTCGCCATCTTTTAAAGAGCGATAACCATCACCTTGGATCGCGCGGAAATGGACAAAAATATCTTCGCCGCTATCACGTTGAATGAAACCAAAGCCTTTTGAGTCATTAAACCACTTAACGATACCTTGCTCACGAGCTGACATAATATTACTTCCTAAAAAGTCACTTAACCCCAAATTCCTTTGCGACATTGCATATAAACGGGGTTGAAGATTATGAAATCAAAATGTAAGAGTACTACTTTACATACCATCATCGCCTCATAAAGCCTGTTATTACTCTCTTTATGAATCAGCGTATAGTAAATTCATCCTCACCAACATAAGCAACTATCAAAATACTCTAAGCATTATATTATTTGCTTATATCAGCGCTAGCAACAAACAAGTAATATTTGTTGCGTAAAAAATATCATAGCATGGGTTTTTGGCAACATAAAGACTTTTCATATGATTTTTAGCCCTTATGGCAGTTTTTGCGGTTATTTTTATAACCATGCTGACAAACTGTTATGATAAAGGTCTAAAACATCGTATATTTGATGTATTTTCTTTCTTAAAATTTCAAAAAAGCACCGTCATAAAAGTACGGCGCCGCTTATTTTTAATAATAGCAACCCACTTACCTTAATAATTGTAGAGCCAACTATAACTATGACAACCACTTCTCAGCCAATAAAAGCAAATAGCAATCTACAACAAAATGATAAGACGTTGACGCACAAATTATTGCTGATCAATGGCGTTAATCTTAACCTACTTGGTAAACGTGAGCCAGAAATCTATGGCCATACGACCCTTGCTGATATTGAGAAAAACTTGATCGAGCGTGCCGCCAAATACGGTATCGAGCTGATTTGTATCCAATCAAACCATGAGGGCAAACTGGTCGATGAGATTCAATATTATGGTCTTTTAGCAGAAACCGCTGCACAAGTAGATGCGATTATTATCAATCCTGCTGCTTTTACCCATACCTCAGTGGCGATACGCGACGCGCTATTGGCAACACAAAAACCCTTTATAGAGGTGCATTTATCCAATGTTCATGCTCGTGAGCCGTTTCGGCAGCATTCGTATTTAAGCGATATAGCCGTCGGCGTGATTTGCGGTCTCGGGCATTTGGGTTATCAGATGGCATTGGATTATTGGCTAACCCATACTTATGCTTTAAAATTAGACGGTTAACGTAGAGATTATGACTTTATTTATATCAAGAAAACGTCAAATAAGCACAAGACTATTAGCATTGAAGTTGCGATCAAGTTGCTTTTGGCACATTAGTCAAACAGCAATGATATGATGAAAGTAATAATATGAGCGCATGAAAAACAACCCACGATATGGTGATATGAATGGCAAAATCGTCCGGAAAACGCTTTATGAAACTCGCTGGCATGACCGCAAGTATTGCCGGTAAAGCTGCTAAAAACTCATTAAAGCACCTCTCAAGTGACGAAGAAAAACGTCTAGAAGCGCGCTCAGCGCTGATGCAAGACGTCGGTGTGCAAATCGCTGAAACGCTTGGTGAAATGAAAGGCGCGGTGATGAAAGTGGGACAAATCGCCTCCCAATATAAAGACGTGTTTCCGCCTGAAGTCGCGACCGCTTTAGAGAAACTCCAAAAAGACGCGCCGCCGATGCCTTATGGACAAATACGCGCGCAAGTTGAGCGTGAATTAAAAGCGCCTATTGCTGAGTTAGTTACCCAATTTGAAGAAGCGCCATTTGCCGCGGCATCAATCGGCCAAGTGCACAGAGCGATTTTGCCCTCTGGACAAAGGGTGGTGGTAAAGGTGCAGTATCCTGATGTCGATGAAAACTGCGATAGCGATCTAAAACAAGTACGCATGGCGCTAAAAATAGCTGGCGTCCTCAATATGAGTAAGCAGTTACAAGAGCAGCTGTTTAATGAGATTCGCCAAAGTTTGCATGACGAGCTCGACTACGTTAAAGAGGCGCACAATCTACAGGTATTTGGCGCCTTTCATGCCGATGATGAAGGGCTAATTATCCCCAAAGTGATCAGTAGCCATTCATCCAAGCGCATTTTGACCTTGACCGAAGAGATGGGTGAGCCGCTTGCTGTTGCTGCGACATGGGATAACGACATTAAGCAAAAAATCGCTAAGCGCCTGTTTCATTTTAGCGCCGGACAGCTATTTGGTTTATACCGTATGCACTGCGACCCCCACCCTGGCAACTTTGCCTTTCGCACCGATGGTAGCGTTGTCGCTTATGATTTTGGTGGTATCCGCAGTTATAGTGACAGCGAAGTACAATTATTTCGCCGCTTTGCTAAGCATGCCTTAAAAGGCGATGTGACCGCGCTTGAGCAAGACTTGATTGCCCTTGATATCCGCCGCGATGATGATAAAGTCGTGCCGGGTGAATTTTATAAAGAGTGGTTAGAGATTGGACTTAAACCCTTATCCATAGAACCTTATCAGCAAGGCCCTTTTGATTTTGGCAGCAGCCAAACCCATCATGAAGCCATTGCCCAAATGCGCACGTCGTTAAAGTATTTTGGTCAGTTTCAGCCATCAGCAACGACGATGATGCTTGACCGTACCATTTCAGGTCAGTATTGGAATTTGGTCAATCTAGGCGTGGTTATCGACTTATCGCCGCTGGTTGCAGAATATATAGACTACTAAACATGGAGCGCATGACCGCAGCGATCGCAGAAATCCGCTCCTACGGCGTGACCGAATTTGCCACAGTTTGGACAGGCAATCGGGTTTAGCTGTGGGCGCATGTTACGTGCCAGCTCGGCGGTAAAAATACCTGTCGGCACGGCAATAATCGCATAACCGGTGATCATCACCATCGATGCAATTGCTTGGCCGATTGGCGTTTTCGGTGACATATCACCATAGCCCGTGGTCGTAACCGTCACCACTGCCCAATAAATAGAGATAGGAATACTGGTAAAACCATTTTCCGGCCCTTCTACCACATAGACAACTGAACCAAAAATAGTCACTAGCAAAACGAGTGATAAGAAAAATACCGTGATTTTCTGTTGGCTGGTTTTAAGTGCTGAGGCAAGAAAGCCCGCTTGCTGCATGTAGGTATTGAGCTTGAGTACCCGAAATACCCGTAAGATACGCAGGATGCGAATGACGAGCAGATACTGGACGCCGCCAAATACAAGGCTTAAATAGCTGGGTAATACCGACAATAAATCTACGATGCCAAAGAAACTAAACGCATAACGAAAGCGATTGGGCGCCGAAAACCACCTTAAAATATACTCAATGGTAAATAAAATGGTAAAAAACCATTCTGCATAACGAAATAGCGTACCATATTGCAAACGCATATATAGCACACTATCGAGCATTACCACGGCAACACTGGCCAAAATCGTAATCAACAATACGATATCAAACAGCTTACCCAAACGGGTATCCGTGCCTTCGATAATGATATGAATGCGGTTACGCAAATGGGTAATGGCTTCGGCGGTTGGTTGTTTCATAAAGTCGGTATAGTCACAAAATCAATGGTTATAAAAAACCGAACGCTTTAAGCTGATATGGGCAAGCTAAGGTTGGTCAAAATGCGCTAAAGTGGTTTATAATACTGCCAATATTTTACTAGCGGTTTTCATAGTCTCAGACAGTAGCCGCTCAAAACAAAGAAGATAGCAGTGTAGCAAAAAAGTGCGCCAAACGACATACATATCGCTAACTTGCCGATAGGTCTATTACACTCTATTAACCGCACAATCATATAATAACAATACCTTATCAAGTATAAAAAGTTGTTAACAAGGCATAGCCTACTAACTTTTTATACGCACTATAAACAACCCGTAAAACGTAAGGACGTCATATGGCAGGCCATTCAAAATGGGCAAATATCAAACACCGTAAAGCCCGTCAGGATGCGGTAAAAGGTAAAATATTTACCAAGATTATTCGTGAAATTGTTTCTGCTGCCAAGCAAGGTGACCCCGACCCTGATAAAAACCCACGCTTGCGGGCGGTTATCGAAAAGGCTTTATCAGTCAATATGACTCGAGATACCATCAACCGCGCGGTTGCTCGTGGTACAGGCGGCGATGATAATGACAATATGGATGAAGTCAGCTACGAAGGCTATGGCGTCGGCGGCGTCGCGGTCCTGGTAGAAACCATGACTGACAATCTGAACCGTACGGTCAGTGAAGTGCGCCATGCCTTTACCAAAAATGAAGGCAATCTTGGTACCTCAGGCTCGGTCGCTTATCTGTTTACCAAACGCGGTGAAATCGTTTTTAACGATGTCAGCTTAGAAGAAGAAGTCATGCTCGCGGCTTTGGACGCTGGCGCGCTGGATATCGAAAACGATGGTGAAAGCTTGCTGGTTATTACTGAATGGGAAAATTTCGGTCGAGTAAAAGATGCGCTCAATGCAGCAGGGCTTGTCTCTGATAATGCCGAAGTCACTATGGCACCTGCCACCAGCGCTGAGATTGATAATATCGACGACGCGCTAAAAGTGATGAAAATGATCGATATGCTAGAAGATATTGACGATGTGCAAGAAGTCTATAGTAATGTGAGCTTTACCGATGCAGTCATGGCGCAGCTTGAACAGTAGCCTAATGTGTCTGAGCTTAGTCTAAGATTTACCAGCAAAAAACCTTGGCAAATTTAATTAGCTTACGTCAAAAACCATATTATCCTTAGCAAAAAATAAAAACCAGACAGTGTCATACTCTCTGGTTTTTTTTGTTATTTGCATCATCCTTTATGGGTATTGTATCGTCAATAAGCGAGGCATATAATTCGATTTTAACAGTAACAATTATCATTAACATATAAGAATGGATAAGGATTCTTTATGCGTACGTCCCTTCTGCCCTCTTATCCAACCGCCACTGCCGTCAATATTCATACGCTTAACCCTAAAGCGACTCATCTGTGCTCGTTACTCGATTTGGCTAAGCATTAGCCTGCCATTATTAATGACATCGTCGCTAATGAGCACTTTGGTGATATCGACGGCGTTATCAGTCAACGACTCAAAGATTTAGGCTTTCTGCCCAATACCACTATTCAAATCGTTGCCAAAGGTCTGTTTGGCAAGCCGCCTTATGCGGTGCAACTGAGTACCGGTGCGCAGTTTAGCTTACACGCCGATGAGCTCATTAAAATCAGCTGTATCGCTATAGATTCAAGGTAAGTGTTCAGTCTAATTTACTGACTTGCTCCTGACTTACTGTATTACGTCGTGGTGTTCGTACCACAAATCACCCTGCTATTTTTATTCTTATTAATACTAGAGGACTCAGGTTATTTACCGCGCGCCGCTTTTTTACTGGACAATTTATTGTCTAAAGTAGGCTTATCTGGACGCTCATTTATCCCTTTGTTGTCAGGTTTCGCTTGTACGGTGCCAGCGGTTATGTCGACCCGTACTATTCCCGATCATAAAGAACGTTTTGTGGCGATTGCGGTATTGCCCATGCTGACGTGTTCGGCGCGTTTGCCGATTTATGCGCTGATTATTGCAGCGGTGATTTCCAATCAAACCGTCCTAGGTGTTTTCAACTTACAAGGTATGACCTTATTTGTATTGTATATCGCCGGTATTTTTTCAGCGGCGTTTGTATCGTGGCTATTCAAACGCTTTCATAGCACGACGGCAAAAGCGGCAGCATTTCCCTTATTGATGGAGCTCCCTACTTATCGTCTGCCAAATATCAAACATATTGCCAGTGAGCTTTGGGACAAGGTAAGCGCTTTTTTAATGCGAGCCGGTACAGTCATTTTTGCGCTGACGGTAATATTGTGGGTATTGGTGACTTTTCCCGCAGCCCCGATTGGCGCGACAAACCCAGCGATTGATTATAGTTTTGCGGGCATGCTTGGGCATATGATTGAGCCAATTTTTGCGCCCATTGGTTTTACTTGGCAGATGTGCATTGCTTTAATCCCAGGGCTTGCCGCGCGCGAGGTCGTTATTGCCGCGCTTGGCACGGTATATGCGGTCGGTAGCATCGGCGATGAAGCGGTCAATCAGACGCTTATTCCTATTATTCATACGCAGTGGGGATTGGCTACTGCGTTTTCATTTTTGGCATTTTATGTTTACGCGCCGATGTGCTTGGCCACGCTAGCCGTTATTCGCCGCGAAACCAATTCTTTGAAACAAACCATCGCCATAGCCAGCTATTTATTCGTATTGGCTTATTTAATGGCGTGGCTAACCTATCGGGTGACAGGACAAATTTTCGGATTTTAGAGAGGTAATGATGAGTACATGGGTCGAGTATTTATTGGTGTTTATGATGGTGGTTTTATCTATTTATTACGTATGGACCAAGGTGATATTTAAAAAGTCGAAGGATTGCAATGGCTGCGGCAAATGTTTTAAATAGCCAAAAAACTTATAGTCAGAATTTTTGGCTTAGTAAAGAAAAACCTTAGCGTTTAACCTCAGCCCCTTCGAGCGTCAGCAAGTATGTTTTTTTATCTAAGCCGCCGGTATAACCGCCCAATTTACCATCGCTCGCAATAACGCGGTGACAAGGAATGATGATGCTAAAGGGGTTTTTGCCATTGGCATTGGCGACGGCGCGAAAGCCTTTAGGATTACCGACTCGCTGCGCCAGTGTGGCATAACTAATCGTTTCACCATGCGGTATCTGTTGCAGCTGTTGCCAGACGCATTGCTGAAAATCAGTGCCTAAGCTTATGTCTAATGGCAAGTCGAATGCTTGACGCTTACCTTTAAAATACGCTGCTAATTGCTCAAGCGCTTCTAGAAGTAACGCCTCAGCAGGCTCGCTTTTGCTCAGGTTATTTTGAGCGATAAAGGTGAAATCCTCATCGACAAGCCCATAATGCTTTTTAAGCTTGGGAATAGATTTTGAGCTGTGCCAAGAATCACCCACCTGCAGCCAATTGACTTCGACCAGCTTAGGGCTGCTATGCTCATGCGTACTGGCAATCAACGCCAACTGGTGCGACTCAACCGCTGCGATGGTGACTATCATTATTCCTTCCTCTAAACACTCATAATTTTGACACTTACTTATTGTAAAAAACCTATAGAGCGCTACTCTTTATCGTCAGTCTCAAATAAAGCGGCGACAAACTGTTTTGGACTAAAGGCGCGCAAATCATCAATCGACTCACCGACCCCAATATAACGAATCGGCACATCCGTGGTTTCAGCGATATTGAACACCACACCACCTTTCGCCGTACCGTCTAGTTTGGTAATGGTAATACCGGTTAATGGCACGACTTCATTAAATAACTCGACCTGATTGATGGCGTTTTGACCCGTGCCAGCGTCGAGGACAATCATGCCTTCATGCGGCGCGCTTGGATCAGCTTTACGCATCACGCGCACGACTTTTTCAAGCTCGGCCATCAAGTGGGTTTTATTTTGCAAGCGCCCTGCCGTATCAGCGATTAACACGTCGATATTTTTTGCTTTGGCAGATTGCATCGCATCAAAGATAACAGAGGCGCTATCAGAACCATGACCTTGAGCAACGACAGGAATGTGATTGCGCTCACCCCAAATTTGTAGCTGTTCAGTCGCCGCGGCACGGAACGTATCGCCAGCCGCTAACATGACGGATTTTCCTTCACCTTGCAGGCGCTTAGCAAGTTTACCAATAGTCGTCGTTTTACCAACACCATTGACCCCCACTACCAAGATAACAAAGGGCTTTTTACTGGTATCGATGACTAATGGCGCAACTTTTGGCGTTAAGATATCGACCAGCTCAGTTTGCAGTGCTTTATATAATGAATGGGCATAAATCAAATCGCCACGGGCAGTTTGTTCAGTCAGGCTCTTAATAATACGATTGGTTGCATTGACACCGATATCAGCCACCAACAGCTGGTCTTCCACTTCTTCTAAGAGCTCATCGTCAATCTCTTTACCACCGATAAGGATACTAACCATCCCTTCGGCAAGATTTTTACGTGACTTACTCAGCCCCGTCTTCATGCGATTAAACCAGCTGCCTTTTTTCTTATTTTCCTCAGTCTGTTCTGACTGTTGCGACTCTTCTGGCGCTGTTGTCGGCTGCTGTAACTCAGTTTTTGCTTTATCAATAGCGCTGCTATCATTATTTTTAGAGGTGACGCTCGCACTATCGCCCAGATGATCTTGCAAAGGCATCGTAGGAATTGAAGTTATAGACTGCGACGCAACAGTATTTGTAGCACTTTTTGCCGTTGTTTCTACAGTACCCTCTATAGTATTTGCAGCAGGGCTTTGTTTTTCTGTCTCAATAATCAGCGTCGCTAGTGGTAGGTCTGCCGCTGTATCGGTAAGTGAAGTATCTTCAGACTCCTCGATGATAGGCACCGATTGCGCTGGCAGACTGGGTAAGGTAATATCATCGTCATCCAAATCATCAAGACCGCCGTCGAGGTTAATGACCACACGATTGCTATTATTGGGATTATTCATAAGCTTGCCCTAAAAGTTATCATTATCAGTAGTTTTTAAAATGATGTGCCGCCCGCCTTTAGTGTTTAACGGACGATTATTTTTAGCCTAGTTTAGCATAATTCAAGCGACGCTTAGCCTTTAGCATCGCAGAGCATGGTTAAATTATAAAAACTCATAAATTCATAGTAAAAACGTTTAGTAATTAAGAATAACCTTCCTAATGAGAGGTTTATAAATCCTATAACTAGCTAAGCAAGTTTCGCTTAAGGTTTAGACACAAAAATCTAACCTTTAATAAGCCAAACTTCGCCTACCCTTAGCATGATTATGCCACCCTATTTTGTTTACTTTACTTGGCCACTTATATTG
>QXGG01114987.1_pt1 | contig 11800 bp, 7 predicted proteins | sample 1982491 | NCBI WGS metagenome assembly QXGG01 (sample SAMN09924614, study PRJNA488089) | Wastewater metagenome, whole genome shotgun sequencing project. | isolation source: South African research farm wastewater | place: South Africa: Irene, Agricultural Research Council, Animal Production Institute... | reverse complement strand
TCAGTATCACCCACTGCGTACCAACGATTTTGCAGATGGTACTCAAAGAAGGGCAAGAGCGTGATGCCAGTTTTAATGGTTTAAAAATGATTATCGGTGGTTCGAAACTGACGGAAGGCCTAGCGAGAGCAGCATTAGCGCAAGATATTGAGGTTTATACTGGTTATGGCATGTCTGAGACTGCACCGCTTATTAGCTTGACAGAATTTAGCCTAAATGAGCCTGAGATGTCTGAGGACGAAGATATCGCACGCCGCTGTATGACGGGTAAGCCAGTACTGATGGTGGACGCTCAAATATGGAATACTGATAATGAGTCCGTCGGTACGGGCAAAGACAATACCGGCGAGTTGGTGCTGCGCGCGCCTTGGCTAACACAAAGCTATCTGAAAAATGACGATGCTGGTAAAGAGCTGTGGGAAAATGGCTATATGCATACCCAAGATATCGCCTATATGCGTCCTGATGGTTATATTAAAATCACCGATCGTTTAAAAGACGTCATCAAGTCAGGCGGCGAGTGGATATCGTCATTAGAGATTGAAACGATTTTATCCTTGCATCCCGCAGTCGCTGACGTATCGGTGATTGGTATCCGTGATAAACAATGGGGCGAGCGTCCGCTAGCTTTGATTGTACTCAAACCTGCCTGTCAAGATACTAACGCCGATGACATCAAAGCGCTTGCCGAACAGGCGGTAGCGCGGGGAATTATTCCTAAATACGGCGTGCCAAGTCAGTTTAAGTTTGTCGATGAGCTGCCAAAAACCTCGGTCGGTAAACACGATAAAAAAGTCATGCGCGAAATGTACGATGAGCAGAAATAAGACTTCATTAAATAGTCAGCTGTTTAAAACGCTTGCGTTAAGCAAAATATCAAATGGCTGACATGCGTAGTAGTTGACCTTTATCTCTAGCTCTGCTACATTTTAAACCGATACATAACGTATCGGTTTTTTAGTTCTGGCAGGGACAGCCAGTTTTATACTATGATAGTATTGAATAAGAGCGTATCTTATAAAGCGTCATATTATAAATATGATCTCTATAAAAGCGCTTTTTATAGTTTATAAAATCATCTCTTATAAAAGCACTTTTTATAGTATCGCTTGTTATAAAAAAATACAGCATTACCCATCGTTTACGCTAAGGACAGCCATTATGAACGAGCAAGCCATTCGTCGAAATTCTCAACAAACCAGCCAGCCAGCTATAAATCACAATAATAATCAAAACCTTACTCAATCCTCTAGCCAAGATTCTCACCCATCATTTGATAGCACGCAAAGCTTTGCCGACATTTATCAATCCTCTATTGATAATCGCGAGCAGTTTTGGGCGGAGCAAGCCAAGCGGATTTATTGGCACAAAGAGCCTGAGCAAACCCTTGATGACAGCAAACTGCCATTTGCCAAATGGTTCGTCGGCGGTGAAACCAATCTTTGCTACAACTGTGTCGATCGCCATCTTGCAGAGCGCGCTGAGCAAGATGCCTTTATTTGGCTATCCTCTGAAATTAACCAAGAGTTAATCGAAACCTTTCCTGCCGTAGTCGATGCCTTTAAAGACTTGGGCAATAACGTTGAGCTTTATACCGATTATACTAAGCGGCGCCTGACTTATAACGACCTTTATAAAGAAGTAAATTACTTCGCCGATGTGCTACAGCGTCATGGTATCGAGAAGGGCGATCGCGTCATCATTTATATGCCGATGATATTAGAGGCGGCTTACGCCATGCTAGCCTGTGCGCGTATCGGTGCGGTACATTCGGTGGTATTTGGTGGTTTTGCTGCCCATAACTTGGCTATCCGTATGGATGATGCCGAGGCAAAAATGGTCATCACTGTCGATGCAGGTCTACGCGGCGGTAAAGTTATTAATTATAAAAGCCTCGTCAATCAAGGTGTTGAGCAAGCGACAATCAAGCCCGAGCATGTACTAGTGGTCAATCGTGGTGTATTACCGTTCGAGCCAAAAGCCATCGATGTCGATTATGCAGCCCAGCGCCGTATCAGTTGTGAGGCCAACGCCATTGTTGAGCCAGTATGGTTAGAGTCAAATACGCCGTCGTATCTTCTGTATACTTCAGGCACCACTGGGACGCCAAAGGGTGTGCAGCGCGATACCGGCGGTCATGCAGTGGCGCTAACGACGTCGATAGATTATATCTACGATGGCAAAGCTGGCGAAACTTTTTGGGCGATATCAGATATCGGCTGGGCAGTTGGGCATTCTTATACCATTTATGCGCCGTTGCTGGCTGGCATGACCAGTGTCATGTATGAGGGCTTGCCGCATCGTCCAAACCCAGGTATTTGGTGGCGGATTGTCGAAGCAAATAAAGTGAATATTTTATTTACCGCACCGACGGGTGTGCGTATGCTGAAAAAACAAGATGAAACGTGGATGACCCGCTATGATGTCTCTAGCCTTAAGTCATTCTTTTTGGCAGGTGAGCCACTCGATGAATCAACGGCCAATTGGTTAACCAAGCATTTAGGGGTGCCGATTTTAGATCATTATTGGCAGACAGAGTCTGGCTGGCCAATCCTAAGTAACACGCCCAAATTTAATCATAAACCGCACAAACAAGGCTCGCCCGGTTATCCGATGTATGGCTATGATGCCCACGTCATCAATGAAGAAACCGGCGAGCTTTGTAAAGCTGGTGAAAAGGGCTTACTCGCCATTCGCGCTCCACTGCCGCCTGGTTGTCTCACGACTGTATGGCGTAATGACGAGCGATTTATCAGCAGCTATTTTGGTCTGTTTGATGGCAAGCACTACTCTACATCAGACTATGCAGTGACCGACGACGACGGTTATTTTTATATTTTAGGACGCACCGATGATGTGATTAATGTCGCCGGTCATCGTATTGGCACGCAGGAGATTGAGGAAGCCATCAGTACCCATCCAGAGATGGCCGAATGTGCGGTCGTGGGTATCAAAGATCAATTAAAAGGCGAGTTGCCGATTGCTTTTTGTGTGCTAAAAGACCATGAGCAAGTGGCAACGACCGAAAACCGTTTCCGTATTGAGCAGCAAGTCATCGGTGCGGTAGTAAAATCCTTGGGCGGTATCGCTCGTCCAGCGGCGATTTATTTCCCGCAAGCATTACCCAAAACGCGCTCTGGCAAAATCTTACGCCGCGCTATCCGTGCTTTAGCGGAAGGTAATGAAACGGGCGATATGTCAACGCTTGACAATCCAACGGCGATTGATGCGATTAAAAAATCGATGAAAGATTATTAATCTAATAGCGTATTAATTGAAAAAATTCAGTCATCTTAATATCGGGAAAAGCTCATGTACCATCATGGGCTTTTTGGTTTTTAGACTGATAAATTTTATAGATGGCGACTATCGCAAATAAAAGTTTGATAAAGCGCTTGACCCTAAAATTGATTTATTGCTATAGTCAATAACGATACGAAATAAATCATTTTAAAAAAATATTTAAAGGGTAATAATGGACAGTTTTTATCCCTTTTAACAATATACTTGTATGAATACTTTTTTATAAATACTGGCCCACCATTAAATGGTGAGCAAACAAACAAGATAAGGATATCTTATGCATCACGTTCAGCAGCTTATCGATGGTCAATTTGTTGATTCTAATACCAGCGAATGGATTGACATCACAGATCCCGCCACCCAAGAAGTCATCGCCAAAGTTCCGCAAACGACTGACGATGAAATCAATCAAGCCGTCGCTGCCGCCCAAAAAGCGTTTCAGACATGGCGTAAAACGCCTATCACCACACGTGCGCGTATTTTTTTAAAGTATCAAGAACTGATTCGCGAGCATATGGATGAGCTGGCAGAAATCTTAACCGCAGAGCAGGGAAAAACCATTGCTGATGCGCGCGGTGATGTACTTCGTGGTTTAGAAGTGGTTGAGCATGCAGCGGGCATTGCTAACTTGCAGATTGGTGACTTTGTTGAAAACGTCGCAACAGGCGTCGACACCTATAGTATCTGGCAGCCACTTGGTGTCTGTGCTGGTATCACGCCATTTAACTTTCCCGCGATGATTCCACTATGGATGTTCCCAATGGCGATTGCGACGGGTAACACCTTTGTCCTTAAACCTTCTGAACAAGATCCGATGGTAACCATGCGTTTGGTTGAGTTGGCAGTTGAAGCTGGCGTCCCTGAAGGCGTGTTAAACGTCGTGCACGGCGGTAAAGCAACCGTTGATGCCATTTGCGATCATCCAGATATCAAAGCAGTTTCATTCGTTGGCTCAACCAACGTCGGCAAGCATGTCTATGAGCGCGCTAGTCAATCTGGCAAACGTGCCCAGTGTATGATGGGTGCCAAAAACCATGGCGTTATCCTACCTGATGCCAATAAAGAACAAACGCTCAATCAGCTAGCGGGTGCCGCCTTTGGTGCAGCCGGTCAACGTTGTATGGCGCTGTCGGTCGTGGTGCTAGTGGGTGAAGCAGGGGAATGGATTGACGATATCAAAGCCAAAGCAGAAGGCTTAGTGGTTTCAGCAGGCAAAAACGACAAGGATTTAGGTCCGCTCATTTCACCTGCCGCAAAAGCGCGTGTCGAGCATCTGATTGGTACGGGGGTAGAAGAGGGCGCCAGTCTACTTCTTGATGGTCGCGGCATCACGGTTGAAGGGTTTGAGAAGGGCAACTTTGTAGGGCCGACTATCTTTGATAACGTCACCGCGGATATGCAAATTTATCAGCAAGAAATCTTTGGCCCAGTACTGTGTATCATGCGTGCAGCTGACCTTGATGAAGCGATTGAGCTGCTTAATGCCAATCCAAATGGTAATGGTACGGCTATCTTCACTCAGTCAGGCGCTGCTGCGCATAAATTTCAACAAGATATTATGGTTGGTCAAATCGGTATTAACTTGCCGATTCCTGTGCCACTACCGATGTTCTCATTCTCAGGCTCACGTGCTAGTAAGCTTGGTGATCTCGGTCCTTATGGTAAGCAGGCAGTACAGTTCTATACTCACACCAAGACGGTCACTGCCCGCTGGTTTGATGACGAGGCAAGCCGCAGCGTCAATACCACTATTTCAATGTAGTCGTCAATCGACTATATTTGCAGCGTCCAAGCAATATAGCGACACTCTTGCTCAGTATTTTTTAGCAAAAGCATGATTTATGATTGTCGTTATAGCGCTGCTATACTGTATAACCAGCACGGTTTAAACCACGGTAGACTGACGGCTTATAATCTTTTTTCCCATATTTGCTATACATGTACAAGGATGACCCTATGGATTTTTCATTGACCGAAGACCAAATCGCCTTTCGCCAAACTGCCAGACAGTTTGCGCAAAAAGAGCTAAAGCCCAACGCGGCTGAATGGGATCGTACTTCGCACTTTCCAGTCGATGTCATCAAAAAAACCGGCGAGCTTGGCTTTTTAGGGCTGTATACCAACCCAGAATATGACGGCTTAGGTCTACCACGCCTAGATTCTGCCATGGTGTTTGAGGAGCTGGCTTGGGGTGATACCGCCGTTGCCGCCTATATGAGTATCCATAATATGGCGGGTTGGATGATTGGTGAGTACGGTAGTGACGCGCTCTGTAAGAAGTATTTGCCCCATATGGTCAGCGGTGAATGGCTTGGCAGTTACTGCTTAACAGAGCCGAATGCCGGTTCTGATGCCGCCTCATTACGTACCAAAGCCGATAAGCAAGGCGATTACTATGTGCTTAATGGCGAAAAAACTTTTATATCAGGGGCAGGTTCAACCGATGTGTTAGTAGTTATGGCACGTACAGGCGCTGCAGGGCCAAAAGGGATCTCGGCATTTGTCGTAGATGCCCATAGCGATGGTATTGAGTATGGCAAAAACGAGCATAAAATGGGCTGGAAAGCGCAACCAACGCGAACGATTAGTTTTAAAAATGTCAAAGTACCAGCAGAAAATCTCATCGGCGAGGAAGGCCAAGGCTTTCGTATTGCGATGAAAGGCTTAGATGGCGGTCGTATCAATATCGGTATCTGTGCAGTTGGTACAGCGCAGTCAGCACTTGAGACCGCGACCAATTACGTGCAGGAGCGTAGCCAGTTTGGCAGCCCGATTGCCAGCTTACAGTCAGTACAGTTTAAACTTGCTGATATGCTCACCCAAACCATTACTGCAAGGCAAATGCTGTATTTAGCGGCTAGCAAAATCGATAATAATGACGCGCAAGCCTCTACCTACTGTGCCATGGCAAAGCGTCTGTCTACTGATCTTTGTTTCGATGTTGCCAATGAAGCCTTACAGCTACATGGTGGTTATGGCTATCTCAATGAATATCCGCTTGAGCGCCATGTACGAGACTTGCGCGTGCATCAGATTTTAGAAGGCACCAATGAGATTATGCGGGTGATTGTCTCGCGCCAGCTTATGCAAGATGATGCGTTGAGTCAATTACGCTAGTCCAACAATATTATAAAACTGCTTTATTAAGCGTTTTGAATAAAGTCATTTTATAGAAAGATAATAACAAGGATGTTCCATGACCGATTATACCAATTTAAAGCTCTCAATCGACGGCCATATTGCTACCGTCACACTGAATAACCCACCAGCCCATACCTGGACGATGGACAGTCTGCCAGCGCTCAAGCAACTGGTCACTGACCTCAATGCCAATGATGATGTTTATGCCTTAATTATCCATGGCGATGGGGAAAAGTTCTTTTCAGCAGGTGCGGATTTAAACAATTTCTCAGACGGCGATAAAGGACGCGCGATAAGTATGGCTATCGCGTTTGGTGAGGCGTTCGAAGCCTTATCAGCCTATCGCGGCGTCAGTATCGCGGTTATCAACGGCTATGCGATGGGCGGTGGACTTGAGTGCGCGCTGGCTTGCGATATTCGTATCGCAGAAGCGCATGCACAGATGGCGTTACCAGAGACGGGCGTGGGCTTATTGCCCTGTGCAGGCGGTACGCAAAACCTACCTTTACTGGTTGGTGAAGGCTGGGCAAAACGGATGATATTGTGCGGTGAGCGCGTCGATGCCGAGACCGCATTACGCATTGGCTTAGTCGAAGAAGTCACGGCAAAGGGTGGCGGCTTATTAGCGGCGCAAGCCTTAGCGCAAAAAGTCGCTAAGCAATCACCTGTGGCGGTCAGTTATTCTAAACAGCTTATCCAAGCGGCCAGAAATACCCCGCCTGCCCAAAACCTTATCCATGAACGTGAAGCTTTTGTTAAGTTATTCGACACCAACGATCAGCGCGAAGGCGTACAAGCATTCTTAGAGAAGCGCACACCCAATTGGCAAAATAAATAGCCTGTAGGGATGTCTTAATATTTACTTTACTCATTTTAATTTTGGTAGGTCTCTTTTATGACAGCAGTAACAGAAAACATAGAACAAGAAGCGCCGGTCCTATTCAATACTGAGCCGACAGAGTGCGGTCACCTGATTGGCATAATGATGTTAAATACGCCAAAGTCTCTGAATGCGCTCAGCGTTGAGATGTGTCAATTATTAGCCAAGCAGCTAGAGCAGTGGCAAAACGACGATCAGGTAGTGGCATTGGTGTTAAAAGGGGCAGGTGACAAGGCGTTTTGTGCTGGCGGTGATATCCGTAAGCTGTATGACAGCATGTCCAGCAGTGTGCCGCTACCGAATCCTTATGCGACAGAGTTTTTTGGTCATGAATACCGTTTGTATCGGCAGATGCATTTTTATCCAAAGCCATTAATCCTCTGGGGTGACGGCATTATCATGGGTGGCGGCATGGGTCTGATGGCAGGTTGTAGTCATCGTTTAGTCACCGAGCGCACGCGCTTTGCCATGCCAGAAGTGACCATTGGACTGTTCCCTGACGCCTCTGGTAGTTGGTTCTTGCAGCGCATGCCTGCTAAAACAGGTTTGTTCTTAGGGCTAACAGGTGCGATGTGTAATGGCAGTGACGCTTTATTAGCCAATCTTGCAGAGTATGCTGTTGCCAGTAGTGATTACGATGCTGTCATACAACGTTTAAAACAGAGTAATTGGCAAGGAGCAGCTGACAACAATGATAAATATCATAATAATAGCGCTCATAGTATCGTTAGTCGTGCGCTTACCGCACAGCCTGTTGCTGAGTTGCCTGCAAGTAAGCTTGCGATATATTGGAAACCTATCCAGCAATTAATGAACAGCGGCGGCTTAGGAGATATTGATGCACTTCTACAAAGTGACGAAGCGCTTGAAAAATTAGATACAGACTTTGCAGCAGATAGCTGGACGCAGCGCGCAGTAGCTACTTATCGTCACGGCTGCCCTGTAACTGCCGCTTTGACCTATGCGCTTTACCACAAAGTCACCGACTTATCGCTTGAGCAAGTCCTGTATTTAGAGACCAACGTAGCTGTGCATTGTGCCGCCAATCCTGATTTTAAAGAAGGCGTACGTGCGCTACTGATTGACAAAGACCGTAATCCGCAGTGGTCACGTTCACTGGCAGACTGTCTCAGTAGCGAAGGGCAGGCGTATATACATCAGCACTTTGTGAATCCTTATGCTAAAGGTGAGCATCCGTTAGGCGATTGGTTGGGTGAAGACGCTTTAGGCAGCCAGCTTGTACGCTAAGAGCTTATCGGCTCATTATAAGAATCAGGTATAAATTAAAAAACGTAAAACTATGTGTAGCACTGTCGGCATAAGCAATCATCAAGGAGCGATGAGATGGGTACAAAGGATTTGAATTTAAGTAATAAAGACACAAATAATACTGCTGCGAGCGATAATCATACTACTAAGCCAAATATAGCCTTTATTGGGCTTGGCAATATGGGCGCACCGATGGCAGAAAACTTGTTAAAGGCAGGTTATACGCTATCGGTTTATGATTTATCTGAAGAGGCAACCGCGCGCTTGCAGCAAACAGGTGCCAGTGTGGCTGATAGTCCTAAAGATGCTGCGAGCAATGCACAAGTTATCATTAGCATGTTGCCTGCGGGCAAGCACGTCCATTCTGTTTATCTAGGAAATAATGGCGCTGATGGTTTACTAGCAGAATTACCTAAGGGTACGTTGGTCATCGATAGCAGTACCATCGCAGCAGCTGATGCAAGATTGGTGGCAGAAGCAGCAAGTAAGGTTGGTATCGACTTCTTAGATGCGCCAGTCTCCGGTGGTACAGGAGGCGCCATTGCTGGCACTTTAACTTTTATTGTCGGTGGTAGTGACGATGCATTCGCTAAAGCCGAACCAATACTCGCCGTTATGGGCAAAAACATCTTTCATGCAGGCGAGCATGGTGCCGGACAAGTGGCGAAAATCTGCAATAATATGCTGTTAGGTATTCTCATGGCAGGGACGGCAGAGGCGATTAATTTAGGCGTAAAAAACGGTCTCGACCCTAAAGTACTCTCAGATATCATGCTCCAAAGCTCGGGCCGTAACTGGACACTAGAAGTCTATAACCCTTATCCGCGAGTAATGGAGAACGTGCCATCTAGCAATGGTTATAAAGGCGGCTTTATGAGTAAACTCATGCAAAAGGACCTTAATCTTGCGATGCAAACGGCTAGGGATACCGATGTTGAAACGCCGATGGGAGCCAAAGCTACTGAGCTTTATGAAGCTCATGCGCTAGAAAACGGCGATAAGGATTTTTCTAGCATTATGGCGCGTCATGACAGTTCGGTCTTGTCTTAAAGCACGAAACGCTTCAAATCCTTAATCAATTTTGCATAGAGTGTTTTTCTAATTGCCATCATGTTATTAACAAAGCATAAAAAAGGTCTGCGCTGAACTGACCCCCAAATGTTGGACGGTTTAGTTTATAACAAGGACTGAGTTCTGTATTGCACAGGACTCAGTCCTTTTTACTCAGTCATATTTTTTCTTAATGTCACACACCCTAGTTTTGTAGCTCATACACCAATGCTTGAATATCATGCGCTGCCTTTTGCAAGCGCGGCACATGCTCCATTAGCTCATCTAATGACACGCGAATGGTTGGTGCGTGGATATATAGCGACGCCAGATAGCGAGATTTTTTGTCTAGTACAGGCACTGACACCCCTACCATCTCTGAGATAAATTCCTCATTATCGATACCAATGCCTGTCTCTGCGATACGATCAAGCTCGGCATTTAATGTATCAATATCAGTAATCGTATTTTTGGTAAATTTATCTAACGGTAGGCCTTGTAGTATTTTAGCGCGGCTAGTCGCAGACAACTGGCTTAAATATAACTTACCCGTAGCCGTACACCACATCGGTGATTTCGCGCCGACAGGCAGATATATTTGCAAAGGCAGCGAGGTGTTAGCGCGATTGGTATACATCATGTCCATCTGGTAAGGAATGGCGATACCGCAAGTCTCCTTAATCTCATCAACCAATTTTTGTAAAATAATTTGCCGCTCATTAAAAAATTGACGCTGCTGCCAAAGCTCAACGCTCAAATTACGCACCCGCTTGCCAGGAATAATACCGCCGCCAATATCGACGGTCACAAACCCTTCATCGACTAAGTTTTGAATCAAGCGATGGATAGTAGGTTTTGGGATATCAAGCTCTTGCGACAGTTCAAGTGGTGAGAGGGGTTTTGACGCATAAGACACCGCTTCGATAATCTCTAAAACACGGGTAATCGACGAAACTTTTGGCATAAAAATGGCTCAATAAGAATAATAAAGGTAAAGCGAAAAGTAGAAAAAAATCATTAATACGCTAATGAAAAGTCCAAAAATGCAAATACTAAAAAGACATCTATTAATAGCTCTAATTTAGCATAATAACGCACTCAAACAAGCTATCTTATTAGATATAAACGATATATTTACGTTTTTATAGTTCAGACTAATTTCTTACACTTCCGTTCTAGATCTTATTTTGGGTAGCATTGGATACGTTAGCTCACAAACCACAACAAACTGTAGTAATAAACTCTATAACTGTAATTGAGTTAAAGGGGGAGGTAGGTCATTATACTGACATGTTTTGTAATACCTTTACATGAGCGTTAAGCGATTCAATATTCATGTTCTGACTATTCAGTTGCTTTGAGAGTATTGTGTAACAGGAAACCGAAGTTTTGCAGGTTGGTGTAGCAAATATTACAATATCTATGCAATCTTTACATAACGGCAAATAAAAAGTGCATTCATGGGGGTGACTTTTTAAGCCAAAATTGTTTTAATCTGCTCAACAAAATGGTTGTTTATAAAAAAGTTAAATTATCATTTTTTTACGGGCGAGTTCTTTCACACTTTAGGAGAGTATTTATGAAACTTATTAAATTAACAGCAATTTCTGCTGCTGTATTAGCATCTACTGCTGCACTAGCAGCTGAACCAGTTATCGTTGTTGATAACAACGATGCGGTTGTATACGAAGCTGAGCCAGTTGCAGTAGCTTATGAATCTGAGCCAGTTGCTGTCGTACAACCAGCAAACTCATATAGCGACAGAACCTTTTTCCAAACTGTGACTCATCCAGCGGCTGTCAGTGCTGAAGTTGGTACACTAGGTTATGGTGCTAATATCGGTTGGGCACTTAACGACAAAACTGAATTACAAGCTGGTTGGGCAGGTGGTGACGTTGCTGACCTATTCGGCGGTGATTTTGACGCTAATGGCGTAAACTACGACGTTGATTCTGATTTTAGCAACCCGTACTTAGGCGTACAACTACGTCCTACAGGTAACTGGTTCACAATGGGCGCTGGTATCATCGTTCCTGATAACGATATCGACGTAACTGCAAATGCTAATGGTCCTAACTATAGAATCGATAATGTTGACTACAAAGCTTCTGATGTAGGAACATTGTCAGGTACTTTAGAGCATCGTAACAAGTTAGC
>QXGG01168141.1_pt1 | contig 11806 bp, 8 predicted proteins | sample 1982491 | NCBI WGS metagenome assembly QXGG01 (sample SAMN09924614, study PRJNA488089) | Wastewater metagenome, whole genome shotgun sequencing project. | isolation source: South African research farm wastewater | place: South Africa: Irene, Agricultural Research Council, Animal Production Institute... | reverse complement strand
TTCCGTGAGCGTGTGATGTGGTCACGGCTTGACGGCGCAAGTGCCTTTGAAGCGTACAGTCAAACAATGCACCCTTCATGCGGCGTATTCATCAACTCATGCACGCCGCAGGCCAGCATGCCCACACCCAGCATGAAACCCCACACATGGGGGTCTTGCCAAGCCGCTGCGTCCAAAGGGGCCTGTGAAAGGTGCAACCAGGCGTCGAGGGTGGCCGGAGCGGCCATGCACATGAAAACCGCCACCAAAAATTGAAAGCCCAGCAACAAACCCTGTGCATGGATCGGTGGGGTTCGGCGTGTCGATGCGCTCACCGGGGCTGTCATGCTGCTTGCGGGCGGCACATCCAGACGGGCCAAGACTTGCGCCACAAAAGCCGCGTCCTGTTGTGGGCTTGGGTCCCCAAGCGCGTCCTGCAACAACAAAGGCGTCAGCCAGTCATCGGCATGCGAGGTGTCAGCGGTGGTTTTGTTCATGGTGACTCCTGAGTGTCTGTGGGCTTCCAGGCGGCCAGCAGCGTTTGCAGTTTGGCGCGCCCGCGCAAGACATGGCTTTTGACGGTGCCCAAAGGCAAGTCCAGCACTTGCGCCGCCTCGGCATGGCTCAAACCGCCGTGGTAACAGTACACGATGGCGGCTTTTTCCAGAGGGTGCAGTTGTGACAAGGCCTTCTCCAAGTCCAGGCGCAAATCGTGGGCCGGTTGGGTGGACGCGATGGCCTCGTGTTCGGGTGATGTGGTGTTGGCGTGCTCGTGGCCGTTGCGTCTTTGGTGCTGCAAAAATTCGAGGTAAGCAATGCGGTGCAGCCATGTGCTCCACTGCGCCCCGTGCCGGAATGTGGGCAAGGCCCGCCAAGCCTGGATGAAAGTTTCTTGCGCCAACTCATCGGCCAGGGCCTGCTGGCCCCGGGTGAGCTTGCGCAGCACCGCACGCACACGCCCTTGGTGAAGGGCCACCAGCTGCCCGAAGGCCTGTGGATCGCGATGGTGCTGCGCCAAGCGCAGCCACTCGCGCTCCTGCGCCAAAGAGGGGGTGGACACACTCAGTCCGTCTCGCCACGCGCCAGCGCCTGTTCATGCCGCAGCTGCCGAGATTCGGCCACCCAAAGAAACAACCAGCCCAAGCCCAGGATGAAGGGCAACAAGCCCCAGGCCCAGCCGTGGAAACCGTTGAACTCGCCGTTGTCGAGGGTGAGCAGATACACCATCAAACCCAGCCCCAGGCCCGAACACATGGCCAACACCGCCTTGCGCAGCAATCTGGCCACGCGCTCGGCTCTTTGCGCCAGTGTGGGGGTTGCCAAGGCTGCGTGGGTGGGCTCTTGTTGCAACAGTTCAGGAGGAATGGGCTGCCCCAGTTGCGCCAAGTGGCGGATGGTCTCGTGCATCAGCCGGGCCTTGCGGCTTTGCAGCACAAAGCGAAAAACAATGTAGGCCATCGGAATCAGCAAAGCCAGCAGCGGCGTCGCCAAAGCCAAGATCGGGGGCCAGAAGTTTTTGTCCATGTCGTTCTCCGGGTTGAAAACCACTTAGATGCACGCACGGTGCAACATGGATGCATCAAAGCACAAAATTCTGGGTAAGGGCTGTTGGCGGGCACGCGCGGTGTTCATGCCAAAGCGAATGGGCAGCTCAGACACTGCCCGTCTGTACAGCGATGCCCCAAAGTAGGCAGGCTACTTTTAATACAAAATTTGGCTGCGCAAACTGCGTGTGATGGCGGTGGCCATGTGTCGCATCTCCTGGTACTGCGCCGGTTGGAGAACTGCGGATGGGGCGTGAAGGGCCAACTCGCGTTGCCAAATCAACGTTTGGCCTTGTTGACTGAATCGGGATGAATAAGAGGCAATGGGTGATTTCAAGGTGGTGGGCGCAGGGAGTTTGGGTTGTATGCCGGCGGGCATGGCCAGTCGAATTTCTTCACGCAGGGTGCCGTTCATGATCGTCATGGGCAGCTGGCGTTGTTCAGGCGAATAAACAGCCAATGTGGAGGCGATGTTGAAAAAACCATTCAAGCCGGATGGCATCACCATGGCACCCGGGCCTGGCAACTGTGCATAGCCCGGCAGCTGAAATTCGGTTTTGAATTTGAAGGGCTTGCTCGTGTCGTCTTCGCCTTCATGCACCAGCGTGCCTGAACCATTTAGACCGGACATGGTCAACAGCTGGCTGGCCAACTGTGGTTCGACGCCCGGGGGAAGGGAGCGGAAAATCAAGCGGGACAGGAGGTCCAGTGTGCCCACCGGCTCGACTTGACTCTGACCACGGATGTCGCCTTGGTCGTTGAGTTGGAGTGTGGTGTAAATGTTGACGCCATGGTTTTGCGTCTGCGCTATGGGCAACTTTTTCAATTCGGGCTCGCCTTGGGCGTTCTGAATGACCAGTGCCGTTTTGCCCAGCAACTGAGGCGACAAGACACCAAACATGGCCTTGCCAGGCGTCGCATCCAGGAACACATCGAATTCCGGGATGTAGGTGATGGCATGGTTGAATGCGGTGGTGGGCATGGCAATGCTTGGCAGCCAATAGACATCGGTGGCGTTGATCAGAGCCGTACTGCTGGCGATGCCCTTGGCTGCCAGCAGCGCTTGCAGCAAGGTGGTCTTGTCTTTGCAATCACCATAACGGGCATCGGCAATGGCCTGTGCTTCGTGAGGCACGACACCGCCAAAGCCCAGGAAGATCGCCACATAACGAATGTTGTGGTTCACCCATTGGTACAGCGCTTGCGCCTGTTGACGCCGATCGGTCACGCCGTGGGTGATCTCGTCGGCCAATTTCTGAATGCCGGGTGTCACCGCAGATTTCGCTTGTGCGCGCTCCAGGTACGCTTTGGCGGCATCGTTGTAATTGGCAAAATTGGTCATGGCCACATGAGGGATGCGCTCATGTGGGCTGGTGGCGGCCATTTCTTGAGCGACGGCAGGGATGTTCTCCTGGGACCACTGCCAGACTTGTTGTTCACTGCCCGACGGCGAAATCTCTCCGCCATTCATTTGGTTCGCCAACACCTGCAACTTCATGCTGCGGGGGGCCTGGATGGAGATTTTGAAGGACTTGAACTCTGAGTTGGGCCAGGCGGCTTCCAGGTCATAAAAGAAGCCTTTGAACAGCGGAGTTTTCTGGATTTTCTGTGTGTGGATGCCCAAGCGCGCACCAATGGCCACGGCCGGAAAAATGACCACTTTGACTTTTTGATCGTCAAACATGGGCGCCCCTGCGCTGACGGGACTTTGCTGCTCACGGATCTCTTCAGGTTTGACCTCCATGCGCCGCCCATCGGGCGTGATGCTGTAGGCCTTGATGATTTTGATCTCCTGGAGCGTGGTGCTGTAGGGCATGTGAAGTTGACCCCGCTCCTTGACACCCTGGTCTGTATTGATCCGAACTTCTGCGATTTCTTCTTTGGTGTACCGCCCATCAGCTTGCACCACATAGTTGATCTGGTGATTCAGGATGGTGGCATTGGGTGTGAAGGTGGCTTGCTGGGCAAAGCTGGCGTGGCATGACCACAAAAGCGATGCAGCCAGCGCGATGTGCCGGCCATTCAATTTTTGAAACATGATGACTCCCCGGGTACGGTGTTTTGATTTTGATCAGCCAATGGCGGTTGGCCAATGGGCATGCCGGCATGGTTGCAGGCGGGCGGTGCGTTTGGCATGGGGTGGGCTGTGGCGTTGCGCCAAGTGGGCAGGCAGCAGACAAGTCACACCGGCCACTGCGTTGAAATGGGTTTGGGGCCCGTTGCGCGCGTCATACAGCCAGGCGGCTTGGCGGGCTTGTATGACTTCGGGTCGGAACAGGTCGTGTGACATTTTTTGAAAACGATTGCGTTCCAAATACTGTCGTGTGTAACTTCGCTGTGTTTGCTGGGGGTTTTCCCTGCAAGAAAAATCAATAAATCAAGACACTTTCTTCAATGTCTTGATTTCAAGACCTGAACAAATGACAAAGTCAGAGGTAACCGTCATGTATCGCGGATGACTTTGAGCTGACATGGCTTCACCGTACCCGTTTGTCATGGCTGCAGTTGCGCATCCGCTCTCCAGCGGTTGCCGTTCAATCCGTCTTGCGCGGGCATGGCGATCTGGCTTTATGCCTCGCTGCAGCGAGAGTTGCCTGCACAGAGCGCTTGCTGAAGTGCAATACGCCGATGTGTCAAAACTTGCTTCAGCGGGTCACTTCCCCCAAAGTGTCGACAACGGCGCTGCCCAAATGTTGAGGCCCAGTGGCAAGGTTTCATCGCCGTCATAAAGCAGTACGCCCATCTTGAAATCTGCCCCCGCGAGTCCGGCGAGTTTTCGCAGTCCGCGCAGATCGCTTTCTTTGACAGTGGCCGATGACTTGATTTCAACCCCGACCACCTGACCTGCGACGTTTTCAACCACCACATCGACCTCTACCTTGTCGGCGTCCCGGTAGTACATCAGTTGGTAGTCCCCCTCGGCGGTGCTGGCGTGCTTGAGCAATTCTGCGTAGACAAATGTTTCCAGCACATGGCCGAAGCGTGTTTTGTCTTTTTGGACTTCTTCCGCTGTCAAATCCAACAGCGTGGCCAGCAGTCCGGAGTCGATGAATTGCAGCTTGGGCATTTTGACCACGCGGTTGAGGTGATTGCGCGTCCATACATTGACCCTTTTGAGCAAATACATCTGTTCAAAGACGCCGACATATTTGGCAGCGGTCTTGCTGTCGATCCCGAGCTGCCCGCCGAGCTGGGTGTAGTTGCACATTTGTCCTGCTGTGTGGGCCAGAGCGCGTAAAAAACGCGGTAGTTGATCCAGCTTGTCAATGTTGGCGATGTCGCGGACATCGCGCTCCACCATGGCGGCCAGGTATTGACGCGCCCAAGTTGTGCGACGCCTGTCGGTTGATCGTGTCAATGCCTCAGGGTAACCGCCACGCAGTACCCGACCCACCAGGTCGTGTTCTCGGGCAGACGAGCCGGCTTGCGGCAGGTGGTTGGCAAACACACGGTCCAACCAGTTGGTGGACTGCCCTGCGATTTCGCTTTGTGACAAAGGCAGGAGTGACAAAGTCTCCATTCGCCCCGCCAAAGAGTCGGCCACTGTGGGCAGGGCCATCAAGTTGGCGGAGCCTGTGAGCAAAAAACGCCCTGGACGACGGTCTTCGTCCACGCTTTGCTTGATGGCCAATAACAAACCCGGGGCGCGCTGAATCTCGTCGATCACTGCACGGTCCAGGCTGCGGATCATGCCCACCGGATCTTCTTGGGCTGACAGCAGGGTGAGTGTGTCATCGAGGGTCAGGTAACGGAATTCGCTGTTGTTGCCTGCAACCTGCCTGACCAGTGTCGTCTTGCCTGCTTGCCGGGGTCCGGCCAGCAGAACCACCGGCGTGTCGGTCATGGCTTCAAAGATGTGTGGCGAAATATGTCGCGTGAACAGTTCAGGGGCATCCATGGCCTGATGTTAGCGTAAATCACGGAATTTGAGTCCGTAAAATTCGGAATAAAATCCCGTAAATTTTGGAATATCGGCGCATAAATCACGGAATCTACGGGTCCAGGCCCGTTAAGTATTTAAGGGACGACGGTGTTGTCAGTCGGTGCTTTGGCGCAGCCTGCACCGCAGCTTGCACGTCGGGGCTGAAGCCGCCGACCTACAGGATGGCGGCGCTCAAAATCACACTTCACCGCACCCCTTCACCTCACCCGTTTGTACCGGCTGTAGCCACCCAAGTCGCGTTCCACGGGTTGCAGCACCATCACGCTTTGTGCGGGCACGGTGACGGTGATCAGGCCGGGGCCCATGGTGGTCACGGTTTGGCGGGGGTCGTCGGCCAGCAGGTTCACCAAGGGGGTGTCGTCCATCAGGGCGGCATTGGCCACCATGATTTTTTCGGTCACGGGGGTGTTGCCCGGGTTGGCCAGCACGATGCGGGTGTCCAGTGCTTTGTCGGTGTGGCGTTCAAAGGCGAACAGGCGCTCGGCTTCGATGCGGCGGTAGTCGCCCACGCGCAGGGCGCGGTGCCCTTGTTGAAGGGCGATCAGCCGTTTCATCCAGACCAGCTCGGGCTGATCGGCTTGCACCAGATCCCAGCGCATCGGCCCCCGGTTTTCCGGGTCGCCGCCGCCAGTCATGCCGACTTCGCTGCCGTAATACACATTGGGTGAGCCCGGCAGGGTGAATTGCAGCGCCTGCACCAGCCGACGCTGGCGCGTGTCGGGCAGTTGGGTGTGGATGCGGGGGATGTCGTGGTTGTCGATCACGTTCCATGACTTGAGCAGCGGCTCGATGCCGGCGTCACGCACCAGCCGCTCGGTCATGCGGGCGGCCGCTGCCGTGCCGAGTTCGCCTTGGGCCAGTCCGAGGATGATTTGCCGCAGCGTGAAGTTCATCACCCCGTCCATCGATTGCAGCCATTGGTCGGGGTAGTTGACGATCTCGCCCACGATGAGTGCGTCTTTTTTCTCTTGGCGGGCAGCATGCCGCAGGTCTTGCAGGTAACGGTGGCCCAGCTCAAACGCGGTGTCCAGCCGCCAGCCGTCGGCCCCGTCGCGCAGGTAGCCGCGCAACACCGAGTCGGGCGCTTCATACAGGTACTGGCGCACGGGCGGGTGTTCCAGGTTGAGTTCGGGCAGGTTTTGGTAACCGGTCCAGACCCGTGCCCCACCTTTGTATTGCGGGCCAATGGCAAACCAGTTGCGCCAAGGGCTGCTCGGCTTGGCCATGGCTTCTTTGAAGGATGGGCTGTTGCGGCCCATGTGGTTGAACACACCGTCCAGCACCACCTTCATGCCGCGCTGGTGCGCTTCGCGGGCAAATTGCTTGAAGTCTTCGCGGGTGCCGAATTCGGGGGAGATGGCCTTGAAGTCGAGGGCGTCGTATTTGTGGTTAGTCCAGGCCAGGTGGATGGGGTTGAGGTAGACCGTCGTGGCCCCGAGTTGCTGCACATGGTCCAGCCGCGAGCGGGCGCTTTGCAGGTCGCCGCCCCAAAACGCCAGCTCTTGGCTGTTGAGTTTTTGATAGGGCAGATCCACACCGCGCTGCGGCACTTCGCGCCAGTCGTGCAGCACTTTGGGGGCGGGGTACAGGTGCTTTTTGGCGGCCAGGTTGGCCGAAGGCACAAAGCGGTCCACCAGAATTTGGTAGACCACCGCGCCATTGCGCCAGTCTTTTTCGCGGGCGTCGTACACCGAAGCCGAGGGCGTCATCACGGGTGTCGCTTGGGCGGTCAGCAGGGTGAGTGGCGCCAGGGCCAGCCAGAGTGCTGCGCGATGGGGGGTGTGTTGCCTGCGGCGGGGGTGTGTCATGGGTGGGTCAAGCTGGAGCTGCTCAGGGCAGGAGGTAAGCCCGGGCTTCCCAGGCGGCCAAGGTGTCGGGGGCCATCGGCCATTCCTCGAATGGCAGGTTGCCGATCAGGGGCGTGGCCTGGCTGAAGTCGGGCAGTTCGGCCAGTGGCAGGCGCTGGAACTGGCCGCTGAAATTGCAGAGCACCAGCAGGCTGTGGGTGCCATCGGTGTCATCGGTGTCATGGATGCGCTGGTAGGCAAACACATGGGGGTGTGCGGGCAGCAGCAAGGCGAAGCGGCCATGCACCAGCAGCGGGTGCTGTTTGCGCAAGGCCACCAGTTGGCGGTAGTGGTGGAACACCGACTGCGGATCGGCCAGGGCCGCCCGGGCGTTGATGTGTGTGAAGTTGTTGTTGGCCGCCAGCCAGGGCGTGCCGGTGGTGAAGCCGCCATGCGGTGCATCGGTCCACTGCATCGGGGTGCGGGCGTTGTCGCGGCCTTTGGCGTGGATGCTGCGCAGCACCTTGTGGGGCGACTGCCCTTTTTCCTGGGTGGCCACCCGGTACATGTTGCGTGTTTCGATGTCCTGGTAGTGCGCGATGTTGGGCCAGGCCACATTGGTCATGCCCAGCTCTTCGCCCTGGTAGATGTAGGGCGTGCCTTGCATCAGGTGCAGGCAGGTGGCCAGCATCTTGGCCGAGCGTTCGCGGTATTGGGGGCCGTCGTCGCCAAAGCGCGACACCGGGCGCGGCTGGTCGTGGTTGCCCCAGTACAGGCTGTTCCAGCCTCGGACATGCAGGCCGGTTTGCCAGCGGCTCAGGCTGGCTTTGAGGTCGGGCAGGTGCAGGGCCTTGAGCGCCCATTTGCCTTTGCCCGGTTGGCTGTCCAGGTCCATGTGTTCAAACTGGAACACCATGTTCAAGGCCCCCGTGTCGGGGTGGGTGATTTCGGCGGCTTCTTCGACGGTGGCACACGGTGATTCGCCCACGGTGATGCTGTCGTAATGGTCCAGCACTTCGCAGCGCATCTCGCGCATGAATTCGACAAAGCGCGGCCCGTGTTTGACCATCTCGAAGGCGGGTTGCAAAAAGCCTCGCTGCACCACCGGGGCGTCGGGCAGGCTGCCATCCGCACGCCAAGGCTTGGAGATCAGGTTGATCACGTCCATGCGAAAACCGCGCACGCCTTTTTTGAACCAGAAGTGCATCAGGTCGTAGACCTCGGCACGCACCTTGGGGTTCTCCCAGTTCAGGTCGGGTTGTTTGGGCGAGAACATGTGCAGGTAGTACTCGCCTGTGGCCTCGTTAAAGCTCCAGGCCGAACCGCTGAAAGCCGACTCCCAGTTGGTGGGCTCGCGACCGTCAACAGCTTCTTGCCAGATGTAGTAATCGTGGTACGGGTTGTCGCGTGACGATCGCGCCTGGCGGAACCATGCGTGCTCGTCTGAGGTGTGGTTGACCACCAGGTCCATCATGAGCGCGATGCCGCGATCACTCATGCCTGCCAGCATGGCGTCGAAATCAGCCATGGTGCCGAACTCGCCCATGATGGCGCGGTAGTCGCTGATGTCGTAGCCGTTGTCGTCGTTGGGGGACTGGTAAATCGGCGACAGCCAGACCATGTCCACGCCCAGCGTTTTCAAGTGGTCGAGCTTGCTGGTGATGCCTGGGATGTCACCGATGCCGTCACCATTGCTGTCGCAAAAGCTGCGAGGGTAGATTTGGTAGACGGTGCTGCTTTTCCACCAGGCTTGATCGGCTGCTTTCATGACGGGGCCCATACGCAAGGACAAAGGCGGTGGCTTATTCGGGCAGTTCCACGGTGCGGTGGCAGGCGATGCCTTGGCTGTCAAAAAGGTGCATCTGATTGGCTTGCAGGTGCAGTGTCAGGGTCGAGCCCGCAGCCAGCGCGGCGCTGCCTTCGACTTTGACGGTGGCAATCGGCTGGCCCGGGATCTGCACATATAACAGCGAGGAATCGCCCAGACGCTCGATGTGTTGCAAGCTGGCGGCCACGCCTGTGCCTTCGCCCTGTGTGTCCAGCGGGATGTGCTCGGGCCGGATGCCCACTTGCACGGCTTCACCGGCCTTCAGGTGACGGGCGTCCACGGCCAAAGTGAGCGTTTGGCCGCCCACATTCACTGTGGCGTGCGTGGCCTCGGCGCTTTGCAGCGTGCCTTGGAGCAGGTTCATTTTGGGGGAGCCAATGAACTCGGCCACAAACAGGCTGGCCGGGCGGTGGTACAGGTTCATTGGTGTGCCGACTTGGGCCACGCTGCCGCGCTCCTGGATGAGGGCGCCCGTGTGCAGCAGCACGATCTTGTTGGCCAGCGTCATGGCCTCGACCTGGTCGTGCGTCACATAAATCATGCTGGCCGAGCCCATGTCCTTGTGCAGCTTGGCGATCTCCAGGCGCGTCTGCACACGCAGGGCCGCGTCCAGGTTGGACAGCGGCTCGTCAAACAAAAACACCTTGGGCTGCTTGACGATGGCGCGGCCGATCGCGACGCGCTGGCGCTGTCCGCCCGAGAGGGCTTTAGGCAGGCGGTCCAGCAGCGGGGTCAGCTGCAGGATTTCAGCGGCTTCTTTCACCTTACGGTCGATCTCGGCCTTGTCCGAGCCCAGCACGCGCAGGCCAAAGGCCATGTTCTCGCCCACGGTCATGTGCGGGTAGAGCGCATAGCTCTGGAACACCATGGCCACGCCGCGTTGCGCGGGCGGCAGGTCGTTCACGCGCTGGCCGCCGATCAGCAGCTCGCCCGAGCTGATGTCTTCCAGGCCCGCCACCATGCGCAGCAAGGTAGATTTGCCGCAGCCCGAGGGACCGACAAACACGCAGAACTCGCCATGCTCGATGGTCAGGTTGGCGTTGTGGATGGTCATCGGCAAATGGGGCGCGTAGCGTTTGCAGATGTTCTTGAATTCGATGCGGGACATGGGGTTTCTCCAGCGCGGTGTGTGTTTCGGTGGGGCCGGTTCAGGCCAGTTGCACGATCAGGCCGCCAAACGGCACAAACGACAGGGACTGGTCCTTGACGTTGCCACCGGTGAGGCCCGGCAGATCCAGCACCTGCGCGGGCTGCATGTTGGCCGACAGTGGCAGTGTGGCCGCCTGGGCGCTGAAGTTGAACGCGCACAGCACGCGCTGACCCGCGTGCTCGCGCACGAAGGCCATGACTTGCGGGTGCACAGGCAGCAGGGTTTGTTCGCCATGGATCAGCGCAGGTTGCGTGCGGCGCCACTGCAGCAGCTGACGGTAGAAGTTCAGATGCGATGCCGCATCCCGGTCCTGCAGGTCCACAGCCAGCGGGCGGTAGGCCTCGGTGAAGGGCAGCCACGCTTTGCTTTTCCCGTCACCGAAGCCGATGTCGGTTGCATGGCTCACCCAGGGCATGGGCGTGCGGCAACCGTCGCGGCCTTTGTATTCGGGCCACATGGCGATGCCGGGCGGGTCCTGCAGGTCTTCAAAGGCGATGTCGGCCTCGGGCAGGCCGAGTTCGTCGCCCTGGTACAGGCAGGGCGAGCCGCGCAGGCACATCTGGAAAGCGGCTGCCAGGCGCAGCTTTTGCAGGTTGCGCTCAGGGCCCCCCCAGCGCGAGCCCACCCGCTCCACATCGTGGTTGGCCAGTGCCCAAGACGGCCAGCCGCCCTGGCTTTTTTCGGCGAACTTCTGCATCAGGCCGTGCAGGTAAGGTGCGCTCGAGTCCTTGCCGAGCAGGTCAAAGCTGTAGGCCATGTGCAGCTTGTCACCGTCGCTGGTGTAGGCGGCCATGGTGGCAATGCTGTCATCGGTACCGATCTCTCCGACCATGGTGGTGTTCGGGTACTGGTCGACCAGGGCGCGCAGCTTCTTGAAGAATTCGAGATTCTCCGGCCGTTCCTTGTCGTACACGTGCCATTGCCAGCCGTAGGGATTGACGTCCGACACGGTGTTGTCGCCTTCCTTGGCGCCACCGCGACCCGGGTTGTTGCGCAGCTCCTTGTCGTGGAAGTAGAACGGTGCGGTGTCCAGGCGGTAGCCGTCCACGCCCAGCTCCAGCCAGAACTTGACCGTGCCCAGAATGGCGTCGACCACTTCAGGGTTGTGGAAGTTCAGGTCCGGCTGGCTGGCCAGGAAGTTGTGCAGGTAGTACTGCTTGCGGCGGGTGTCCCATTGCCAGGAGCTGCCACCGAACACGCTCAACCAGTTGTTGGGCGGGTTGCCGTCGTCCTTGGCATCGGCCCACACATACCAGTCGGCCTTGGGGTTGGTTCTGGAGGCGCGGCTTTCCACGAACCAGGGGTGCTGGTCCGAGGTGTGCGATAGCACCTGATCGATCACGACCTTCAGGCCTTTGGCGTGCGCGGTCTGCACCAGGGTGCGGAAGTCGTCCAGTGTGCCGAACAACGGGTCGACGTCACAGTAGTCGCTCACGTCGTAGCCGAAATCCTTCATCGGGCTTTTGAAGAAAGGCGATAGCCAGATCGCGTCCACGCCCAGGCTGGCCACATAGTCCAGCTTGGCGGTGATGCCCGGCAGGTCGCCCACGCCGTCGCTGTTACTGTCGGCAAAAG
>QXGG01224636.1_pt1 | contig 11814 bp, 8 predicted proteins | sample 1982491 | NCBI WGS metagenome assembly QXGG01 (sample SAMN09924614, study PRJNA488089) | Wastewater metagenome, whole genome shotgun sequencing project. | isolation source: South African research farm wastewater | place: South Africa: Irene, Agricultural Research Council, Animal Production Institute... | reverse complement strand
GTGAAAATACTGTTCTGATGCCGCTCAACAAGTGGCCCGAAAGCCTCTTTTTCGCCGCGCAGCACCCGGTCAACCCAAATCTTATCTTCATCTTTTGTGTTCATCTTTCCATTGGACGAATAAAGTGCTTCGAGGTTACAGAAAAAATGTAAATTTACGATTCAAAGTTTGATTTTGGGGATTGAAATTTCTGTTTAATCATTGCATCATAGGTTCGCGCCGAAAATCAATGAGTTACATAAAGGGTAATGGCAACAATAGACAACAAAATCAGATTTGACCTACATTTAAAGTGCAAAAACGATAGTCTCGAAATCCATAACACAGTATAAATGAAACGATTAATTTTCTTTTTTTTGATGCTTTGCAGTGCCGTCGGCCAAGCACAATTCGACAGTTTTTTTTACCCTAAAACGCTTCGTGTGGATGTGATTCACGCCGGTGATGCTCAAAATGAGCTGTATGCGCTAAAAAATCTTTCCGAAGAACCTTTTTGGGGAGGCTCACACCTTAATTTGTTGGACACTTTTAATTATGGCCGACATAAAGCTGAGGTTTTTGATGCAGCATCCGGACTTTTGATCTATTCTAAAGGCTACAGTTCATTGTTTTTTGAGTGGCAAACCACTGCCGAAGCCCGTTCGATGGTGCGATCATTCGAGGAAACCGTAGTGCTTCCTTTTCCAGTGAAGCCTATCCGTTTGGTGCTTTCGTCGCGAGATAGTAACGAAGTTTTCAGGCAAATACTGTCAATCAACATTGATCCAGCCGACTATTTTATACGGCCGGCTAAAAAAACACCGATTCAAGTGTATGATGTCATGATCAATGGCGAAGCAGCGTCCAAGGTGGACATCGTGATCATTCCGGATGGTTTCACGGCAGCTGAAATGGAGCTTTTCAAACAGAGTGCAGATGCTTTTGCGGAGAGCCTTTTTCAGTTTGAACCTTTCAAATCGCATCGCGATAAATTCAACATCAGGGCTGTTTTGACGCCATCGGCAGAATCGGGTGTGGCTATCCCTGCCGAAAATGTGTGGCCTGAAACTGCAGTCAGCGCTAACTTTTACACCTTCGATTCCGAACGTTATTGTATGACGACTGCCCACCACCGTTTGCGCGATGTGGCCGGAGTGGTGCCTTACGACCAAATTTATATCCTTACCAACACCAAAAAATATGGCGGTGGAGGTATCTTTAACTTTTACTGCCTCAGCAGCGCAGGCAACAGTGCGTCAGCTAAAATTATTGTTCATGAATTTGGTCATGGTTTTTCCGGTTTGGCCGATGAATATTATGACAACTCCACTTCCTACGAATCGTTTTACAACAGCGCCGTTGAACCTTGGGAACCCAACATCACCACTTTGGTACATTTCGATGCCAAATGGAAGAGCCTTCTCGCTGATGAAACGCCCATTCCAACACCTGATACCGATGAATGGGAAGGAAAAACCGGCGTTTACGAAGGTGGCGGCTATATGGCAAAAGGCGTTTATCGGCCCTCGCGTGATTGTTTGATGCACACCTTTAAAAAGGATGTTTTTTGCGCGGCATGTTCAAAAGCCATAGTGGATATGATTGATTTCTATACAGCTGAGTGATTTCCCCTTCGCTCTCACTTGATGTAAGGTTTTTTTGGCCATTTAGGGCTAATTGCCTACTTTTGCCAAAATATTGTTAATAATTTCACAACTATTCTACTCAACCTAATAATCAGCAAAAAGAATGATTACTAAACTAGATCAAATGTTTGAGGTGCTCAAGAGCCGCAAAAAGAAACGCTTAGTGGCTGCTTATGCCAACGACGAACATACCATCAGCGCAGTAAGTATGGCCATTGACTTGGGTATTATTGAAGGCACTTTGGTGGGCGACGAAAATGAAATCAGAAAAGTGTGTAAAGCGCTTGATATTGATCCATCGCGGATGACTATCGTGCATGAGGCCGACGAGATGAAAGCCACAGAAAAAGCAGTTGAATTGATCAACAACGGCGAAGGCAATTTGCTGATGAAAGGCTTGGTAAGTACCGATAAATACATGCGCGCCATTTTGAATAAGGATAAAGGTTTGATGGATAAAGGTGCTGTTTTAAGCCATGTTACGGTAATGGAAAACCCTTTTTATCATAAATTGCTGACTGTTGGTGATGTAGCCATATTGCCGGCACCCGAGCTTGGCGAAAAAATTGCCATCACCAATTATCTTATCAAAACAGCCAAGGCCCTTGGCATAGAAATGCCTAAAGTGGCAATTATCGCTGCTTCTGAACAAGTTTCTCCTAAAATGCCTGCCTGCGTTGATGCTTCTATCATCAGCAAAATGGCCGATCGCGGACAAATAAAGGGAGCCTATGTTGATGGACCGCTTGCACTTGATGTGGCCATTGACAAAGAAAGTGCCGACATAAAAAAAGTGGGTGGCATGGTGGCCGGTGATGCCGATTGTTTGGTGTTTCCAAACATCGAATCGGGCAATGTATTTTATAAAACCAATACCAAATTGGCCGGTGGCGAACAAGGTGCGGTTGTTGTAGGAGCGCGTGTTCCGGCTGTACTTTCATCGCGTGGCGACAGCACCAAAACCAAACTTTATAGCATCGCTTTAGCTGCCCTCACAGCACCATAAAGTCATGCTTCTATCAACAAACAAAAAAAAGAATGTCAACTGCAAAGTGCTGACCTATGAGTAACCTTGATAACATCCATATTTTAACCATTAACCCGGGTTCAACTTCCACAAAATTTGGCGTTTTTGTGGGCACCGATCCGGTTTTTATCAAAACCATCAGGCACAGCAATGAGGAGCTTGAACCCTTCGATAAAATTACCGACCAATTCAATTTCCGTAAGAACCTGATCTTAGATCAGGTTAAGGAATCGGGGATTCAACTCGAAAGCATCAGAGCAATTGTTGGACGGGGGGGCTTGCTCAAACCTGTTGAATCAGGTGTGTATGAAGTAAATGAGGCCATGCTCCGCGACCTACGCAACAGTCCTCTGGGCGAACATGCCAGCAACCTCGGCGGATTGATTGCATACGACATTGCCCAATCATTGCCCAATGCAGGCGCCTATATCGCCAACCCCGTGGTGGTGGATGAGTTGGATGACCTTGCTCGGTTGTCGGGCCATCCGTTGTTGCCGCGTATTTCGATTTTTCATGCCTTAAACCAAAAAGCCGTTGCCCGACAACATGCCAAATCCATCATGCGCAAATACGAAGAAATGAACCTCATCGTAGTGCATCTTGGGGGTGGAATAACTGTTGGAGCGCACAAGTTAGGCCGAGTAGTAGATGTGAATCAAGGTCTCGATGGCGATGGTCCTTTTTCGCCCGAACGATCCGGTAGTCTTCCGGTTGGAGCTCTGGTGAGGCTGTGCTTCAGTGGAAAATATACCCAACGCGAGTTGCTGAAAATGATCAAGGGCGAAGGCGGATTGGTAGCTTATCTCGGCACCAACAGCGCATACGATGTGGCGCAACGCATTGATCAAGGCGATGAAGAAGCTTCGTTAATCTATCGTGCAATGGCGTATCAAGTGGCCAAAGAAATTGGTGCTATGGCAACAGTTTTGCATTTTCATGTTGACGGAATCCTGATTACAGGCGGCATTGCACATGATAAATTCTTTGTAAATCAAATCATCGAAAGGGTGCACCGCATTGCTCCGGTTCATGTTTATCCCGGAGAGGATGAGCTTAAAGCACTTGCTATGAATGGATTAAGGGTAATAAACAATGAAACTGTCCCCAAGGTTTACACTTAAAAACTGATGATTTTTGCAACAAGCAGTTTTCAAGCGCTGAAGTACAAACTTTTCCCATTTTTGATTTCAAAAAGCCCAAACCAAAAATTATTTGATTATTTTTGACCTTCTTAATTTTATTTAACTAAAAACTAAAAAATGAAAAAACAGTTTACAATGGTCTTATTCGTATTGCTGATTATTGTAGTTTCAGGCTTACAATGGCTCATAAGCTCCGACAGCAAGACGGAACGCGAAAGAAGAAATATGGTTGATACCCGTGTGGACAACAATGGGTATTATAAAAGGTTGGCAAAAAAAGGCCTTTACACACTTAACCCCGAAATGCGGGCAGCTCCGGCTGTTTATACCGGATCAAAAATCAAGGCGTTTTCAGTGCTTACCGACGATTCACCGGATGTGCCAGTTACAACAACAAATTCAACACAAAGTGAGAACTCTATTTTTGTTAACCCGCTTGATCCCGATAATGTACTCAACTCTAACAACTCCACTCAAAACCCTGTAGGATCGCTCTATGGCGCCAACGATTTTTATTCGTTCGACACAGGTGAAACCTGGCAAGGAAAAGTGCAAGGTGTGGCCGGAGGCAATTCGGGCGACCCTGCCGTTGCAATGGGCTGGAATGGAAGATGGTATGTAAATTACATCTCCAACCCCGGCGGCCAAGGTATCGCTTACAGCGACAACCAAGGCGCCTCATGGACGGCACGTACAATCGCACCAAATCCGGGCGACCTTGCCGACAAAAACCACCTCTGGATTGACAACAGTCTATCAAGTCCGTATGAAGGTTATTTATACAATATGTGGTCCGATTTTGGCGGTCCTTATGATACAGAAATCGTTGTTTCTCGCTCAACCAATGATGGCGATACTTGGAGCCCACGAACGCCTATCAGCACAGCCGTAAATGCCGGAAGCCATAACCAAGGCGTAAACATTAACACCGGCCCTAATGGTGAAGTGTATGCCGTTTGGGCCATCTATAACAGCTGGCCTTCTGATGAAGGTGCACTCGGTTTCTCAAAATCTTTAGATGGTGGTGCTACATGGACGCCTGCAACAAGGATTATTCAAAACATCAGAGGGATTCGTACTACCGAAACCAAAAAAAATCATCGTGTAAATTCATTTCCAAGTATGGCTGTTGACATTTCAAACAGCGCCGACAGAGGTGCCATTTACGTGACTTGGTCAAACATAGGTCTGCCTGGTGTCAACCAAAACAACAGCATTGATGTGTATGTGATCAAATCAACCGATCAAGGTGCAACATGGTCGGCGCCCATTCGTGTCAATCAAAATGAATTTGGTCAAGGAAAAGAACATTATTTCCCATGGCTCACCTGCGATCCTGAAAATGGTATCCTGAGTGCTATATTTTATGGTGATAGAAACGTGAGCCAATCGCAGGTGGAAGTTTTTTGCGCCAACAGCGTGGACGGTGGTCTAACTTGGGAAGATTTCAAAGTATCTGACGTAGCATTCACCCCATCGCCAATTCCCGGCTTAGCCGGTGGATATATGGGCGATTATCTTGGTATTGCTGCCCGTGGTGGAAAAGTATATCCTGTTTGGCCCGACAACAGAAGTGGCAAGATGATGACTTACTCCTCTCCCTACGAAACAAACGCCCTTAGCCGTCCCTATAATTTGGTGGCCGAAGTTGCCTTTGAAACAGGAAACGTTAACCTCCAATGGAATTACGAAGAAGCTGTTGACTTTACCGGTTTTAACATCTATCGCGATAATGTATTGATTGGTACTGCTACCGATACCGTTTTTGTTGATCCTTTGCCCACATATGGCGTTTATACCTATGGCATTACTGCAACTTATACAGGCGAAGGCGAAAGTGGTTTAAGCCGCATCACCGTTCAATGGGGCGATGCGCATATCGCTGTTGCTCCTATGAATATGTATCAACAACTTCAACCCGATTCCATCGCTACACAACAACTTATTGTTACCAATACAGGCCAGTTGCCCATGCAATATACCCTCAGCTCCGAAATCATTGATGGCACCAAACAAACCAATGATTATTGTGCTGCCTCAGGCGGTGGGGATGAGTTTATTTCAGGAGTGGTGCTGGGAACCATCAATAACACCTCCGGCGAAACCGGTTATGGTGATTATACAGCACTTAGCACCGAAGTGAAATCTGGTGAACCACTTACACTTACAGTTACCAATGGAAACCCATACAGCAGCGACCAATGCGGTGTTTGGGTGGACTGGGATCAAAATGGTGTGTTTGATGATGCTCCTGTCGTTGTTTCAGGAACACCTGGCAACGGACCTTATACTGCAACCATTGATCCTCCGGTGGGAGCAAAATCAGGTGCAGCGCGTATGAGAATTCGCATTACCTACACCGGGGCTGTTTCACCTTGTGGAACAACGACGTATGGCGAGGTTGAAGATTATACCCTCAACGTGATCAGCTGGCTGAGTTATACTCCCAGCCTCGGAACAATTGCCCCCGGAGCAACTGATACCATTGCTGTAACTTTTAAAGCCATTGATTTGGAGGAAGGTAATTATTATGCTAACCTTAAATTTGCCAGCAACGATCCTTTGAATGCCTTAATGGTTGTTCCGGTTCATTTGAATGTTAGCAGCTTTGCCGTAAGTGCAATGGTTGAACCATCAGCTATTTGCGTTGGCGAATCGGCTCAACTCACCTCAATGGTAATTGGTGGAACAGGCGATTTAAGTTATTTCTGGAAAGATGAAACAGGTGCAGTGGTTTCGAATGCACAAAGTTTCATGGTCAGTCCACTACAAACAACTTCTTACACCGCATTTGTGGTTCAAGCTCTTGATACCATTCAAAGCACGCCCGTAACCCTTGTTGTGTATGCACTTCCGGAAGTGGCTTTGGGCGACGACCTGAGTTTCTGCGGCAATGAACCCTATGTGCTCGATGCCGGAAACGTTGGTGCAACCTACAATTGGTCAACAGGTGCAACAACCCAAACGCTTGACATCTCTGCCGAGGCTTTGGGTTATGGAATGCACGAGCTTTGGGTTGAGGTAACCAATTTGAATGGTTGCTCTTCCGTTGATACTATAGCAGTAACTTACAATATGCTTCCTGTTGTTAACCTTGGCGATGATCAATCCATCTGTGGAGAAACATCGCTTACTTTCGATGCTGCCAATGATGAGGCTGGTTTCCTATGGTCCAATGGATCAACAGGTGGAACGCTTCAAGCCGGCGCTGCTGAGTTTGGTTACGGAACACACGTAATATGGGTTCAAGTAACCGATCAAAACGGCTGTATGGCTTCTGATACCGTTAATGCTACTTTTAACGAAGCACCTCCCAAGGTTGTTTTGGGTAATGACACAACGCTATGCGGTGGCATTCCTAAAAACTTGCAAGTGGATGTGACCGGTTACAGCCTCCTGTGGTCCAATGGAAGTGTCGAAGCAACTGTAATTGCCGACACTACAGGCTTTGGTTTCGGAACACAAACATTTTATGTGGACCTAACTGCCGAAAACGGATGTGTAACGCGCAGTGAGGAAATCCTCATCACTTTCAAAAATTGCACCGGAATCAATGAAAATGATGCGCTGGACATCAAAGTATTCCCTAACCCTAGCAATGGCCGTTTCAGCTTGGAATTGAACGCTGCAAAACGCGAATTGGTTAACGTTCAAGTGTTTGATGCCGCCGGAAATCTGGTCTATCAACAGAAAAATCTCTCCGTACTAAGCAACAACCGCTTTGAAATTGACCTCACTCAACAACCTTCAGGTGTATATAACCTGATGATTGAAGGCGATAAAGTTTACTCCAAACGACTGATTATAAAATAGATATTTGTTTATTTTTAAAAAGAGCGGGAAATAAAATTCCCGCTTTTTTTTTGTAATTTTTTGCGAAAAGTGTCTTATTCGACCCTCTCTCCCAACCACCCTTTGCCTTGTCATTTACCGGTAGGCCAACTCCGCCGGATTTTCTATCTTTGCAAAAAATTTCATCTATATGAGTTTGATGTTGAGTGAACAAGAAATCGTTCGCCGCAACTCGCTGGCCGAGTTGTACCAATTGGGAATCAATCCCTATCCGCAAGCGGCTTTCGACGTGAATGTGAATGCAAAGGAAATCCACCGCGATTTCCCTTCCGACAATACACTTTTTCAGCAAGTGAGCATCGGTGGCCGTATCATGAGTCGCCGCATCATGGGTGCTGCCTCTTTCATGGAATTACAAGATGCCACAGGCCGCATCCAGGTTTATTTTAAGCGCGATGACATTTGTCCCGGTGAGGATAAAACCCTCTACAATACGGTGTTGAAACGCTTGCTCGACATTGGCGATATTGTGGGCGTTACAGGCTACGTTTTCACTACCCAGATGGGCGAAATCACCATTCATGCCACTTCGTTAACGGTGTTGTGCAAATCGTTGCGCCCTTTGCCCATCGTCAAAGAAAAAGACGGAGTGGTTTACGATGCCTTTACCGATGCTGAGCAACGCTACCGGATGCGCTACGTGGATTTGATCGTGAACGAAAATGTGCGCGAAACCTTTTTGAAACGTACCCGCATCATCAACAGTATGCGCAATATTTTCAACGAACAAGGTTACCTCGAAGTGGAAACGCCTATTTTGCAACCCATTCCTGGTGGTGCCGCGGCGCGGCCTTTCATCACCCATCACAATGCTTTGGACATTCCTTTGTATCTTCGAGTGGCCAACGAGTTGTACCTGAAACGATTGATCGTTGGGGGTTTCGATGGCGTGTATGAGTTTGCGAAAGACTTTCGAAACGAGGGCATGGATCGCACCCACAACCCTGAGTTTACGGTGATGGAAATTTATGTCGCTTACAAAGACTACCTCTGGATGATGAACTTTACCGAGGAGATGCTCGAAAGGGTGGCGATGGAGGTGCTCGGAAGTACCAAAGTGGAGGTGAACGGAAAAACAATTGATTTTCAACGACCTTACAAACGCATTTCAATCCTCGGAGCCATTCAAGAACATACCGGCTTTGATGTGTCATCCATGGATGAAAAACAGCTGCGAGAAGTGTGCAAAAAATTGGGCATAGAAACCGATGAAGCCATGGGCAAAGGCAAGCTCATTGACGAAATTTTTGGTGAAAAATGCGAACATCATTACATACAACCCACCTTTATCACCGATTATCCGGTGGAGATGTCACCACTAACCAAACGTCACCGAAACGATCCGACGCTTACTGAGCGTTTTGAGTTGATGATCAACGGAAAAGAAATTGCCAACGCTTACACCGAGCTTAACGATCCCATTGACCAACGAAACCGCTTTGAAGAGCAGATGAGGCTCTCCGAAAGAGGCGATGATGAGGCCATGTTTATTGATCAGGATTTTATTCGTTCTCTTGAATATGGTATGCCTCCAACATCCGGAATGGGCATTGGTATTGACCGTTTGGTGATGCTGATGACCGGACAAACCTCTATCCAAGAAGTGTTGTTTTTTCCGCAGATGCGCCCTGAAAAAATCCGAAAAGCTGTAAGCCCTCAAGATTTTATTCAAATCGGTGTAGCTCCTGATTGGGCCGAACATCTTTTAAAGGCTGGTTATCAGACCGTAGAAGCTTTGCTGGCTGAAAAAGCTGCCGTCATTCAACAAAAATTAAACGGATACCGCAAAAAGAATAAACTTGATTTGCCTGCCATCCAAATGGAGGCGATTGAGCAATGGCTGTTGCCAAAAGCATAAGCAGAAAATAATTTTTCGATCACACAAAAAACCTGATTCCGGGCGAAAGAATCAGGTTTTTTTATGTCTTGTGAATCAAAAACTGAAGTCAATGAGAAGGGCTCTATTCTTTCTCTGACTGAATTATCTTTTGAATCAGCAACGAGGTTGAATAACCCTCAACCAGTTCAATGGTTTCCACCTTTCCGCCTCTGGCCATCACCACATCGTAGCCCACCACTTCTTCGGCTTTGTAGTCTTTGCCTTTCACCAATATATCGGGTTGAACCAAACGGATTAAATCGTAGGGAGTAGGCTCGTCAAAAAGTACCACGGCATCCACAAAACGCAGCGAAGCCATCAAAACAGCACGCGCGTTTTCATCCACAACCGGGCGTGCAGTGCCTTTTAAGCGGCGCACCGAAGCATCGGTGTTGAGTCCGATAATCAGCACATCGCCGAGGTCGGCGGCCTGGCTGAGGTAGTCAATGTGGCCGAGATGCACCAAATCGAAGCATCCGTTGGTGAAAACGATCTTTTTCTGCTGAAAGCGCCAAACCCCCAATGATTTTTTTAACTCTTCAAGGGTCAGGATGCGTTGTTGGATACGTTCAAGGTTTTTCATTGGATGCTTGTTTGTGGTCAATAAAGAAGAGCATCACATAGCCGATTGCGCCTGCTACAACGTTCAAAAGCGACTGCGCGGCGTGGGTGATAACGGCAAAACTACCGGCTGCTGTGCCCCCAATGGCATACAATTCTGTTAGTACCGCTTTGGCAATAAAGTGGTAAGCGCCAATGCCCCCCGGAACGGGCGCAACAATGCCTAAACTGCCGATAGCCAACAGCGTTACTCCGGCCATAAAACTAAGATGCTCGGTTTCAGGGATCATCCGGAAAGGAAGATAAATCATCAGGATGTAAAAAACCCAAATCATCAAAGTGTGAAACAGAAAAAGTCCTTTTTGTTTCATCCGTTCAATGGTGCGAATGCCTTGAGTTAAGCCGATCATTAAGTTGTGAAGGCGTGCATAGCCGGGGAGTTTTTGTAATTTGTTGTTGTGTTTGAAATATAAAAAAACCATTGCGCCCAGCATCAAAACGCCAAATCCACTTAGAGTGATCAGCATGACCATGTTAGATTGTATTTTTTCAACGAAAGGAGCTGTCATCCTTACCACAAAATCGCCCAACAATCCCCATTGGAACAACACGACAGCCAACAACAAAATGATCAGCACCATCAAGTCGAACAGTCTTTCTGAAATTACGGTGCCGAAAAGGGCATTGAATGGAATCTTTTCTTTTTTCGACAACACGCCACAACGCATAAATTCACCCATTCGTGGAACAGCGGTGTTAGCCATATAGCCTACCATCAATGCGTAAAAAGTGGTCGAAAGGCGTGTTTTATAGCCCATGCTGTTGATGAGCAGATTCCAGCGTAACGATCTAAAAACATGTGATATGATAGCAAAAATCAAACCTATGGCCGCCCAATAATAGTTTGCCGCGGCTATTTCTTTTATCATTTCATCGAAATTGAGCTTGCGCATACTGAGCCAAAAAAGAAAGAGGCCCAGCCCAAGAAAGAAAAGATACTTCAGCGTTTGGGTGAGGAATTTTTTCAAGATCATGAACTGATTTTGTTGGCATCATCAGGAAAAACAATACTCGGCTTGAAAGTTTTGGCTTCTTCAAAATCCATGGAGGCGTAAGAAACGATGATGACTTTGTCGCCCGGCGCCACTTTCCGAGCTGCAGCACCGTTGAGCGAAATGATGCCACTACCGCGATTTCCTTTAATCACATAGGTGTCGAAACGTTCGCCATTGGTGATGTTATAAATGCTAACCCGTTCGTTTTCAATGAGATTAGCGGCCTCTATCAGGTTGAGGTCAATGGCGATACTACCTATGTATTCTAAATTGGCCTCGGTTACAGTGGCGCGATGTATTTTCGATTTTAAAACTTCGATGTTCATGATGCTGTTGTTGGTATCACAATTGCACGCTTAAAGGCCGACAAAAGTACTAAAAAATACGCATGTTGTCTATCAGTCGAACTTTGCCAAGAAACAAGGCTACAAAGAGAACCATGCCTTCAGCTTCATTCCAGTGTTGCACGGGTTGCAACATTCTATCGTCAGCTATTTCAACGTAATCTATTTTGAATGAAGTAATTGCAGTCAAATGCTCGTAAGTCCATTTTCGCATTTCTTCGGGGCTGAGTACATTTTTCAGTCCGACTGCCTTTTGAAGTATCTGATGAATTTTTGGTGCCAACGCTCGTTCCTCGGCAGTGAGACGTTGGTTGCGCGAACTCATGGCC
>QXGG01156662.1_pt1 | contig 11849 bp, 11 predicted proteins | sample 1982491 | NCBI WGS metagenome assembly QXGG01 (sample SAMN09924614, study PRJNA488089) | Wastewater metagenome, whole genome shotgun sequencing project. | isolation source: South African research farm wastewater | place: South Africa: Irene, Agricultural Research Council, Animal Production... | reverse complement strand
GTAGTGACTTTTCGCGATTTTCCAAACCTTTTTATTTTTCTGTTTTAGGTGGTCTTAATATTTATGAAAAAAATCTTAATTATATTTTCATTTAAGTAAATAATAATCATTTTGAAAATATATTTTAAAAAATAGGTTATTTTTAGAGCTGTTTTGGCGAAAATCTTTACCGCCAAACTACGCAACCCACTACAGAATTAAAATATTTTTTCAAAGTTAAGTAGTAATGTTATACAAAATTAGTAGATAATTAGTAATTACATTTTAGTAGTAAAATCCTTATTTGTATTTAGGGGTAGCGCAATGCGCTAGAATGCTCTAGAAAGCACAAAAAGTGGGCTTAGAGCTTATCTAATGCGTTCCGTGTGTAATTGCTAGGGAAACAGGAAACGGGGCCCCTTGGGGTGTTTTTGCAACGATTTGGCATTTAGCTCTTTTTAGTAGATTAGTAGTAAATTAGTAGTTGGTATTTGTGCACCTGGAGTGGGCTCTATGGACTATCGCTAGCGGTTCCGTCATTGGTGGCGGTGCCGTTGCCCCCTGGGCTCTTTGGTGTGTCCTGTGGTTACTAACGCCTACCCCCTCCCCCTATCACTCTAGGGGGGAAGGGCACAGGGAAATAAACAGCTTTGGCGCTGTACCGTCATATTGACAGGGCTTCCACATTGGTGCGCATATTGCGCATTATGTGTGCTCTAGGTGTGTGCAATATGTGCGTTCTGTGGCGTATGCACATGGTACATATTCAGGGGTAGCCCTGTACGTGCCAGGCTAGGGCATACGGGAACCCCCTATATACACTATCTCAGCACCAACGGGGAACCCACTAACCCCCACATAACCTGGTGGCAATTGAAGTATGTAATTCTAGCATTATGTATCATATACGTAACCTACCCCCCCTATATATAGTATCTCGGCTTTACTTGCCATGTGCAAAACCCACATTTTCTAGGGCGGGCATTAGGGGGTACTGCCTCACTCTCTCCTTGGTATATAGGGGTACGGGGTGCGTACTTTGCACATTTGGTTTTGCACATTTGTGCTATACCTATGGTCTATTTGGAAACAATTGCATAATTCTTGTGCTATAATTGGTTAAAGTAACTAGGAGGACTAGGCAGTATGGGTATGAGAAAGACACAACTGATTGACGACGAAGCGACAATCAACACTATACTTGAGGCAGTGGAGCTCGGAATGACATTGGCGAAGGCTTGTGCCTTTGCGTGTGTCTCCAAGGGTGCTATGGACAGACTGCTCGACAGGGGAGCACGTGACGTGGACGAGGGCATAGAGAGCAAGGAGGCATTGCTGTTCCTGAAGGTAGAGCGCTCTAGGGCGAAGTTTCAGGAGAAGAACCTCCTGTGCATAAACAAGGCGGCGGAAAGCCGTACTTGGCAGGCAGCGGCTTGGTTGCTCGAAAGAAGATGCCCTGAAGACTTTGCACCGCAGAGAAGCAAGGGCGACGAGATACAGCGCATTCAGATTATATCGGACGTGAAGCCGGACGAACCTGAAGATACCTGTGATACCACTAGCTCCGAGGACACAAATGGCGGAGAGAAGTGAGGCACGGCTTAGCATAGCCAAGCTCATCGGGCAAGGCTACGGAAGAGGGTGGTATACGAACTGCCACGCAAGATACAGATTGTTCAAGGGAGCACGTAACACGAAGAAATCATACGTTATGATTGGTCTTGAGGTGTTATGCAAGATACTTACGAACCCACTTAGGAACATCGTGATTTTGCGTAGGATGAACACAACGAACCGCACATCGACCTTTGCCACATTGTGTATGCTCATCGACCATCCAGACCCTGAGAACCCTATGGTGTCTCTCAGGGACTATTTCCGCATAAACAACAATACTATGACAATCACGTACATACCGACTGGACAGGTGATTATGTTCTTCGGTATGAGCGACCCGGAGAAGATTACTTCCACACGAATGGTGCACGGATATATGACCGACATCTATGTGGAGGAAGCCTTCGAAATCAAGGACTACGAGGATTGGCGCAAGGTGGACGGCTCACTCAGAGGCAGACTGCCCGAAGGATTGTTCCTCCAGGTAACTTTCTGCTTCAACGCTTGGAATAAGAAGCATTGGCTCTACGAGCACTTCTACAAGGGAAGGCTTGAGGATGACTTCAACTACCTTGACACGCACAAATACGCAGACTGGTATGACCCGAACCTAGTTATCGACTACGGCAGGGGGCTTTATCTTCATACCTCCACATATAAGATAAACGAGTTCCGAGATACCGAAATCTATGATGAGGCTATGCAACATCTGAGACAGGCATCGCTTGAAATCTATAAGGTCGAGGCACTTGGTATGTGGGGCGCAAGTCAGTCCGCGACATACCCGGAATACAACGATACGCTCAAGCCAGAACCACAGGTGTTCTTCAGTCAGGACTATGCATGTTACTCCATCGGAATTGACTTTGGTATCAGTGACGGACAGGGAAGGATGTCTAGGAACAGCGATAGCTACGGAAGTGCAACAACTATGCAACTTGTCGGTGTCACTGCGGACTATAACAAGCTCGACTGCATTGACGAATACTTCTGGTCTAACGAGAACAAGGCAGTGAAGAAGACAGGACCGGAAATACAGAAAGAGCTTGTGGATACCTTATGGGAATGGATAGACAAGTACAAGGCACATCCCACGCTTATGAAGGGGACTATACTTGTCTATGTGGACTGCGCGGACAGCGGTGGCTTCCGACAGGCACTAGAGCTTGAGGCTAGGAAACAGGGGCTTTTCAACGTGCGCTTCATTGCATCAACGAAACTTATGATTGAAAGCCGTGTGTACTTCGTAAGACAGCTTATGGCATACGGCGACTTCCGTGTCAATAAGAAGTTCTGCGACAACCTAGACCGAGAGCTGTGCAATGCACAGGCGGACGACAAGGGGCACGTGAGAGGCGACACGGACGACCATGCAATCAACGCGAACGAATACGCTTGGGCACCTCTTGCGCCTAGAATTAGGCTATGGAAGACATTCAAGGCGAAAGCCTAGTTGTGTTATACTAGAAGAAACATTAGCGAGGTAAAAATATGGACTTAATGAGCGCAATCAGCAACTTGGTGTTCAAGGGAAAATCTCTAAAGGAGCTTCCTGACAACCCCTATGGCGAAAGATACACGTATGTTATGAACCCTGACGATATTTCCGCAAGAAAGGTCAAGGAGAACCGCATTTGGTACATCGGAGACGCCAACGAGCTACTCAACTACTATCGAAACCAGAACATCTACGGAAATGTGGAAGAACCTATCTATAATCAGAACCGAAAGCAGTACTTTTGGGGCATTTCCACTAAGGAACAGCACATCAAGCGTGTTCATAGCGGTGTCCCACGTGCTCTCATCACGGCTCTTACCAATGTTATCGGCGTTCCGAACATCACGGTGAACGGCGAGGAGATACCTCAGCTTCTTGAAGCCATCGGTTTCCAAGACCTCATTATGCAGAGAATGCTTCCGCTCACTATGGCGGAGGGTTGGGGTGCATTCAAGATTATCATCGACCCGAATACCATTCTCTTCCCACATCCCGTAGTCAAGTTCTACGAGGCTACAGCAGTGAAGTTCATTGTCCGAAACGGAAAGAAAATCGGATGTATTTTCCGTGACTTCTATCAGTACAAGGACAAGAACTATATGCTTGTCGACGTAAGAAGGCTTGACGATGATGGCAACTCCTGTATCGAGTACAAGCTCTATGAGCTTATGGATGATGACGATACCAAGGAAGTTCCTATGAGCACAATTCCCGAACTTGCCACTCTTACCGACCTGAAGATACCGCAGTACAGGCATATGTTGGCAGTTCCGTGTGTCTTTATGAATGACCCGGACAACCCTGACTACGGTAGGTCTTTCTATGACGGAAAGATTGACCTTTTCGATGACCTAGACCAAAGTCTTTCTCAGCGTTCTCAGACTTGCCGTGTATCAACTCCTGTGGAGTACTACCCTGTTGACCTTCTTGAAAAGGACAGGAACAACGGAAAGCCGTTTATGCCAAGTGTCTACAATCGTCAGTTCATCGCAAAGCCTGGCATTCCTAATGGAGACGGAACAACCGATTGCAAGATTGACACATCTCAGCCGAACCTTAACTTCGAGCAGTACAATCAGGAGCAGTTGTCGCTTGTCAATATGATTATGTTCGGTCTAATCTCACCGGCTACTATGGGTATCAATGTTTCGAAGACCGATAGCGGTGCTTCTCAGAGAGAGAAGGAAAAGACAACCATTATGACACGAAACTCCATTATGTCCGCCAATATCCCTATCATCCGTGAGCTTGTTCAGATTGTTCTCGACTTCGATGATTACATCAACAAGGGAGTACTGCCAAACAAGGACAGGGAAATCTCTGTGAAGTTCAATGAGTTCGCCAACCCCTCTTTCGAAAGTCTATCCAAGGTCTTGTATCCTATGTGGGTGAGCGGTGCTATCTCAACAAGAATGTACGTAAACAAATTATATGGTTCTTCCCTTGCGGAAGAGGACAAGGAAGCCGAAATCAAGGCTCTTGATGACCTAAGAAAAGCCGAAGGAAGCGGTGAGGACATTCTAAGCGAGGCACAGGCACTTGGTATGGAACGTGAGAAAGAACCTTCTTATGCAAGTAGGGACAACTATGAGAACGCACCAAAGGCAGTGAACCGCGAGGACAATGAGAAACGATAGGGCTATGCGAAGCCTTATGGCAAGGGCAAACAGGGATATGCTTGTCCTTGCCTATAAGGGCGCTATCTATGATACAAATGTAAAGAAACTTGCCAAGGCGCTGAAGGACACTGCCCTGAAGTATGTGGCAAGTGAGCTTTACTCATCCTATGTAGGCGAAGACAGATACGCTGTCAAGGCACACAGGGAAGCTACCGATGGAAGTCCACTAGGACTTCTTGCGGTGGCTTTTGCCGTGTATCTTTCTTTCTTCAGGTATCTCAGGAAGGTTGTTCTTTCTCATGACACAAAGGAAGACAAGGCGAAGATGGCTTTCCTTATGGTGAAGCGTGTAAAGCCTTATGAGCTTGTGAGGAAGGAGATTTCCAAGAAGCTTATCAGAATTGATACTGCGGAGAAGAAGCACCGCATTGACAACGCTCTTCAGGGCGGAATATTCTTTCTTGTTTCCAAACACGATGACTGCGCAAAAGACCATTTGGACTATCAAGGCAAACTATACGTGAATGCCAATTGGTACAATATGACAAAAGACCCTAGGGTTGCGTATTTCATTATGAAGAACCACATCGAGACAATGCAGTGGGTTACTGGCGCACCTGTGTATATGATTACAAGGCCTTACTGCCGACACTACTTCCGAAAGATATCCGTAAACGAGGCACTGAGTACCGATAAGAATATTCTGCTTATGAAGTACCATATGAACTTAGACAAAGGTATTAGAGGCACTAGGCAGACACTTCCTCACTTTATGGAAGACACGTACATGGAGAGATTGGACTACCTTGAAGGACTTTTTAAGGTAACTCCAACTAATGATATCGCCGTAGATATCGAGAAGACAAAGTTCCTTATGCGCAAATGGGCACACAAGTAATGAACAATTTGCGCAATTGTGTTATAATGTAATCACTATCATAGCGAGGTAACAGCATGGAAAACGAAGAAGAGATGAAGCAGGAAAAAACCGCCGATACTGCTAAGGCAGAGGAAGAAGCCAAGGTAACCGAACAGACCGCCAAGGAAGAACCTCAGAAGACCGAAGAAGAAGAGAAGTTTACGCAGTCTCAGATTAACGAAATCATTACAAGAAGACTTGCCAAACAGGCAGAAGCCTTCTACAAGAAGTACGGCGTAAACGATGAAGATGGCTTGAATGCTCTTGTCGGAAAAGCCAAAGATTATGATAATCTCAGCAAAAAGTATGGTGAACTTTCCGATAAGAGTTCCGAGCTCAACGAAAAGTATCTGTTCAATACGAACTCTATCAAGAAAGATAGAGAAGACGACGTGCGAACCTACTTCAAAGGCAAAGGACTGCAACTCACGGACGAGAACATCAAGGAAGCGCTCAAGACACACGCTGAATGGTCTAGTGCTCCCGTGAACAACCCTCTCCCTGTGGGAAACGGCGGTGCTCCGAATGTCGAGGAAGATGAAATCGATGTTGCTTCAAGACTATTCGGTATCAACCTTAGAGGAAAGTAGCACACAACTGCCACTTTTATAAAGGAGAAAACAAACTATGGCAACAAACAAGTTCGGTCTTATTACTAAGTACGCGCAGAAAGCGTTAGACCAGGTCTTAATCGAAGACTCTAAAACAAGCATTCTTGAGAACGGTTCTAAGTTCATCAAGTTTGACTTCACCAATGCTCACACCGTTAGAATTGGTACTCTCAAAACTGACGGCTTAGCCAACTACTCCCGTGCCGGTCACGCCGGTTTCACTGGTACCGGTACAGGCTTCGATGGTTCCGGTCACAATGACGGCTATCAGGTTGGCGGAGCTGAATTGGTCTGGAAGGACTACAACATCGCATTCGATAGAGCAATCTCTATCCGTGTTGATGAAATGGACGATGAGGAAGCCGCTGGTCTCATCATCGCCAACATTGTTCCTACATTGATGGAACAGCACATTGTCAATGAAGTCGATGAATGCACTTTCGCCCGTATGGGTGAGAAGTGCTATGCCTCTTTGGGCAACAAGATTGTCGAGACCATTGACACCACCAAGGGAAGCGAACACGAAATAACTCATTCTTGGAACAAAGCCTTTGAGTTCCTCAAGGAACACGGTGTTCCCGAAGACGAACAGGTTATCTTCGTTTCTCCGGCAGTCAACACCGCCATTCTCAACACTCCTGAAATCTACAAGACCTTGACACAGGCTGACTACAGAGGCGATGTTTCCTTCGCAATGAGAGCCTATATGGGAAGACCTATCATTGTTGTTCCCTCTGACCGTTTCTATGATAAGGTTGTCACCACTAAGAATGGCTTTATGCCTACCGAAGACGCCAAATTGTTCAACTACATTGTCTGCTCCAAGAGAGCCGGTAATCCCGTTGTCAAGCTCAATAAGATTAAAATCTTCGGCCCTGAAGTTATTCAGGAATATGACGGATACAAAGTTAATGCTCACATCTTGCACGATTTCATCATCGCCGATGAGAAAATCTGCGCATTCTTCTGCTCCGTTTCCGAAGTTTCCGCCACTTCCAAAGCCAATAGCCTGTCTATTGCTATGAGAGAAGGCGTCAATCAGAACGGATATATTGTTGACAATGCTATCACAACTCCTGGTGGAATTATGGGTAACCTTGTCTTCACTGCAACTGCAGTCAAGCTCGGTGCAACTCCTACTTCTCCCAAGAACATTACTCTTGGTGTTGAAGTTGTCGACGCTACCAATACAAAGGGTTACTTTGCAATCGTTGGTGCGGACGGCAAAGCCAAAGCAGTCTCTGCTCAGCTTACTCTCACCAAGAAAGCCTAAACACGCTTTAAGCCCACTCGCTCAAGCCTGTGGGCTTTTTGTGTGGTAAAATAATATAAATACGGAGGACAGACCTATTATGGAAGAACAATTCAATATACCCCTTAATACAAGGTTCATAACCTTGGATGACTTCAAGCTCTATTCGGGAATTGACTTGGAGGTAGAGATGAGAAGTGACGGAAACCCTAGCCGTACCGCCGAAGCGTTTTTGCTTAGAACAATCACAAGACTTGAAAGCTATCTTACGGCTAGATATTTCCGCTCTCCTGAAAGAGAATATAAAAATATGACCGACTATCAGAAGTATCACTACAAACTTGCCTTGCTTGAGCAGTGTATGTACATTTACAAGGTAGGTGATGTTACTATGGATAGCGGTTATGACGCAGATTTCGGAAAGCGTACGGATATCAACTACCTGAAGCAGATTTCGATTGCCCCGAACGCAGAGAACGAGCTTATGAACTGTGGTATGCTCTCTAGGAAGATGAGATACGGAACTTACGGAGGCGATGGTGGAAATGGGTGGATGTATTGATATCTTTGAAAGCCGAAGAACAAACTTCGAGCGTGTCGAGTTCTGGAAGAGGGACATCCGCTCCGATACTCCCACAAGCGAAATCGTAAGTGAAAAGGCAAGTGGCATTTTCTATGCCCGTGAGGTCAATGCGGAAAGCTCTAGGAACGATATCGTGAGTGGTTCTTTTATGTTCGATGACAGCAACATTATGCTCATCACCAATGACGATGTGAGGGAACTTAGCCAAAACGATGTATGCAAGTATGATGAGCGCCTTTGGAACGTTGTCTCCGTTCAGAGAAAGCGTATCAAGAAGCGCAGTGAGTTTTCACGCATTCCCGTATACAAGACCTACATTATGCTGAGGAACTGACTTATGGTAAAAATGGACACATTGTGCGTAAGACTTGCGAATGGCATTATGGCGGAAATCTATGACAACTTTGATATTCACCTCTCAGGAAACCTTACGAACACTATGTATCTTGAGAAGGTAGGCGAATGCGAGTACAAGATACACATTCCGGCACAGGTCTATGACCAAATGGAATGGCTTAAAAACAAGGTTATCGTGTATCAGCCAGAGAAAGGCTCTTATGCGGAACAGGTGAACGAAGAGGGCGGCAAGGTTCTAGGAAAGCCGACTTGGAACCATATCGGCTATGTTGAGGGTTCTATCGTGAATGGCATAAAATGGTGGAAGAGAAGATATTGGCTTAAAACGGAGGTGGAATGGAAATGAGCAGTAACATCACAATCGACTATGAGGCTATCTTGGAGAAGATACAAGGTCAGCTTATTGCGTGTCGCAATTCAGACCCCTCTTTTGCGAGGATTGAGCTTGTTGTCGAGAACGAGCGTCAGTTCACTATCGAACAGGAGATGAAGCCGAACACAATCTATGTTGTTATCCATTATGGCGAAAGCTCCGTGAACTTCGGTCAGCTCATTCTACCCGTGAGCTTCGATATCATATCGGAAAGAAACAAAATCGAGCTTGTGCAGAAGCTTTTTTTGCTTTACACAACCGCATACAACCTAAAGAGAAACGGAAACCTTGCGCAGTTCTACTCCACACCTGTTGTGGAGAATGCTTTTGTCGAAATCAAGAACGGATGGAGAGCAAATCTTTCCTTTTCTGGTGCTTTCATCGTTGGCGCTAGTAACAGCGACTATGTCAAAGAACTAGACTACAACGGAGAGCCGATAGATATCCTCAGCTTCAATGAAAGCTACAAGAATGATTTGAGACCTCAGCCAACTCCAGACGGAGGCGGTTTTGCACATTCCGTGAGTGGTTTTGCCACACACTCATTCTCTATTACAACCTATCTCACTACAAGTGCGTTTTGCAAGAAGCTCAATGACCAAAGATACAAGGACAATATGGAAGACACAACATATAGCTTCACGCTTGTGCTCAATAGCGGTGTTGCCTTCACCAACCGCGCTTATAAGTGCCTTTCAGTCGAAATAGGACAGAAGATAGGCGATAGCACAATTGTCAGTGCCGCCTTCTCGTTATAGCTTATGGCAGAAGCGAGAGAAGTAGTAATCACAATCAAGGGGTCTCCCGAAGGCAAGACACCAAAGACAATAATCAAGAACATTGTCAACAACAAGGTAACCAACGTAATAAACGAAGCGAAGCAGTCGCCTGAAGTAAGTTATGATGATGAAGGTACTGACCTTTCCACTTCGGTATTGGCAAACCAAGTGTTCGACGCTCTGAAGAAGGAAATAGTTACCGAAGCGAAGTATCAGGTAAACAAATACTTTGCCACACGAGACGACTATATCGGTCAGAGAAATATGAATATTGCGTTTTCTATGGCAAACAAGGCAGTGTCGCTCGGTGCTTCCGTTGCTATGGGCGCAACGGTAGGTGGTCCGGTAGGAGCAATTGCCGCTCTTGCCGTAAGCACAATCAGTATGGGTGTGAGCGTGTACAACACTTTAGACGCGCAGAACCTCAAAGTAGACCAGATGAATGCCCAATTGGCTTTCACAAGACAAAGAAGCGGTTATTCGCTCACAAGCGGTAGCACAGGGGAGGACAAATAACGATGAATTACGTATATGCAAGATTTGCCTCGGAAAAGGCTCAGTATGCCGAGAAGAAGTTCCCCGTTGTCTTTGACGCCCCTATCTCCGAAGAATATTCCGAAACATTGGATAGCGCTTCAATAATCGTTCCTAACCTCTATCAGCAGTTGGATATCGAGCCCTATCAGGAATGCTGTCTTGAGATTTTTTCCAATGGCAAGACCACACTGAAGCATTTCCTCATCGATAGTTTCACGGAGAGTATGACAAATGTGGAGAAGCCTATCTACACCTATACAATCAATCTTATGTCCGAGACAAAGTATCTCGAAAAGGCGCAATGCCCTAACTTGTGCATTACGCATAGCGAAGTCTCAGGGCAGAAGACCATAACACATTATATCGAGCTTTATATGGCACTCTACTGCCCAAAAATCAAGATGTATGATGAAACACTCAATGTGTGGAATTACAAGCCTCTGATAGCCGTTTCTGAAGCGGTGAAGGACAAGTTCAATGTTCCCTGTGCAGATATGTCTCTTTCCGCTCCTACGCTTAGACAGGCACTGACATCACTGATGATACAGAAGAAGTGCATTCCGGTTGTTGTCAATCGTGTTCTCGGTTTTATGGACTTGGCAAAAGAGCCTAGTGCATTCACGGGAAACGAAGGGCACATTACGGCGGAACGTGCTATGTCCTCGGACAGCTATGTGAACACTTTGGTTAATATGTCCGATAACGTATTAGATCAAGAAGATAGCATTGTAAGTGAAAGCCTTGTGTTTCGTGACAGGGACAATGTACTGCTCAAGCAGAAAGAGAACCTTGTTCTTGAGACAAGATACCCTATCTATAGCGTAAGCAAGTTCACTATCAATGCTTACTGCAATACCGCTCTCGTTGTGAATAGCGATGGCGGAAAGAAGTATCGATATTTCTTTGACAATGGTGCAACATATTTCGGTGTTACTATTTCCCACGATGGAACAAATGAAATACTTGGCATAAAAAGTTCACATACCTTTAACGGAAACACTCAAGTCACAGGGCATTCATTTAATGGCTATCTTGATATCAAGTGTTATATCTGCCATTGGGAAACCGACAAGTTTGTTATCGACAAAACAATCGAAAAAAGAACGGAAACTATTGATGTGGCATACGGCAGTTCTAAGTCAGTCACACTTTTTAACCTGAATGAAGAATACACGGGGAGCATTACAAAGTTCAGTATCATAAGAGCGACTTTCCACGGAACACAGGATGGCTCTTCCACACCTTCCACTTGGGAGTTCTTCATCTCGGACGCTTACAAGGCTTTCTCGCAGACTACCATTCATATAAGTCACGTAAGCCCTGATATGTTCTTACAGCCTTATACGCTTCCTCCTACGGACGCTATGATTTCACGCTACTATAACCCTAAGACATCGGAAGCTCTCTCATCGAATAAAATCGGCGGTTGGTTTCTTTCCTTCCTTTACAAGAAAGATATCACACCTTTGCTTGTAGAGAACTCAAAGCGAAGCCAACTGAACGTTGACTTCCTTGCAATGCCTACTAGCTTCAGCAGTCTCAATGAAATGTCCAAATGGCTTTACTGCACGGTAGGCTTCAGTATCGGTTCTAACAAGATTACGGGCTTTTCTACTACCTATTCTAAGACAAACGGATGGTGGGACACTGAAAAGACCTATGCGGAAAACCTTTTCAGCTCCTTGCAGTCCTTCGACGGAACAGGAGAAAGCCTTACTCCTGAAG
>QXGG01294041.1_pt1 | contig 11851 bp, 13 predicted proteins | sample 1982491 | NCBI WGS metagenome assembly QXGG01 (sample SAMN09924614, study PRJNA488089) | Wastewater metagenome, whole genome shotgun sequencing project. | isolation source: South African research farm wastewater | place: South Africa: Irene, Agricultural Research Council, Animal Production... | reverse complement strand
GCAGCTGACTGGGGATTCGAAGTTCCTGCCGCAGCGAGATCTCCAGCGCCTCTATCGTCGGCCCTTTGGATTCATCGTCACTGTGGTCCGGAGTGATGTCGCCACATCGGATGGCTTCGTACCTTTCCAGGTAAGCCTGTGCCCAGTTGCGGGTGTAAACCTCCCGCAGAGACTCGTTGGCCTTGAGCAATTCGAAAATCGCTGAAAGTCGCGTGCCAGCCATGAGGACCACGGATTTGTCAAGCCAGTGGTGTGCCTGGTCGGTGATGTCGGTCACGGTCCTACGCAGGCCTTCTGGCGTTTCTTTTTGCCGCCGGACCAGGAGGCGCCCGTCAGAGGTGAGTTCGATTTCGGGGTACATGTGTTAGCGGCAGTCAACGATCCAGTTTTCTAGTTCGAGCGCTGGCACCCGCTCAAATTCCGCGACGTTGTTGGTGACCAGGACCAAACCTTCGCTTCGGGCGTGTCCTGCAATGTGCAGGTCATTGACCCCGATAGGCTGGCCGAGCTTTTCAAGGGCCGCGCGGATGGCGCCATAGTGCTGGGCGGCCTTGGCGCCATAGGGCAGCACTTCTATACGGCTGCAAAAGTCCTCGATGGCGGTCAGGTTTTCACTCACGCGTTGGCTTTTCTCGGCGCCGTGCATCAGTTCGGCCAGGGTGATCGATGAAATGGCCATGCGACTGGCGTTGGCATTGAACGTGGAGAGGACCGCGAGCGGGCGGCGCTTCAACACGTAGATGACGATGTTGGTGTCGAGTAGGTAACGCAACATCAAAGGGCTTCCCGCTCCGGCTGGTGCTGGGAAGCACGCTCAGACAGAAAATCATCACTCACACGTGGACCGTCCACAAAGAAACTGTCCCAGGTTTGACCGACGGGTGCAATGATGCGCTCTCGCCCTTTGACGCGAATTTCCACCTTGTGCACACCTTCGGGCAATCGAACGTCCACTGGAAGCCGGACGGCTTGAGTGCGGTTGTTGACGAAAACGGTGCCGATAGACATGCTGGACTCCTTGAATGATGCTATACGGCAAGTGTATATAGCATCGCCAGTGAAGTCAAGTCGATGGCTGACGGCGCCCAGATCCATGAGGCCTAGCGCAGGACACGTGTGCGAAGTCGGTGTCTGACCGCCGCGAGCAACAAAATCCCGGCTGATAAGAGTCGGGATTTTCGTGAATGGTGGTGGCTGCGGACCCGGGTTCAATTCCGTCCAAGTCTAAGCCTGCTCGACCTTGACTGACGCCTGCGACCCTTGCGGAAAGATGCGGAAGTATGGATCCGCCTGAGGCACACCCTCGTTTTTCCGCACGGGCTCGCATCCGTCCCGCAGCCCCCAACGCACCCTTTTCCTCCCGTGCAGGTTGACTTCTGTCCGAACCGAAGGGTTCATGGGGACGTATCAACAATAAGCTGGAGCGCACATGGACGTTGTACACCTCAACCAGAAGCAATTGGCCACCCGGTGGGCTGTCAGTGAAGCCACCTTGGAGCGTTGGCGATCAATTGGGATCGGCCCGATTTTTCTGAAGCTATCCGGCCAGGTTCGATACCGACTGGCGGATATCGAGGCGTTTGAAGAATCATGTCTGGCACCATCGACCAAGACAGTTTGAGCCACCTTGTCCGTGACCGACTGAGAAACAGCGTCAGCAGTCCCCAATTATGAGCTTTCACACAACATAGGTGTGTGCCGATGGATTGCCGTTCCTAACCCAGTCATTTAAACAGGCTTCGGTCGACAAGACTTGGAAATGTTGAAACCAATCCGACTGACGCTAGGTCTGCCCGGCGGCACCATCAACCCAACCACTGATCACCAGGCAGAGGTTCATGCACCCATATAGGTTCGTCAGTCCGACACCCATCCAAATGGTGCTGGCGCGTGGTCACCGCTGGTTGGCGATGCTGGAATCCGGGGAGGCAGGAAGCCTGACGGAGGTTGCCGAGCGGGAGGGTATGGATCGGGCTAACTTGAGCCGGATGGTTAACATCACGTCGCTGGCGCCAGACATCGTGACCGCCATCCTGGATGAAACGCTGCCGTCAGAGGTGACGCTGTTTGACCTCGCGTCGGGCACGCCGATGCTGTGGGATGAGCAGCGGGGGCAGATTCAGTCCGTGTGCCGTGTTGTCAGTCTCGCCGAGCCAGACGATTAATCTCGTCTTGAATCGCCGCGCAGCTCGCCATGACTGTTTCAAAGGTGGGCTGTTCAACAGCCAGCAGTCCATCTTCCAGCATGGCTGCGTAGTCCTTTGCCAGCGCGTCCAGTGACGACCCCTGCGGGATCAACCGGAGATACCCCGAGGTCGCCCGGAAATAATCGACCTTGCCGCCGTCGACATCTTTCCCAGCGAAGAACATGGACTTGTGTTCGGCCACCTGCCGCGCCAGCTCGTGATCGCTGGCCGCTGAATCGAAGTGCGTCGTTTTGGCCAAAGCGGCGAGGTCATACCAGTGGCGTGAATAGCGATCCCCTCGCAGCCGCCCTTGAAGGTCAGGCTATCGCCCAGCGGTGAGTCGTAGATTGCGGACAAGGCCCAGACGACCCAGATGTCTTTTTCAAGCAGGTGTGTTGGCCTGCCACTCCGACCTGCGGCCACCTAAAGGGCTTCGGACTGGTCAGCGGAACTGAGTTCAAACCAGGATTCAGGCATGTTCGCTGACCTCGCTCACCGCGCGCGCCATCCAACTGGGCAGGACGGCTCGGGCAGAGCGCATCGCAGCCCATTCCGCCGGGGGTAGCTTGGTGTGAAGCATCTTCAGAGCCGAGGATGCTTGCTCCGGGCCCAGCCAGGAAAGGGCACGGATCGCCATGCCGGCCGGACGCGCACCCAGAACCAGCTGCCACCGATTGCCATGCTTGAGTTCAACGGTTCGGTTGCCGAGCTGCAATTTGCGTGAGCGCCCCGAAGTCAGGAATACCTCACGGGTCGGCACCTGGGTGGTCAAACCCAGTGCGTTGGCTTCGGTGGCTCCGTTGGCAACGATCACCTCGCCGCTGGCCGACTCGATGGCCTTGACCACGGCCTCGGTCGAGGGGGGGCGTGCACCAAAGCGGCTGATCACCGGTGCGGCGTAGGCGCCTCGCCCAACGCGCATCAGCTTGCCTTCGCGTGTCAAACGGGTGAGGGTCTGATCCACCGCAGCTCTGGAGGCTAGGTGCAGGAACTCTTTGGCCGACAGCAAGCCGCCTTCGGGCAAGGCTTGTGCAGCAGACAAGATGGTTTCAGCAAGATGGCTCATGGTCAGACTCCGTTTGTCAGAAGTGTATATCTATTTCTGACAAACTGCAAACAACAAGCAGGTTTTTCGCGCTGATTGGTGCCCGGAAAGGCCGCTCAACCTCGCCTGCTATCCGGCGCCCCGACCAAAAGTACACCCACTTACACCCATTCGAGTCGGGTGTCCCTGGATACAATGCAACTGCATTGACAAGACAATGCGAATGCATTACCATTCAAGAGTCAACCCAAATCCGCAGGAGATGTAATGGACGCCTCCCTCCCCGCTGGGGAGTGAGGGAGACAGAAAAGCAGAGAGCCCTCGCTTTACCTAACGGCATCTAAGTGCCAAAGTGGAGTTTCTTAAACCAACCACAAACGGTAATGAGGGCTCGATATGAAGATTACGACAATTGGTCTGGATATTGCAAAGAAATTTTTTCAACTGCATTGGGTAGATATGACGACAGGTGAGGTTCATCGCAAGCAGCTCAAGCGCGAACAGATGGCAGAGTTTTTTGCCACCTGTGAGCCGAGCTTGGTCGCGATGGAAGCTTGCGGCAGCGCCCACTACTGGGCTCGCAAGCTACGGGCGTTCGGTCACGAGGTTAGACTGGTTGCCGCACAATTTGTGCGTCCCTTTGTCAAGACCAACAAGACCGATGCGGCCGATGCACGCGCGATCTGGGAAGCGGTGCAGCGTCCCGAGATGAAGTTTGTGGCGATTAAAACTGAAGCCCAGCAAAGCATACTCGCCCTGCATCGGTTGAGAGAGCAGATGGTCAAGTTTCGGACCATGCAGAGCAATCAGCTTCGTGGCTTGTTGTATGAGTTTGGTGTGGCATTGCCGCCCGGGCGGGCAAAGGGAATGCCTGCGGCGCTCGAAGCGCTTGGGGCGCTTGAAGAGACCTTGCCGGCGATGGTGATTGATGCGTTGCGTCAACAAATGATACGTATCCAGAAACTGGATGAAGACATTGCAGATATTGAGAAAAAGCTCACGCTCTGGAAAAAAGAAGAGCGTTCGGCAATGAACCTCATGGAGATTCCAGGGGTGGGGATCCTAAGCGCGACAGCGGCTGTGGCGACTATAGGGGATGCGACTGCGTTCAAGAGTGGCAGAGAGTTCGCTGCATTTTTAGGCTTAGTGCCCAAACAAAGCGGTACCGGCGGTCGAGTCAGGATGCTGGGGATCAGTAAGCGGGGCAATGTCTACCTCAGAACATTATTAATCCATGGGGCGCGTGCGCGGATTAACTTCCAAAAGCAGCGCGACCCCTGGATCGAACAATTGCTGGCGCGACGACCGTTTAATACGGTCGTGGTAGCGCTAGCCAACAAGATGGCACGCACGATCTGGGCGATGATGGCACATGATCGTACGTACCAAAAGAACTACGCGGCAAATATCGCGTAGCTGATTAACCATAAAAAGGAGTTGGATCGCTAATAGGTTGCGCAGGTAAATATGAGATAGATGGCGGGATAGGTCGGACCGCGAGAAAGTAAACCTGAATGGTTGTCTGGTCCTTAAAAGGACGATCAGGAGACAAGGGCTTTCTCGGCGAATTCCATCAGGGTCAGCAGGCTTGGTGTCTGCGCAAACAGACCGGATATAAGACTGCAACCACCTTGACTGTCAAAATCAAATATTTCTTGCCAAACCGGGAGGCGTCCATATAAGTCAAACATGAACGATATTCGCCCCACCCTTTCCCGCGCCCCTTACTCTGGGTCAGCTGGTGAGGTTGTGCGCAACCGGGTGCTGCGCAATACCTACTGGCTGCTGGCGCTTTCGCTGATCCCGACCGTGCTCGGTGCTGCTGTCGGCATGTACTCCGGCCTGAACCAGGTCATGGCAGCGAGCCCAGGGATGTCAGCCATCATTTTCCTGGCCGGCGCCTTTGGCTTGATGTTTGCCGTCGAGAAAAACAAGGACAGCTCGCTCGGTGTTGGCCTGCTGTTGCTGTTCACCTTTTTCATGGGGGTCATGCTGTCCCGCCTGCTGGGCTTTGTCCTCGGCATGAGTAACGGCTCCCAGCTGGTCATGATGGCCTTTGGCGGCACGGCAGTTGTCTTTGGCACGATGGCGACTCTGGCCACCACCATCAAGCGTGACTTGTCCGGCATGCAGAAGTTCCTGTTCATCGGTGCGGTCGTGCTCCTGGTTGCTGCGCTGGCAAACATTTTCCTGCAGCTGCCAGCCCTCATGCTGACTGTCTCGGTGTTGGCGATTGTGATCTTTTCAGCGTTCATGCTGGTGGATCTTCAGCGTGTCGTCAACGGTGGCGAGACCAACTATGTGTCGGCCACCCTTGCCATCTACTTGGACGTCTACAACGTGTTTTCCAACTTGCTGGCCTTGCTTGGCATCTTTGGTGGCAACCGCGACTGATATCCATCTGATTTCTCACAGCTTCGGCTGTGCTAAAAGCTCACCTCATGGTGAGCTTTTTTTTGCCCAAGATGTTTTGCTCACGCTGACTTCACACAAGGAGACTGAATCAATGGCTATTGCGCGCACGGATGACGGCATCGATCTCTACTATGAATCCACTGGAGAGGGCACACCTCTGGTGTTTGTTCATGAGTTCGCCGGTGACCACCGAAGCTGGGAACCGCAGGTTCGCCACTTTTCCAGACAATATCGGGTCATCACCTTTAATGCACGCGGCTACCCTCCCTCCTCGGTGCCTGATCAAGCGTCCTCCTACTCGCAGGCCCGCGCTGTCAAAGACATTGCCTGTGTGATGGACCACGCTGGCATTCAGAAAGCCCACATCGCAGGCCTGTCGATGGGTGGGTTTGCCACCCTGCACTTTGGACTGACATATCCTGAAAGGGCGTTGTCACTTTGTGTGGCCGGTTGCGGCTACGGAGCAGAGCCGAGCAAGCGGGACCAGTTTCGCGCGGAGGGCCAGGCCAGCGCCAATCTGCTTCTGGAAAAAGGCATGCAAGCATTTGTGGATCACTACAAGCTGGGTCCAACCCGCGTTCAGTTCCTCAGGGATGACCCACGTGGTTTTGAGGAGTTTGCCCGTCAGTTTGCCGAGCACTCCGCGCTGGGGTCAGCCAACACGCAGCTTGGTGTCCAGCGTGAACGTCCATCCCTGTATGACCTGAAGGACAAGCTGGCCAAGCTCACTGTTCCCACGCTGATCCTCAACGGCGATGAGGACTGGCCCTGCCTGCAGCCTGGGCTGATGCTGAAGGAAACCATTCCGACGGCAGCCTTGTGCGTCATACCGAATTGTGGGCACACCATCAACCTGGAGCAACCAACCGCGTTTAACGATGCGCTGTCGTCCTTGTTGTCACGCACAGACAGCGGACGTTGGCCAACACGTGATCCGCGCGCGATGATCGCCTCCATCACCGGCATCAAATGAAGCGCGCATCAAGACCAAGATCTTGATAGCGCGTCAGTCTGCAGCGTGTTGCATGGGGTGTGAAATCGCTCCCCATGCAATGGATTCTTGTACCTGTCCAGTCAACCTGCCTGGCCGACAGACACACCGCCACAAACATAGAGAAGTTGGCCAGTGATGAATCCAGCTCGCTCGTCCATCAGCATCGCAACGGCATGCGCCACTTCCTGGGGCTTGCCCACCCGCTTGACAGGAATGGAGGCCACCAGTTTTTGCGTTTGCGGTGAGTCGGGTGGATTGGATGCCTCATAAAGCTCAGTGGCAATCGGGCCAGGGGCAATCACGTTCACCGTGATGCCATCAGCGGCCAATTCGAGGGCCCAGGTACGCGTCATGCCAACCAGGCCAGCCTTGGTGCCACCATAGACGGTGCGCCCCTCCTTGCCGAGTGCAGCGCGACTGCCGATGTTCACGATGCGGCCATACTGGCGTGCCCGCATCGTGGGGACCAGTGCCTGGGTCAGCAAGATCGGAGCAACCATGTTGAGCGTCACCATGTCGTGAACGTCCTCGAGAGAGACGTTCTCAATCGCCGCGGCACGAATCATGCCAGCATTGTTGACCAGGTGCAGGATGTCTTTTTTCCTGCTCCAGTCACCAATTGCCTCCTTGGTCTGCTTAGGATCAGAGAGATCAACCGACTCGAACACCTCACCCTCAAAGAGCGTGGGAGGTGGTGTTCGACTGAAATGCAGGACATCGAAGCCATCGTCGATCATGCGCCGGATGACAGCGCGGCCAATCCCGCGGCTGCCTCCAGTCACCAGAACGGTTCCTTTGTTCATCATGGTCATTTATTGCGCCTTGATGCCCTTTTCCTGAATCAGTTTGCTCCACTTGGCGCGCTCGGCATCCTCGAACTTGGCCAAGTCTGCACCGAACAACTTGCCGGGCGTGGCGGCAACCTTGCCGTAGGCTTCCTTGATCTTGTCAGACTGCAGGCCAACCCGGGCAGCCTCAATCAGCTTGTCGACAACAGGCTGAGGAGTGTTGCGTGGGGCATACAGCGCAAACCAGGCCGTCACGTCAAAGCCCTTCAGGCCAGACTCGTTGAAGGTTGGCAGTTCGGGGGCAGCAGGATCGCGATTCAACGAGGTGATGGCAATGCCGCGGATGCGTGAACCGTCCTTGATGTGATTGATTGAGCTTGGCAGGTTGTCAAACAACAAGTCAACCTGTCCGCCAGCCACAGCAGGCATGGACTGTGAAACACCCTTGAACGGCACATGTAGCAACTCAATGCCAGCGACGGCTTCAAAGTTGGCGGCAGTCAGATGTGGCGAAGATCCGATCCCTGGCGTGCCATAGGACAGCTTTTTGTCCTTGCTGGCACGGGCAGCGTTGATGATGTCCTGCAAAGACTTGTAAGGGGAGTTGGCAGCCACAGCAATCACGTTGGCTGTGGTGGAGACCAGTGCAATCGGCACCAGATCCTTGGCGGGATCAAACTGCATTTCCTTGTAGAGATAGGGATTGATTGCCTGAGTGCCAATGGTGCCCAAGCCAATCGTGTAGCCATCGGGCTTGCTGCGGGCGACCTGCGTCATGCCCAAGTTGCCGGCGGCACCTGGCTTGTTTTCCACCACCACGTTCTGCTTGAGCGTGGGCTCCATCGCCTGTGCAACAGTGCGGCCAAACATGTCGGCACTACCACCGGCTGGGTAGGGCACCACCAGCGTCACAGGGCGCGTGGGAAAGTCCTGCGCAGCCACAGGCGAACCGACAGCCATCAGGGCGCCAGCGAACGTGGTCGTGGCGATCGTGCTCAGGAACAATCTGCGGTGTTTGATATTGCGATTGATTTTCACGCTTATCTCCATTGAAATTAAAGTACGTAAATAAGTACTATAGTCATTTTTCTGATGATGAATATATCAAACAAAACGTCGTGAAACACAGCCCAACTTATTTCACCCAACGACTGGCTGAGTTGTCTGCTCGGCAGCCAAATCAAATCGCACTGATTGACCGCAACAGGGGGGTCAGCTTCGCCGAGTTGCATGCCCACGCACAACGCCTGTCGGGCCACTTTGCCCGTCTTGGGATTGGCCATCAAGATCGCATTGCCATCTGGCTTCCCAACTGCCTGGCCTGGGTACAGGCCTTTTTGGCATGCGCACACCTTGGCGCCACCGTGCTGGCCGTCAACACGCGATTCAGGAGCAAGGAGCTGTCCGATATCATTGTGCGAGGCCGCGCAGACTGGCTGGTGATGTGGCCAGCGTTCAAGGGGATCCCGTTCAGCCAGATTCTGGCCGAATCCGGTGAAGACACGCTCAGCCGTCTGAAAGGTATCCTTTCTGTCAGTGAACAAGACATCTGCCCGACACCTCCCAAATATGAATCGTCTCCCTCCAATCAACCGGTTGATGTCTTGCCAGCTATCCATGATGATGTCGGCAGCTCTCATGCCAACACCCTTCACGGCGTTCCAGTACATGATTTCAACAACATGTTGCAATCCGACTGCGAGGCACCAGAGGCGGCTGGCAATGGCGGCGTGTTGTGCTTTACCACCTCAGGGACCACATCGCGTCCGAAGTTTGTCCTGCACGACCAAGACACGCTGATCCGGCATGCGGACGGGATGAAAATCGCATACGGTTATGACGCTGAGTCGCGCATTTTTGCCAGCGCACCTTTTTGTGGGGCATTTGGTTTTTCGACGTTATGTGGTGGGCTTGCCACCGGTTCAACCGTGGTTTGCGAGCCTGTCACAGACACAGAGAGCATGCTGAGCCAAATCCGCAAGCATCGTGTCACCCACACCTACGCCAACAACGAGTCCATCCTCAAATGGCTAGAGTCATCGAAGGGTCCAGAGGATTTTGCGAGCTGCAAGCTCTTTGGTTTTGCCAACTTCTCTCCAGCCGTTCACAATCTGCTCGAGCAGGCATGCGAGCATCGCCTGGAACTTACAGGATTGTATGGATCCAGTGAATTGCAAGCCCTGGTTGCGGCGCAGCCGCTCACAGCGGATCAGGGAGACATCAGCGTACGTTATCTTGCTGGTGGCAAGCTGATTCACCCAGCGGCACGTGTTCGCGTTCGTGATCCCGAGTCGGGCAAGGTATTGCCACACGGAGAATCAGGAGAAATCGAAATCCTGAGCCCCAGCCAAATGGTGGAATACTTGGACAACCCGGAAGCGACGCGTGGCGCTTTTACCGAGGATGGCTATTTCAAGACAGGTGACCTGGGCTACAGCGTCAGCGACCAGCAGTTTGTGTTTCAGACGCGGATGGGCGACTCCATGCGGCTATCTGGTTTCCTGGTCAATCCATCCGAGATTGAGCAAACCGTCGAGGCGCTTCCCGGCATCCGTGCCTGCCAGGTGGTAGGTGCCACCCAGGGCACTCGCATCCTGCCCGTTGCATTTGTCTTGCTGCACCCTGGCGTGAAGGCAGATCCAGAAGGGTGGACTGCTGGATGCAAGCAACACATGGCATCGTTCAAAGTGCCTGTCCGATTTGAGGTACTGGAGGCGTTTCCAACAGTGGAGAGCGCCAATGCCGTCAAAATTCAGAAAAATCGATTGAGAGAGATGGCCGATCAGCTACTTGCCAGTGCATCATGAAGTCGTCATCTGAACAAATTTACGCGAGGAGTCCTCAACCGCTTTACCTCCAGGTTGCCACGATTTTCCGGCGCAACATCGAGCGTGGCATCTGGCACAGTGGACAACAGCTGCCACCACTTGATGTGCTGGTGGAGCAGCTTGGCGTATCGCGCGCGACAGTGCGACAGTCATTTGGCTTGCTCGAGCGAGAAGGCCTGATTCGTCGCTCTCGGGGCACTGGCACCTATGTCAATGACAATCTGCCACGCAAGGTTCGCCTAGCACTGCCGCGGACTTGGGCCGAGACCGTTGCACTCTCCAATGCACTTGGCACAACCACACTGATGGAGTCAAGCGCCGGCGTCGCCTTGCCCCCTGCACTGGCTGCCGACTGCGATGCCGATCACGGGGGTGACTATCAGTACCTCAGGCGGATCCACACCACCAGCACAGGTCCGTTCTGCTACTCCGAGGTGTATCTCGATCACGACATCTACCGCAGGCATGCGTCGCGCTACCGGAACTCCACTGTTGCCCCTGTCCTGGATGCGCTTTACCGGGACCAGCTTAGTCACGCCAGACAAATGCTTTCTATCATCGAGGCTGGATCCGACTCGGCTGAGGCCCTGCAGCTCCCGCTTTCAGCGCCTGTGGCTGAGCTTCGTCGATTCGCCTGCATTCAACATCGAGTGATCTACTATGCGCGCCTGGAAATCCCCACGCGCTATGTTCAAATTGAATTTGACCTGCTGGAAAACCACAACCATGCTGAATCCTGAAATGTTGCAACTGCCTTTTTTTGATGATGTGCACGTGCGTGACCAAGCAGATACGGTGGAGTGGGCTCGCAAGCACCTGACCAACCGCGTGCATCATGGCGATGTGGATAAACACTGCCGCGTTCTGGTCCGCCAGATGGGTGAAGCGGGACTGCTGCGGCATACCGTCGCTGCGGCACATGGTGGTTGGCGATCCTCCCTCGACTCACGCAGTCTTTGCCTGCAGCGCCAGACGCTGGGTCGATATGATGGACTGGCTGATTTCAGTTTTGCCATGCAAGGCTTGGGCAGTGGGCCCATCTCCCTGTTCGGTTCTGCCGACATGCAAGCGCAGTATCTGCCCGCGGTTGCAATGGGAGAAAAAATTGCCGCGTTTGCATTGTCTGAGCCTGAGGCAGGATCGGATGCTGCCGCCATGCAAACCCGCGCGACTCGCGAGGGTGACGCGTACCGGCTCCATGGTGTCAAGACCTGGATTTCCAATGCAGGCATTGCCGATTTCTACACGGTGTTTGCGTACACGGAAAACGATGAATCGAACGGCGTATCAGCGTTTGTCGTGGACGCCAACACGCCTGGGCTGACTGTCTCCGAGCGTTTTGATGTGTGTGCACCGCATCCGATCGGCACCTTGACCTTCACAGACTGCTGCATTCCTGTCTCTGCCCGCATTGGCTTGCCAGGACAAGGTTTCAAGATCGCCTTGCAAACGCTTGATGTGTTCAGGGCGTCTGTTGGTGCTGCTGCATTGGGGTTTGCCGAAGCAGCGCTTGCCCTGTCGCTGCAACATGCTGCCAACCGCAAGATGTTCGGTGGCACCCTGGGCGACCTGCAGCTTACCCAGGCAGCAATTGG
>QXGG01325372.1_pt1 | contig 11868 bp, 13 predicted proteins | sample 1982491 | NCBI WGS metagenome assembly QXGG01 (sample SAMN09924614, study PRJNA488089) | Wastewater metagenome, whole genome shotgun sequencing project. | isolation source: South African research farm wastewater | place: South Africa: Irene, Agricultural Research Council, Animal Production... | reverse complement strand
GCCACACTCTCGTTCAGATCCTCGGCCCTGTCCTTTGCGGTCTTGGCGTGCTTCACGAAGTTGAATATGGCTGCGCTGAGGCCGACAATGGCTGCTATGGCTATCGCATACGGATTGGAAAGCAATGCCACACGCAGTCTTGCAAGTGCCTTCGATACCATTCCGGTAGCCGTAGCCTCTGCAACCCTTGCTTTAATCAGTCTCCGAGACATTGTTTCTGCTACCGCTTTTGCTTTGGCTTCTGACATCAGTCCGGCTACAAACTTCGGCATCCATACGGTATTACTCTTGAGAAGCGCATTCTCGTATGCCTGCCTTATAGTCAATGCGGTCGTGGCCACAGTCGCCGCCTTTGATGCGGCTATATAAGTAATCAACGCACCCGATACACCTGCAACAAGGTCATACACCACTTTCCAATGGTCGGCCATCCCTTTCAGTATGGCTATTATCGCATTCATAGCACCGCTTGCGAGCTTGGTGTTGCCCATCTCGTCATAGGCTATGCTGATGCTGTCCTTCAGGTTGCTCCACCTTCCCGCAAGAGTCTCCGACTGCTTCTCCTGCATCTTGTAGAACATTCCTCCGGCATTGGTCATATCGTCGAAAATCTCCTTCACGGTAGTAAACGATATGGCCTTTTCGGATATGAGCTTGAACACATCGCCCGTAGTGACAAGTTCACCCCGCAGGTCAGTGAGCTTCTGTGCGAGCAAATCTACCATAGGGATACCAAGTTCCGTAATCTGGCGCAGCTCTGTACCCTTCAGCACGCCTGCTCCCTTTATCTGCCCATACGCAAGCACGATACGGCTCATATCGGCACCGAGACCCGCTGATATGTCCGACAGCCGCATCATCGTATCGAACAGGTCTTTGGCCTCTATCTTGTATGCCGCAAGCTGCTTGGTGTACGAAACGAGGTCCTTGATTTCAAACGGTGACTTGACCGCAGCGGCCTTTATCTGGCTGAAAAGCTGCTCGGCCTTCTCCGTATCCTGAATCAACGCACCAAGCGAAACCCTTTGCAGCTCGAACTCGGCTGTGGTCTCGCGTATCTTCTTCGCAAAGCGCACTCCGGCGAAAATCGCACTGTAAAGGCCGAGTCTCGTTATGAGCCTCTTTACATATCCGTCCTGCTTCTGATACTCCGCATTCGCGGCAATGAGCTTCTGCCTTTTCTTCTCAAGGGCCTGGTTCGACTTATCCTCGGCCTTGACGGAAGCCTGCAGAGTTGAAGTGTAGCCTCCGGCCTCTCTTGCAAGGTCACGGTATTGCTGACGCAGTGCGTTTCCCTCTGCCCCGGCCCTCTGCGAAGCCGTGAGCTTGTCCCACTGCCTGTTCAGCTCGGCCATCTTTGCCTTGAAGGAACTCAGGTTTTTCGTGCCATTCTTTGTGTTTTCCGACATCTTGCGCAGAATGTCGGCAAAGTCCCTCATCGAACTCCTGTCCTCCTTGCTTATCTCCATCTTTACCTTCAGGGGGTGCTTGTCAACAAGCTTCTGGAGCTCGTCAAGTACCTCCCTCGTGTCCCTCTTGGCATCGTCCTTTCCGCTCTGCGTGTCGAAGCCAATAGGAAATACCAATTTCTCGTCCGCCATTGTTCATCATTTTTACTTATCATTCAACGACATGCCATATTCCTGAAGTTCCTCCATATCCATCTCCGCAGGGTCTTTCCCAACGCCTATGCCGAACCTTGCAAGGATGCTCCGCGTCTTGTCGTCCGAGTTCAGCTCGCTCTCGTTCCCGCTTGTGACCTTATCGTAATGCTTGTAATCATAGTCGTAGTACGGCTTGTCAACAAGCATGAGAGTCACCATCTTCTCCGAGTCAAGATACCAATAACGCAACCACGACCAGAAATTGTAGTTTCCGTAGATATGCTTTATCTTCTCGTTGTCCGAACCCGCATCAAAGAAGGATGCTACCTGCTGTCCTGACTTGTCTCCAAACCGTCCTCCCGGAGCATCCCCTCTGCGCTCTCCATCCTTTCCTCGTACTGCTTTATTCCTTTGCCAACCAGCCTCGTAGAGAGAGCGAGTTGAACCTTTGTAATCTGCCAGTTGGCCAAGAAAAAATCCACACCACGGTTGTTTGCGCCCATTGCGTTTATCGAATACGTCACCTCGCTGTCCTTCAGGTCAAGCAGCCTCCACTTAATAGCCCACAGGGGGCGGATGAATATTGCCCAGTTCCCGAGAAGGTAGTAGGCGGCGGTCTTGCTGTGGAGTGTCCTTATCTTCCGGTCAATCCGCTTCGCCTCCTTGAGCGTCAGCCCGTCCTTGGCCTTTTTCTCAAGAAAGAAAGCCTCTTTCTCCAGGTCGCTGATTCTGCGCCTTACCGCATTGCTTATCTGCAACACCTTATACGTTTTGCCCTGTACCTCCACCACGCACGGTGCGCCATTCCTTATGCCAAGTTCAGCCTCGCTGAGTCCCTGCACGTCCATTTTCTTGTCTTCCATATATATCAATCTTATAAAAAGGGCAAGCAGGCCGCAAGCCTACCTGCCCGGATGAAAAAGGAGGTATATGCCCTCAATCAGTAAGAGAGGGATATTCCGTTCAGGAGCATAAATGTTCCGAGCTTTGTCGTATCGACGAACTCGGCGGTGGCTGTGCCCTTCACGAAGAACACGCCATCCTCCCTTGTCACTGATGCGACAATCTTTGCCTTCGGGAACACGATGCACTTGTCGGCCACATCGTTGACCACCATAATAGGACGCACGGTCACAGGCAGGTCAACAATCTTGACTCCGGTAGCGGATGAGCCGAAAGGCCCGGTAGAGCCGACTACGGAGGATACATCGGAAGCCTTCATGAAGGCTTTCAGGATATTCTCGGACATGGAGGCCATGAGGAACTCGAATGCGAATGTTCCTGCGGTGGTCTTGGTGGTGATGATGTTACCTCTCTCGTCCTTTACGGAGTCAACGGTAGGGTCATCACCCGTCCAGTTTGTAGAGTCCTCCTTCACCTGCCCTACACTCTTTGCATTCGCGAACAGGGTGTCGAGAGTTCCGGATACGTATGCGGAATCCGCAGCGACATCTCCGACTATGATGTCATTTACACCGGCAAATACCGAAGTGACGGTATCAAATTTTCCAATGGTTGTTGCCATATCTAAAACGTTTTAATATTATACTGTATGCCATTCTACGTTTATGACCGTAAGCGAGTAATTGCTTGACGGGTCAATGTACGTAGGGGCTATGATGTTATCCGGACTGAGCCTGAAATGGAAGCCTTCCGAGACCGCACCGTCAATGCCTTGAAGTTGTTCAAGGATTGAATCGATCCTGTTGTTCTTGACAACCCCGTTGCTCTGCGCCTTGACATATACCGTCACGGCAAGATTGCCATATAGATAGCCTATCGGATTCGTCCTTGTCTTTATGGAGCCGTTGCGCTCTATGCGGATAAACTCGTCAGGCAGCTTATCTGTCGGCATTTCTCCATGCGCATAGACATTGATCATGTACTCCTCGTAATGGCCGGCGACTACTGTCACCTTATCCTTGAGGATGCTTTTCAATGCCCTGTCCGGGTGTGCGGTCAATGTTGTCATACTACATCAGTTCACTTATGATTGCGTTAAGCATAACGTCCTTTATATCGGAGAAGAATGCATCCCTATCCTCTATATAAAACGCATACGGGACTGCGGAAAACAGGACAATCCATATTCCCTTGCCGTATCCCTCCTTCGAGGCCGCTTCAAGTGCGTCTGACAGATACTGATGTCCCCAGATGTCATACTCGTTCCTGTGGTGGAAACCGGAGCTCTGTGGCACTGTCGCAATCCGTGAGGGAACGTATTTTTTAAGAACCCCATTGCTGTAAACGCCTATGCCTGTCGCATCCTTCAGGTTTCCCGTATAAATCGGTATGACTTTCTGCGAATCAATGTACTCCATCACATCCTGCGCAACCGTGTCAAGCACGTTCAGAAGCCTTGCCAATGAATTATTGCTGACCTCATCGATTCTCCGTTCAATCAGCTTCTGGTTGGACCTCATCCAACCCTCCTTTGACTTCCTGCGCATTCTTGCCATATCAGTCCTCGAAAGCCTGTTTCAGCTCAATCTTGGTAATATCCAGCATCTGCATAACCCTCAAGCGGACATCCCGTACCGATTTTGCGTAAGCCCTGATTTCCCTGCCGCTCTCCGTAGTGACCTTAATCCGGTCGTTGATGTTCACGAGAACGTCGTTGCTCGGAATGAACAAGGTCGGAGTCCTTGTCACCATGTCCGATGACCAGTTCTTTCCTCCCTCCTCGTACAAGCACTGACCCTCGTAAACAGCATCCTCAATCGGATTGTCGTAACGGTCAACCTCTCCCGTGCTGCGTACAATCGTGCAGGTGTCCCTGAATTTTATCAGATTCATAGATTATACCTCATATAGCCCATATCATATATTCCTCCGGTATCGTGCGAAGCCTCTATATCGAAGCCGTGTTTCAGTCTCAGGTTATCGGCAAGAGCCTGGAACCTTTCACGGTCAGCCATAGTGATCGTATAGCCTCCCTTGGATACCTTGACGTCTCCTATCTGCTCCGTATATCCTCCACCGGCGAATACTCCAAGTATGGAGTAATAGACGGTAGAGGACGCATAGTCAAGCCTTTTCTGGAAGTCCTCATCCCTTTCAGCGGGATAAGCATCATCAGACAAATCGAATGGCTGCAACCCGACCTCAATCGGGCTTTTCGCAGACCTTTCAAGCACGGCATCGGTCAAATCAAGACCGAATACCAGCGAGCTTAAATATTCCCCTACCGTCATATCATTCCATTTTCAGCATTCTACTTCGTGTGCAGGTAGAACATATCCTTCGGCCTTGAAGGAACAGCGAGCACGGTCAGCTCTGAACCCCAGTCCTGAGTCTTGTGCTTTGAGTCATACCTGTACTCTATGATTCCCCTTCCGCCGAAAATCAGCGAGGAGATGGCCGAAGAATCAGGACGCAGAGGAACCACGTTCTTGATTGAGCCGAGAGCACCGGACGGCCTTGCGAGATATGTGTCAGGATTGAATGCGCGGAGCTTGGTGCGCTCCAGTTTCTTGCTGTCACTGTTCCATTTCTCGACACCGCATACGGTATTGCTGAACATGACAGGAACTCCGCAGAACTTGATGAATGCGTTCTTAATCACCTCGTCCGAAGATGCGGAAGTGACCGCAACTGCAGACGCATCGGTTGTCGCATCCTTTCCGCCTGCGAGCAGGGTAGGCATGATGATATAGCCGAGAGCAATCTGCCACTTGCTGTGCTTCATGTCCTGAAGGAAGGACTTCTCATCCACCTCAAGGATAACATCGTCGTAGCGGTCTTTCGCTGCGCTGATGAGGTTCTTAATATCCTGTGTAGGATTGCTTGCGGTTCCCTCGGTAGTCTTGGCTGCGTCGGTGAACCACCTCTTTGTAGTGGCAAGGGTGGTTACGTTTGCAGTAGGAACCTGTGCCGAGAACGTCACGTTCTGAATACCTCTCGGGTTGTTCGCATCGGTGAGTGTCACCGCACCGGACGACTTCATCTGGCCGACCTGATAGTTCAGCGAGCCGATATGAGCATCCTGAAGGTCTGCAAGGCCTCCGAACAGGATTCTTGATATTGCTGCTTTGGCAGACTCGGAGGCGTTTGCACCCGTAAGCCTTGCGGCGGTGTTGATCCTCTCAAGAACCATCATCTGCTTGCGATAGTCATTCTCGCCGATGATGAAGCGGGCCTTCTGACGCGGGATTGAGCCGCGGAGGACAGAACCGAGCTTGCTGCCGACCGGAATGGCCTCTGAGTTGAGGTCAACGTAAGTTGCCATAACCTTGATGTCGTTCTCGATTTCGAGCTGCTCATAAGTAAAGTCAATCTGCGGAACGTCCCAAGCCTCGAAGCCGCTGATGTTCAGCGCCTCGTTCTCCCTTGAGGAAAGAACCTGGTCGTAATACGCCTGAAATGCCTCGTTAGAGGTCAGACCCTTAACTGACATAAGGGTATCAAGTCCGTTGTAAATTTCCATAGCTTACACTCCCTCCACGAATGAGATTCTGCCTTCCACTGCAGCACGGACATTGGCGGCGAGAGCCGCTCCGCGTGATGCGAGATACTGGCCTTTTGTTACTACTGTTCCGGTTGCACCTGCGTTGCCGATTACCACATCCTCAAGCAACAGACCTGTTACAACAGGGCTTGATGTAGAGTCTGTCGATGTGTAAACGGTGGCAGTGCCTCCCGGCTTTGTCACCTTGACCGCAGTTCCTGCCGGAATCACGGTTCCTGCGCTTCCGGTAAGCACGCAGCCTCCCGGATAGGTCTCGTCAACGGAGAGCCACAGCGGAGTCCTACTCGCATCTATACTCTCTCTGCCGCTGACAAATGAATTTCCGTAACCTTTCATCTGAATTACGCTTTTTGGTTAAACATAAAACTACTTGTTCTCCTCCTTCGGCTTCAGAAGACCCTCTTTCTCAAGAATCTTCTTCTCGTCCGAGAAGTCGAACGGCTTGGCTCCATCAGAGTCTTTCGGGAATGGCTTGCTGGTATCAACTCCCTTGGCCGCAACAAGCGCATTGAAGGTATCCATCGCCTCCTTCTGCAACTCCTCTACCTTCATCTTCTTGCCTCCGGCCTCGAAAAGTCTTTCAGCAATCTTCCATGCGGCATCACGTTCCGCAGTGTATTTCTTCGCATAGTCGTTTGCGAAGAACCCATCCTTGGCACCGTTGTACACCTGCTTGGCAGCCGTTTCCCCCTCGAATCCGCTGATCTTCTCCTGCAGAGGCTTGACCGCATCTGCGACCGCAGCCGCAATGATGGCCTTCAAGTCCTCTGGCTTGTCATCCTCTTCTTTCTTCGGAGGTTCCGGGTTGACCCTTTTTAGAGCCTCGTCGAGCTGGGCCTGAATCTCATCCTGCTTCTTCTTCGCTTCCGCAAGAGCCGCACGGTGCTTGTCGCCCATACTCTGATATGACTTGAGCATGCCTTCCGCACCCGAAACGAATGCGTCAAGCGTCTCGTCTGTGATGAAAGTTTCTACGGATGAGGCGACCCTTTCAAAAACCTCGTTCTCCAGCCCCAGATTCTTGTACTTCTGTTGCAGGGCATCCATAATTTTCTTCTTCATATTGCTCGTGTTTTGTTAAAAAACGAGCCATATCTGAAACAGATACGGCTCAATGGCTCAAATGTACTGCTGTTAAAGTTCCTTGATTTTCACTTTGGGTATATCGCTGTACTCCGCTGTGTACTTACCTCCCGAAATCACTACCTTGATTTCCTTGCGGCAGCTCCGGCAGTAAAAATACAGTGTTCCCTCGGTGTCGTCCGAAACTCTGCCGAGAAAATGGGGCTTCTTGCCCTTGTTCTCGCATTCCTTGCAAAAAATGTTTATCATAGAAACAATGTTTTATACCGCACAAATCTAATCATAAATCCGCTTATTTCAAAACATTTTAGTTACATTTGCATTATGTTTGAATTGGTTACGAAAAACGTTCCATTCCCGAAACCTTATCAGGGAGTAACAAGGAAGCCGCCTACCGTTTCCGACAAGGGTTGGGACAAAGTGGGCGGATATACGTTGCGTGATAAGATAGACTTCATTCCACAGAAAGGTATGCAGGAGAGGGTTGTTGCCTGCAAATCGAACCTCATATTCCTGTGCGGAGAGTCGCAGATGGGAAAGGCGCAACCGTATGATGCAAAAGTCCTTACACCGGACGGCTTCGTAAGAATGGGAGATATTAAGGTCGGTGACGTGATATGCGGCTCAAACGGAGGGGCGCAGAGAGTTCTCCGTATCTACGAACAAGGAGAGAAAGATGTTGTCCGCTTCACTATGAGGGATGGCTCGTCAGCCGAGTCAAGCCTTGACCATCTTTGGAAGATAGACTGCACCGTTATTCAGGGGAAGCATATAAGCGGCCTCTATACGACCTCCGAGATTGTGGATATGTTCAACAGCCGGAGCAGGCGCAAAGGAAGTATAAGGAATATCTGTTTCCCTATATGCGGCCCGGTTGACCTCAATCCGAAAAAGGAATTGAAGATTGAGCCATATCTGCTTGGGGTCCTGCTCGGTGATGGCCATCTTGGAACAAATTATGCGATAAGAATATGCAATCCCAATACAGAGATAATTGACATGGCACGTTCTATGGGCTATGAGTGTTGGCTTCCGCCAAGCTCAAAACTCGAATATCGCATAAGTGGCAAGAATCTTCGTGAGAATCTTTCCGAAATGGGTCTGCTCGGCAAACTGAGCTATGAAAAGTTCATCCCGGAGGAATATCTCTACGCTTCAAGAGAGGAACGTATGGAACTGCTCCGTGGATTGCTTGATACGGACGGAAGTTCCGACATGCAGCACGGAGGGATAGAATATTCCACATCGAGCGAAAGGCTTGCTGAAGACGTGAAGTTCCTTGTCAACTCACTTGGCTATGCTTGTAAGATGAGAAACAGAACACCTCATTTTACCTATAAAGGCGAAAGGAAAACCGGAAGAACATCCTACCGGATATACATTTACTATGATGAAAACGGGGCGGATTTCTTCAAAATCCCTTCAAGAAAGAAGAACTGCAAAGAGCATAGGGAAAGACGGTCTTTGAGACTGCTCCATTATCTTGAATCCGTGGAAAATGTCGGCAAGAAGAATTGCAGATGTCTGCTCGTGTCAAACGATGACCATCTGTACATCACTGACGATTTCCTCGTGACCCACAACACGTATTCGATGTTCCTCAAGGCCCTGAACGGTGTCGGGAAGCAGGGTTATACGGGCCGTTTCATATCAGTCCGCTTGCAGGACTCCAAGAAGGGTTCCTCAATCTTCCGTGATGCGGTGGAGGTGATGGGGAACTTCGGAGGATGCCAATACAGCTCAGCTGACTACCCTACGTTCAACTGGCCGCAGTGGAACAACTCGGTTCAGCTCATCCATTCCAACTTCAACGTGGAGAATCCGTCCGAATGGGATGATTTCAAGGACTACGCAAAGAAGAATCAGGCATCGTACATCGGGATAGACGAGGCTACGGAAATGAAGTCCTTCAAGATGTTCGCCTACTGGTTCTCCCGTAACAGGGACAGTTCCGGAATGACTCCGTGCATGGTCATGTCGTTCAACTTTGAACATGAGCACTTCACTACCGCCATGCTCAAAGATGCCGGTTATATCGGTGACGACTGGTACTTCAGGCCCGAGATGAACGGGGTAACGAGATATTTCTACATAAAGGGCGACTCCGAGCATGATATAATCTGGGGGGATACCCCGGAAGAGGTGGCCGAGAGGGCGAACATATCCATTACGGAAAAGGAGAAGGAGGCCGGAGTCACAATCAATCAGATCGTCAAGTCGTTCACCGCATTCACGGGAGAAAGTGCGGACAACCTGAAACTCATAGCGGCGACCAAAGGCCAGAACATCGGAAATCTCCATAATACAGGAGCCACGCAAAGGGCTATTCTCAAATGCGGATACGCAGGCCCTGTCGATAACGAGATTGTCGAGGTATCAAGGAATATGGTTCATCAGCTCTGGGAGAACCCCTGGGATGGGGACGAGAACATGTATGCTCTTATGGATGTATCTGGAGGAGATACCGAGAGCGATGACTGCCCTATGGCCATATTGAGAGGGAATCAATGCATCGCCTTGAAATTCTTTCGTGGAAGCCCGAAGGAGCTTGTCGATTTCATTGACAGGACTCTTGATGAGTACAAGGTTCCTGTGGAGCATTTCGCATTCGATGCAACCGGAATAGGGTATTACCTCAAGTCATATACAAGCGGATTCCCCGTGACGGCCAACAGGAAGCCTATTCAGGAAATCGATGCGAACGGAAACCCGGTAACGGTGGAACTGTATTTCAATCTGCGCTCGCAGCTTCTCGGAAAAACGAAAGTCATGTTCGAGAAGGGGGAGCTGTCCATGGCCATCGACAAGAATATGGTTATACCCTACGGCAAGAAAGGCCGTACAAGAAAGCTCCTTGACGTGCTCTTTGACGAGATAAACGTGTTCATAAGCACGACAAGAAACAAGAAGATTTATTACCGCTCAAAAGACGAATACAAGGCTAAATTCCATTCATCCCCTAACCTTATGGATACCTTATGCCTGTTCTCGGTATTCAGGCTTGATGCGAGGCCGAAGAAGCAGCCTGAACCGGAAATAGAGGATGATGCATACTACGGACTTTACAATACACCAACGCTCAACGGATATTATATACCATGAACATTTCAGAGAAACTTTGCAAGAACTATTGGAGGCGCAGGATTAATCCTGATGCTCCATTCCAGATTCCTTCCAATGCGGCAGGATACAGGACACAGATAAGCGGCGGCTTCGGCTCCTGCTATCGCAACCTCACGCAGGATGACTTCTTGAATGAAATTTCCTCTTTTGCCCATAAGATAAACTCCAAATACATGTCGACAAGGGCAATATACAGGCCGAGCGCAACGGAGAAGGATTCAGCCGGAAATCCCAAATGGGAGATAGCCGGATACGATGATGTCGAGGTTGTATGCACCGGAATACAGCAGGAGCTGGCCGAACGTAAGTCTTCGTTTTTCGCTGCCGATGGGTTCAACATATCCAACGAGAGCAAGGGAAAAGACTCCGCCTATGACACATTGCTGTCATTAAGGGACGAGTGCGGCCTGCAGGTAGCGTATCTTGAGGTGGTAGAGAGCTGCTTCAAGACCGGCGACGGGGCAATATATCTGTTTCAGACCCCGGACGGTTCAATAGACTTTGAAGTGTTCTCATTCCTGAAGGGGGATTTGCTTTATCCGGGAATTGATGACAAGGGAGACGAGGTTCTGTATAGAAAATATTCACTCCAGGGCAGGACTGCGGTTGACATATTCAGCACCGATTCGGTAGAGACCTGGGTCAAGGTGGACGAAAGCGACGAGGAGGGAATAGGGCTTATAGAACGCCTCAGAAGATGGGTCAAGAATCAGGCCGGAAAGGAAAGAAGCGAGGACGGGTTCATTCTTCTTTCAAGGAAGGACAATCAGGCCGGAAACGACATGATCCAGACGGTATATTTCCGTGTCGATGATATACCGTCCGGCCCGGTGCAGCAATCAATAGAGGCTTACGAGAAACTGCTTTCCTATGTGGCCGAGGAAGTGAGGTCAAGCGCATTCCCTACGCTTTTCCTCAAATCGGAAAAGGTGGTGAGTCTGCCTCCTGTCGGCGGGAACGGCAAGGTAATTGGCGTTAAAGGAAATTCCGAGACGGTCAAGAACTCCGATGCGAAGTATCTCACTCCTCCGGATGCAAGCAATATCGTGGAAATACAGCAGAAGGCCCTTGAGAGCAATATCCTGCACAACTCCCTTTCGGTACGTATAGACCCTGAAATCCTCAAGTCCGGTGCTGATTCATCCACGACCATCAAGATCATGTTCGCTCCGGAAATCCAGTGGTGTCAGACAAGATGGCCGCAGCTCTTCGGTGGAGTGAAGAAACTCACGAGGCTTTTCAAGAGACTTGCCGGAAAGGCCGAACGCAACCTTTCCGAGTTCGAGAGCCTGCGCTGCTCCGTATGGCAGAACATATGGATTCCGCAGAACGAATCTGAACTTGTCAAGCTGCAGACGGACCAGGTTTATGCGAGAATCAAGTCACGCAAGGCCGCAATGCAGGATGTCGGCAATCCGCATCTCAACGACGAGCAGCAGATCATGAAAGAGTGGGAGGACGAGCTGATGCTGAAGCATAAGTACAGCGGAAGTTCCGATGAATCCAACCCCAATGCTCCGGCAATCGACAATAACGCACCCGGCGCAACGATAACGGAATAAGAAAAGGGGTGGTTTTCGGCCACCCCTT
>QXGG01041167.1_pt1 | contig 11898 bp, 13 predicted proteins | sample 1982491 | NCBI WGS metagenome assembly QXGG01 (sample SAMN09924614, study PRJNA488089) | Wastewater metagenome, whole genome shotgun sequencing project. | isolation source: South African research farm wastewater | place: South Africa: Irene, Agricultural Research Council, Animal Production... | reverse complement strand
CGTTCGTCTGAAGGGCCATCTGTGCCATCTTTTCCTCCTGTTTTCCCGTGCGACGGAATCAGTTGGAGAGAGACCGGATGGCCCTTCATAGTTTCTACATTGCGCTGCGGGGCGGGATGGGTCGTGTAGGCGCGCCGGCAGGCGCGATTGAGGCGGTTGGGGGGCACGCCGGCGGGCGTCGCGTGCGGGGCGGCTGTGATCGCGGCGGCCGCGGCGCCTACACGAAAACCGGCGTGCTCGGGCCTGCGGGGCGGGTCAATGCGGTGCGGGAGGCTCGCCGAAAATCGCGCTGAGACTCGGGGCGTCGAGCACGGACTCGGTCCAGCGCTCGAGCTGCGCCTCCGTGGCCGAGCCGAGGCGCTTGCGCACCCACGCGGGCAAATCGCCGAAACGGCGCGTGAGCTGGCGTTCGAGCACACGGGCTTCGCCTTCCAGCCAGCCTTCCAACCGGCCTTCCAGCCAGCCCTCCAACCGGCCTTCCAGCCAGCCCTCCAACCGGCCTTCCTGCCGCCCCTTCTTCTCGCCCTCGGCCTGGAATTCTTTCGCCCATCTTTCAATACGTTGCGACAGCACACTGCAGTTCCTGCAGGTCAATGCCCGTAAACGGCTTTCCAGGCTGTGTACTCGGACGGTCGTAAACCGTAGCGTGCCAGCACACCCTCGTGCAGCCTGCGGAGCTCTTCGACAGTCAGTGCCTGTACGCTTGCTTGTTCACCCTCAGGTACTCGCTCTGCCACGGCTCGCTGAATACAGGAAAGCGGCTCAAGTTCCGGATGCGTGATGACTTCGCGGATCGTCTGCTTGATGAAGTCACGCCACGCCAAGCGAAGGGGGTCGGGCTCCACCAGGTCCTGTTTGATCGCCAGATATTCCTGCGTAGAACGCTCGTAGGCCCAAACGTAAAGGTCACGTAACAGCTCCACGCGGGTCATTTCGTACACGCCGAGGGTAGCCCGGCTGTAGGCCTGCTCCGGCACATCCAGAAAAGTCAGCGGACAAAGATTCGCACGAAACAGCGGCAGATTCGCGGCCAATCGTGATGTGCGCTTATTGATGTCGGCAAAAGGCTGCAGGTAGGGCAAATGCACCATCATGAAGAAGGATTGCTCAAACGGGTCTACAATCTGGTTAGCTTTACCCAGAAGCACTTCCAACGCGTCTTCGATTTGTTGTGGCGTTGAGAGCGGGTGATAAACGCTTTTACCGATATCGACGGCGTGCTGGCGAATTCGCCCCTCATCGGCTGGATTGGGCAGCAAGTTTTCCGCCAAAGCGCTGTGCAAGTTCATCAGCGTGTAGCGGTTGAACTCCGCACTGTCGATGTTTTCGACCAGCAGTTCGATCGCCGTCTTATGGTTCAGGATCATCTGTGTTTCGATGGCCGCCTTGCCTCGTGCGGCTTTGCCATGTTCGATGAGCTCACGCGTGTCGAGCCGGGAGTAGGTGTTGCCCTCCAGATGACTTGATGCCCATGACAAGTCGATTAGCAGTCGGTTGAGAATGGCGCGGCTGTAGGTGCCCGCTGGTTCGTCGACGTCAGTGGTTCTGCCCATCTTGTGTAATTGGCGGCGCAGCGATTCCGACAAATACCAGGTCTCATTGGGGCGGTAAGCATCCAGAAAATCACGCTGATAGCCTACCGGCTTGCGTGCCTGCGGCGGTTGATCGATATAGGCAAGGATGTCCTGGCTGTCAGCAGACAGGGGAATGAAAGACGGGAAGCGATCCCCTCGGGTGGTCAGAACACGGCTGCCAGGTTGGGCATCTGCACGAAAATAGCGACGGGCGCGACCTTCACCCGTCGCAGCGACTTGCCCGCTCTCGATCAGCCTCGCGATCAAGCGTTGTGCTGTTCGCCTGGCAATGTGAGGGTGCGCGCTCAGCAGTCCGGCCAGCGTCAATCCGCTCTCGGATGCCCGGATGCTGTTCAGTAAGTCTGCTGTAGACGACATCGCGTTGTGGCGCCGTTCTAGGTTCATGTGGCGCACATTATGGCGCTGTTTATCAAACGGCGCCAAATTTGACCCGGAAAATGGCGCGGTTCTTGAAACTGCGCCACGGTCCTGCATGAGGTAGAGATGGATTGCGCTAGTCGTACACGGGCATGGGTCGTGTTAGTGGCTGCCGCCTCGCCAGCCGGGGCTGCGGTGATCGCGGCGGCTGCCGCAGCATCGGGGTGCCACATCACGCTTTCCCGACCTCAAACCCGATCACGCTGCGCTGGTCCTTGCTGAACTCCACGCCAATCAGGTGGATGGGCTCGCCGCGTGCCCGATACTTGTCCGCATAGGCGCGATCGCGCAGTTGCTGCAGCGCCTTGCCCTCGGGTACCAGAGGCAGATGCACATCCGCGTCGGTGTAGCCGCAAATCGCCGAGTAGGGGGCCGACAAAGTGATGTCGCGCAGGTTGTTGAGCCCCGAGAACAGGCTGACCTTGCTGAACTTCGACACCCCGGTGAGCATCGCAAAGCGGATGTGCGCATCGCTGTCCTTGATCACCGAATACAGGTTGCGCAGCCCGTCGCGCATTGCGCGGGCAATGTCTGGCTCGGTCAGGTTGTCCAGGATCGGCTTGTCGTATTCATCGACCAGCATCACCACCCGCCGGCCATGCGTCTGCTCGGCCTGTCGGATCAGGGCCGAGAAGCCGCCGGCCTGCGCTTTACCGTCTCGCCGCGCTTCGACGACGCTTAAATTGGGATGGCGCCTTGTGGTCGCCGTCCTACTTCGCCGGAAGCTGCGGTGGCGCACCTATCGAACTTATCCGCCAGTACATCCAGTGGGGGACGCCAGTCGGTTCTCGGATGGCGCACTGTGTTTCAGGGGGTAGTCCCCCACAAACCCGCGCACGCCCTGGAGTGAGGTTTGTTCAGGCGAGCTTGAGCAAGGCCTTGATCTTCGCTTTGATCTCGGCGAGCGCTGCCGGCGTAGCAGAACCCTTGCGCTCAGCTTGGCGGGATTTCCAGTCCAGATTCTTGACCTGGTCAGCCAGGGCTGCACCGGTGGCGCCGTTGCCACTGAGCACGACCTCAAACGGGTAGCCCTTGATCTGGTTGGTGATCGGAACGCAGACGAGTAATCCCGAGCGCTGGTTGTAGGCCTTGGGACTGAGCACAACCGCCGGGCGCCGACCGGCCTGCTCATGTCCGCTTTGCGGCGTGAAGTTCAACCAGACAATGTCGCCTTCATCCGGAACGTACAGCGCCATCAAAGCAATTCCTGGCCCTGAGCCATCCCGAAGTCCTGCTCACCGTGTCGATTCGTGGCTGTGATGCCAGCCAACAGTTCGTCGAGGCTATAGGTCGGCGCGGCTGGCTCAATGACGATGCGACCGTTCTCGGCACGAACTTCGACCGCCTGTTCAAGCGTCAGATGTGCCGCTTCCATCACCGCTGCGGGCAAGCGAATGGCCGGGCTATTGCCCCATTTTTTGACGAACTGAAGCGCCATGACTGCTCCGTAGAAAAAAATGTCGATACGGATGGAGTGTAGGCGATGTGTGTCGGTGTATCAACAAAAGTATCAACTAACTCCGTCGCCTGCCGGCCAGCATCTAATGCCACTCATCGCGTAGTTTCCGCTGTATCTTTGCAGGGCCCCCCGTAGGCGCGGCGGCAGCCGCGAACAGGGCGCGCCACACCACCCACCCCAGCGCCACCCCCACCCCCACCGCATCGGCCAGCCAGTCGTACCAGTCGCCATGGCGCCAGCCCGTGACGCCCTGGGCCACTTCGATGAACACGCCGTACAGCAACAGGGCGCCCACCACTGCAAAAGGCCTGTGCGAAAACGCCCACAACCCCAACACCGCCAGCGCCGCAAACGCGCCCGCGTGCTGCGCCTTGTCCCACACGTTGAACGCCACCGGCGGCAGGGCCTCTCCCGGCAGCAGCGACAACACCGCCACCACCAGGCATGTAATGAAAAACAGCGCACTGCGCATCCTCACCCTCGCTCATTCCGTTATCTAAAACACATGCCTTCACCTCACGGCGCCATGCGGCTAGCGGGCCGAATCATCGGCCCCGGATTCGGGTTCGGAAGGCGTCAGGCCTTGGTCAGCATGTGCTCCAGATGACGTTGCTTCAGCCGCGCGGACAATTCCTTTTGAACGTAGTCGGCGATCGATTTCTTGCTCTGCTGTAGCAAGACGATTTCGGATGGCGTCAATCGATCGGAAGCCGACCAGGTACTCTGCCTCGTTGGCGGTGAGGGCTTCTGGCTCGATGCCGAAGACTTCTGTGAATTCATCATCAAACCGCTCCTTGATCAGCCGTACGAACTTCTTGCCGGGCACCAATGCAGGGTTTCGCCCTGCGTTGACCAGCACCAACACATCCTCAACCACGCCACCATGCGCCGCGATGAAGTTGCCCAGCTCTGCCAGAGTCCCACCGAGGTTCGTCATATCATCAACCACGACGTACCTTGCATTGGCCACGACACGTCCTTCGAACTCCGCCCGGGCGGCCATCCGCTCCATCGGATCGGCACCCGTATGGTAGACCCGATCCGACTGGACAATTTCCGTGTCGACCACACCCTGGAAAATCTCGGCACATACCGCAGCCAAGGTTTGGGGAATGGCGTTGTCGCCGGTCGCCTCCTGGGCATGCGGCGCCACGAACACCAGTCCGGGCACAAAACGCTCGCGGTGCGCGTACAGCCATGTCACCGCGAGATCCAGCACCAGTTCGAGTGCAGCGTTCTTGTCCCCGGCCTTCGCCTGCCTGTAAGCGACATGCGCTTTCAAGAGTGCATCTGCCCTGCAGAGGAATAACGGCGCCACTGGCGGTGGGAAACCCCTGGATCGGATCACGATCGTCAAACCGGGTAGGCGTAGGTATCCGGCCACGCCCGGTCAAACACGCGCGGGTCGCCTTTCAGCATCAAGTCCGCCCCCCAACTCCCTCCAACACCCCCAGCATTTTCCTCGCCAGCACGCTGCGATCGTAGTTCCTTGCCCCGGCCAGCGCACTTTCCCGACACTTGGCATACAGACCCGCATCCTCCGCCAGTCGCACAAGGCTGTCGCACAGCGCATCGGCATTTTCAGGCTCGAACACGATCCCAGCGCCTTCCTTCTCCACGATCCCGGCCGACTCGCCCGCCACGCCGTGCAGCACGGGAATGCCCATGCCCATGCATTCGAACAGCTTCGACGGGATCACCGTGGTGAACAGCTCGGTGCGGCGCAAATGGATGATCGACACGTCGAGCAGCGACCAGTAGCGCACCACGTCGTCCTTCGACACCGAATCCACAAACAGCACGTTGTCCAGCCCCATCGTGCGTGCCTGCGCCACCAACTCCGCCTTGCGGGCGCCGTCGCCCAGCAGCAGGATGCGGTAGCGGTCGCCGTCCGGGCGTGCTTTCAATTTGGCGGCGGCCTCGAGCAAGGTCTCCAGCGCATGCGCCATGCCGTGCGTGCCGATGTAGCCAGCGACGAATTTGCCCTCAAGGCCCAGGGTGTGCACCAACTCGGCATCCTTCGCGCGCGGGTTGAAGCGGCTGATGTCTACCCCGTTCGTCACCACGTGGATCTTGTCGCCGTCAATGCCGCGGCCGATCAGGTTGTCGCGGAAGGCGTTGGTCACCGACACCACGGCGTTCGCCTTCCGGTACAGGAACAGCTCCAGCTTTTCCAGCCAGTCCAGCGCTTTCGAATCCTTCATCGCCCCCACCGCGCGAATCGACTCTGGCCACAGGTCGCGCAGCTCGAACACCCACGGCACCCGCTTCAGGCGGCTCACCGCATAGGCCGCGCAAGCCGTGAAAAACTGCGGCGATGTACCCACCACCAGATCCACCCTCCGCACAAAGGGACTCGCCAGCACCGCCGACAGCATGAAGCTCTGGTAATCCAGGATCCGCTTCACAAAGCCCTCGTTGGCCGTGATGTACGACCACACCCGGATCACCCGGATGCCTTCGATCACTTCGGACTGCCACAGCTTGTTGCGGTAGCCGTCGAACACCTTGCCCTTGGGAAAGTTCGGCGCGCAAGTGATCACCGTGATCCGGTGTCCCGCGTTCTTCCATTCCCTGCAATGCTCAAAGGTGCGGCTAGCCCGCCTTGCGCAGGTGCGCGCTGTCGATCTGCATGCGCACCGGCTTGCTCAAGATCGCGAGCAGGATCATGGCGCGGCGCTCGGCATCGGCGGTCTGGAAGATCGCCTCGATGCCGGCAAACGGGCCGTCGGTGATGACGACCGTCTCGCCCGGCTTGAACATGGCCTCGGTGGGGCGTTCCATCTCGCGCTGGCGGAGCCAGTCGATCAACCGGTCATCGACCTGGGCGGCGCGACTGCCGAAGTAGATCAACTTCTGCACCCCCTGCGTGGAGCGGATCGGCGTCCAGCTCTTGCCCTTGCCGCTGAGGTCCAGCCGCACGAACAGGTAGCGCGGGAACATCGGCTCGACCACCACCTCGGCCTTGCGACGGCGGATCTTCTCGATGCGCAACTTGGGCAGGTAGCAGGTGTAGCCCTGGCGCTCCAGGTTCAGCAGCGCGATGTCTTCCATCTGGGCCTTGGTGTAGACCAGGTGCCAGGCGGTGGTGGTCGTGGTGCTGGATGTTTGCATGCGCTGACGAAGGCGCTGTCGCGGTGATGGGGGGGAGGACGGATCGTCGTCAGGCCTTGTATTTGTACTGGTAGTGGTAGCTGTAGGAGCCGTAGCGGTAACGTTGGCGCTGGGTGTCGAAGCGGTTGAAGACGATGCCTTTGACTTCGGCGCCGTCGCGTTCCAGGCGCTGGACGGCCTGGCTGATCTCGTGCATGGGGTGCCGGCCGGCGCTGGCGACGAGCAGGGTGGCACCGGCGAGGCGGCCGAGGATGGCGGCATCGGACACGGCGAGGATGGGCGGGGAGTCGACCAGGAGCACGTCGCAACGCGCTTCCAGTGCTTCGAGCAGGGCGGCGAAACGCGGGTGCATGAGGAGTTCGGACGGGTTGGGCGGAATCTGCCCGGTGGTGACGATCGATAGGCCGGGCACCTCGGTGCTTTGCACGATCGCGTCGACGTCGGCTCCGCCCAGGATGTAGTCCGACACGCCGCGGCCGCGCCCCACCCCGAAGGCCTTGTTGATGTGGCCTTTGCGCAGGTCGGCATCGACCACGATCACCTTCTTGCCGGCCAGCGCCAGCACCGCGCCCAGGTTCTTGGAGATGAAGCTCTTGCCCACGCCCGGGGCGGGGCCGGTGATGAGCACCGAGCGGTGATTGGCGTCGAGCAGCGCAAAGTGCAGGGTGGTGCGCAGGCTGCGCAGGCTTTCGATGGCGTCGTCATCGGGGTGGGTGAGGGCGAGGATCTTGCCCTTAGCGGCCTTGTTGCGCGCGGTGAGGCGGTTGAGGCCGAGCTCGTGCTCGCTGAGCGGTACGGTGGCATACACCGGGATGCCGAGCTCGCGCTCGATCGATTGCGGGTCTTCGACCACGGTGCGGAGCGCGCGCAGGGCCAGGGTCGCCCCCAGCCCTGCGAAGACCCCGAGTGCCGCCGAGGCCAGCATGATGAGGGGGGTGCGCGGCGCGACCGGCGCACTGGCGGTGACGGCCGCGTCGATGATGCGCACGTCGCCCACCGTGCCGGCACGCGCCACGCGCAGCTGTTGGGCGTTATTGAGCAGGTTGGTGTAGAGCGCGGTGGCGACCTCGACGTCGCGGTGCAGGCGCAGCGCCATCTGCTGGGTGTCGGGGAGGCGGTTGACGTCTTTGTCGAGGGCTTTGCGCACGACGCGCAGGCGCTCGAGCTGGGCGTCGAGCGCCTTCACCTGGGGGTGCTCGGCGGTAAAGCGTTGGCGTAGTTCGTCGCGCTTTTGCTGCAGCACGACGATGTCTTCGTCGGCCTTGACGATGGAGCCGAGGACCGACTGGGTTTCGAGGGTGAGGTCGACCGAGCCGCGGTTCTGGCGGTAGGCGTTGTAGGCGGCTTCGGCAGAGTCGAGTTCGGCCTTGAGCTTCGGCAGCTGGGCATCGAGGAAGCCGAGGGTGGCCTCGGCCTCGGCCGAGCGGTAGTCGACGTTCTGCCGCACGTAGGCGGTGAGGACTTCGTTGAGCACGGCCTCGACGCCGGCGCGATCGGTGCCCGAGTAGGCTGCTTCGATGACGTTCGATTGGCGTGCGCGCTCGCGTACCTCGAGGTCGGCGCGCAGCGCGGCGACGGCCTGGTTTTCGGAGATGCGGCTGAGATTAAAGCGTGTGCCGGGGCGTGCCACCAGCTCGGCCACGAAGAGGCTGACGTCGCTCCCGCTGGCGGTGCTGCCGACCGTGCCCGTGAGCAGGGCTTGTCCCTGGTCATCGAAAAGCTGGTAGCTGCCTTGCTCGCCCGCAACGAGGCTGAGCGTAAGGCCGACCAGGTGCGGGGGGACGTCGAGGCTCTGCACGTCGATGCGCTCGCCGCCCCAGGCGTAGCTGGAGAGCCCCAGCAAGGGGGCGGCCAGCTCGGCGCTGGCGTGGCGGCGCGCGAGGGCGTGGCCGATGACGGGGAAGTGATGCGGCGCAGCGAGGATGGTGAGGTGCAGCCGGTCGACCACGCGGCCAAGGATCATGCGCGAGCGCAGGATCTCGAGTTCGGCCGCGACCGAGGTGCTGTCGCCGAGTACGCCTTCAACGTCGCTCAGGGCGGCGAGGGCGCCCTTGCCCGCCTTCTTGTCTTCGACCTGGACGAGCGCATCCGCACGGTAGACCGGGGGCGTGACGAAGGCCACGAAGCTGCCGATGAGAATGGCCGCGAGCGTGATCCCGATAATCAGCCATTTGTAGATCAGCAGGGTGGTGAGGAGCTCGCCGAGATCGATCGAGTCGTCATCGGCTTCTTCAGGTGCTCTGCTGCGCAATGTCGTGTGCGGGGTGGCTGTGCTGGGTTGCGAGGCTTCGTGGTGCAAGGGCGGAGCTTCCTTCATGTGGGGCATTCTGCTGGGGCAATCGATTCGCAGCGCGGGTCGTCGGGGGCTTATTGACGTCCGCCGAACAGCGGGTATTGGGTGCTGCTCGTGGTGTTGAGCAGTTGGGAGGTCGGCAGGATGTTGCTGACCACGCGGTTCCAGCGCGCGACGGCGGCGACGTCGACGTACACCACGTCGCGCGGCAGCAGCGGGAAGCGCTCGGCCAGGAGCAGGGCGTCGGGAGTGCGCGCATTGAGGTGGAAGAGTTCGGAGGTGCCGTTGTCGCTGCGCATGACGTAGACCCACGCGGGGTCGGAGGTGGTCTGGTCGACGAAGCCGGCGTCGGCCAGGGCTTCGGCCAGCGTGGTGCGGCGCTTGTTCATGACGAAGGCGCCCGGGCGGAGCACCTCGCCCAGCACGAACACCTTGTTGAGATTGCGGTCGGGCACATTGATGATGTCGCCGGGCTGCAGGACGACGTTCTGGGTGACGTCGCCGTCTTCGTAGAGGGCCTGAAGGTCCACGCGCCAGGTCTGCCCGTCGCGGGTGAGCAGCACGTTGCCGTGGTCGGCTTCTTCGGTGACGCCACCGGCGCGGTTGACGGCTTCGACCAGGGTCATGCGGATGTCGTCGATCGGCTGCAGGCCGGGATTGCCGACTTCGCCCACGACGTACACGCGCTTGCTGCGGAAGGCGATGACGCGCACGTCGAGCTGGACGTTTTCGATCACGTTGGCCAGGCGCTTGGAGAGCAGCTCGCGCACCTCGCGGGGCGTGAGGCCGGCGACCTTCACTACGCCCGCGAAGGGGAAGAAGATGGTGCCGTCTTCGGCGACGAGGGTGCCGGATTGTTCGGCCGAGCGGTAGGAGCCGGCCGGGATGGTGATCTCGGGGTGGTCCCAGACGATGACGTTGATGATGTCGCCGGCGCCGAGGCGGTAGTCCTGGTGCGAGAGGCCGAGGTCGGGGACGGTGGAACTGCCGGAGACCGTCTGCCCGCCTGCCCGCCCGCTGCGAAAACGCGATTCCTGCGCCTTGTGCTGGTCGATGATGAGTTCGGCGGTGATCGGAGTAATGCTGACGTTCGCGGGCACGCGCTCGTTACCCTGGGTGACGGGGAGTTCGAGCTGCGACTGCTCGCGCATGCTGTGCGCCGTGACCCCGGGAATTGCCGAGCAGCCCGCGAGGCCAAGGAGCAGGGCGCCGAGCGCGATGAACTTGAGCGATTTGTCCGAAGACGGGTTTGCGCCAACAGGGTGAAAGCTTCTCGCGTACATGTTTTGCGTTGGAGTCCTGGCTTGAGTGCGCGTTGCGTGTGTGTTGGGTGCGCGTCGAGTGCGTGTTGACGGAACCGAGCGCGGATGGAGCGAGTCTGGGGGCGACGACGTGCTTGGCAACCGAACGCGCAGGAAAATATTTAACAATACACCTTATAGTGCAAAACTATATCATTACGTAATGTAACGACCAAACTCGCGGAGGCGGTGTCGTCGCGCCACACGGGGTTCAGCGCTCGGTGAACGCCCGGTGCTGCATCCTCGCCACCGGCTGCAGCAGATACTCCAGGATCGTGCGTCGCCCGGTGAGGATGTCCACCTCGGCGACCATGCCGGTGCTGATCTCGAGCGGCTTGCCGTCCTTGGTCTTGAGCTGCGTGGTGGTGCGCACTTCCACCGGGTACAGGCGCAGTCCGGTCTTGGGCTGCTCGACGGTGTCGGCGCCGACGGTGACCACCTCGCCGTCCATCGAGCCGTAGCGCGCGAAGTCGTAGGCGGTCACCTTGACCTTGGCGGCCTGGCCGGCGCTGATGAAGGCGATGTCTTCGGGGCGGATCAGGGCCTCGACCATCAGCGTGTCGTCGTCGGGCACGATCTCGATCAGGGTCGCGCCGGGCTGGGCGACGGCGCCTTCGGTGGTCACCAGCACCTGATTCACCACGCCGGCCACCGGCGAGCGGATCTCGCTGCGGGTCACGCGGTCTTCGCGCGCGGGCAGGGCCTGCTCGAGCTCGGCCACGCGCGCAGTCGCGGCCGACAGCTCCTTGAAGGCCTCGCTGCGAAAGCGCTCCACCACCGCCTGGCGGCGGTCGCGGGCTTCGGCGATCGCCGCTTCCAGGCGCACCACGGCGAGCTCGGCGGCCTCTTTCTGTGCGCTCAGCTCCTGGTGGCTGCGCTGCAGGCGCAGCAGGTTCAGTTCGGGTTCGATGCCGCGTTTGACCAGCGGCTCGATCAGCGCCATCTCGCGCTCGGACAGCGTGATGCTGGCGCGGGTGTTGGCGATCGTGGCGCGCATCTCGGCCAGCTCCGCGCGGCGCTGGCGGGTCTGCTGCTCGATCACCTGCAGTTCGGCCCGCAGCTCCTGCTGGCGGGCCTCGAACAGGCGCTCCTGGGTCAGCACCACCGCCGGCGCCAGCTCGCGCAGGGCGGCCTCGGGCACGAACTTCTCGCCGCGCACCTCGGCGGTCAGGCGCGCCAGCTCGGCGCTCAGCGCGTGGTGCTGCTGCAGCGCCTGGTTGTATTCGCTGCGCGTGCGGGTGATGTCGAGCTCCATCAGCAGCGCCCCTTCGGCCACCTTCTCGCCGCGGCGCACATGCACCTTGCTGATGATGCCGCCGTCGTAGCTCTGCACCTCCTGCAGCTTGCGCGGCGGAATGATGCGGCCTTCGCCGCGCACCACCTCGTCGAGTTCCGCAATCGCCGCCCACACCACGATGACGATGAAGAACGCCAGGATCACGAAGAACAGCAGGCTGGCCCCCGGCCGAAAGCCCTCGTTGCGCGCCTCGCGCACCAGCGCGCGGTAATCGACGTTGCCCTTATGCGCCACGCTGCACCCCCTTGGCCAGTTGCGTTTGCGGCTGAGCCGGGGCCGGCGGCTGCGCCTGCGGCTGGGTCAGGATGCTCTTGGGTCCGTCGGCCACGATCCGCCCGCCATCGAGCACGATCACCCGATCGACCATGGCGAGCAGGCTCGAGCGGTGGGTGATGACGACCATCGTCTTGTCCTTGCCAAAT
>QXGG01238522.1_pt1 | contig 11908 bp, 10 predicted proteins | sample 1982491 | NCBI WGS metagenome assembly QXGG01 (sample SAMN09924614, study PRJNA488089) | Wastewater metagenome, whole genome shotgun sequencing project. | isolation source: South African research farm wastewater | place: South Africa: Irene, Agricultural Research Council, Animal Production... | reverse complement strand
CAATGCGGGGGTTAAATCTTCGTGTCGCTTGACAGCCACATGCCGCTGAGCCTCGCGCATACGGCGCAGGAGGTCGACCGGATCGAGCGCACGAAACTCTTCCTGCAGGCGCTGCCGGGTCGCCTGCGGCACGGACGTTGAACACAGGACGCGCTCCAGCGGTTTCTTCAGAGTCGATTTTCCCCGCCAAACTGGAGACCGAAGGTGACGATGCAATTGTCAAAACTCATTTAGGGCTCATCATTGTGGCAGGTCAAGGATGGTCGCCGCGATTCGGGTGTAAAGTTAAAAATCTCGCATCTTGCGGCTGAATTCTTGTTTGCCTTGCCGCAACCTGTTTCTGCACGTTGTATGCCTAAGGGATGTGACCGAGAGGAAGCCCGTAAGCGTGGATATCTTTGGAAGCGACTTCGAAGACCTGTTCCGGAAATCCGGCCTGACGCTGGCTGAATACGACCGGCTTGTGCGAATGGTCTACGAGGGCACGGCTGACCCGACACCATGGAGCGGGTTTCTCGAAGTCCTGCGTGGCAGGCTGGACGCCAACTACGTCACCATGATCCTGCGCCCGCCGTCGCCCGAACACCCTTGGCAAGTGGTATTCGCCGGTGAGGCAAAACCGGAGATCGCGGAAACCTACAACAGCTTCTTCTACGCGGTCGATCCCTTCGTCAATTTGCCGGTGGGACGGGTAACGACAGTCGAGGAAGTGGTGAATGAAGAGGAGTGGCTGCGCAGCGCAATCTATCAGGAGTTCCTGTCGCCGCTGGCGGTCCGTTACTACCTGGGCGCTGACTTGGGGGATGGTGGCGACCCCTGTTGCCGATTCCGTGTCAGCCGTGCAGAGCGCAGCCAGAACTTCGGTGATGCCGAGCGTGCGATCTGTCAGATCCTGCTACCGCACATTCGCTGCGCCGTCAGGCTGCGTAATCAGATCGATGTGACCGAGGCGGAGCGCCAACTGTACGCCGCGACGCTCGAACGGCTCGCCGTGGGGGCGGTAATCCTGGACAAGTGCGGCAAGATCCTGCGCAGCAATGATGCGGCGACGGAGATCCTGCGTCAGCGAGATGGCATGAGCGTGATCAACGGTCGCCTGCATGCCGCGTTCGGCGCTGAGAACAGAGAACTGCAGGGCATGATCGAGCATGCAGTAAGTGGCGAGACGTCTCCGCGGCCTCATCTTGTCTCGGGCATGTCTCTGACGCGTCCGTCGGGACGCCCGAACCTGGGAGTCGTGATCAAGGCTGCCCCAATGACCGAGTGGTCCGACTCTGCTGAAACCCCAGCCGTGGTGGTGATCATCCGCGATGTGGAGCAGAAGTCGCAGGCATCTCAGAGCGTGCTGCAGCGGCTCTACGGACTGACTCCCGCCGAGTCCACTCTTGCCCTCAAGCTGCTCGGAGGGATGACCGTGGACGAGGCTTCCGAACAGTTGTGTATCAGCCGGAACACCGCGCGATGCCAGCTGCGCGCGATCTTTGCAAAGACGGGGGTGACGCGGCAGACCGAGCTGGTACGCCTGCTGCTCAGCGGGGTCGCGCCGCTGGCCTGAGAAAGGCTCTGGCAAGCGCCGGGCCGAGTTCAGCGGCGGCCGCGCTTGCCAGATTGTCAATGCTCATGCTGCGCGGATTCGTGCCATCAGCGCCTGCGCGATCTCGGTGGGAGAGCCGGTGATGAACTCGCAGTTCCCCTGGACCTGAGGCACGACTTGGCGCTGCAGTTCGATCTGCGCCGTCAACGCGGCGAGATCGATGCCGAGGCTGTCGATCGGGACGATTTCCGCATTCATCTTGCGCGCTGCCATCTTCGCCTTAGCCGTGGGAAAGCGCGGGGCGCCGAGTTCGTTGCTGACCGTCACCACGGCTGGCAGCTTACCTCGCACGACTTCGTCGCCTTCGGGGGTCGCCCGCGTGACGGTCAGCAGGCCGCCGGCGAAGCTGACGTCCTTGGCGAGCGTCGTGACCGCATGCCCAAGGGTTTCGGCGAGGGCGAGCGGGACCACGCCCTGATCGTCGTCGGAGGCTTGGCGGCCGCAGAGCACGAGGTCGGCCCCGCCGTTGTTGCGGATCCAGGCTGCCAGCACCTTCGCGACGCCAGTGGTGTCCAGGGCTGTGGCGCCCGGGTTTATGGCGACGATCTCGTCGGCGCCCAGTGCTGCGCATTGCTTGAGCATCGCCGTCGCATCGCTGCCGATGGTGAGCGCCACGATGCGGCAATCCACGCCTGTGTCGCGCAGGCGCAAGCCCGCCTCGAGCGCCTGCTCGTCATAGCCGTTGATGAGCCGCGGGATGGCGGCAACGTCCGGGTGACGGCCGTCGGCGCTCATCTTGAGGCCGCCCGAGAGGGCGTAGTTGTTGACCGCGGCAGGGTCCAGCACTTCCTTCACGCAAACCACGATTCGCATCATTTACTCCGTTCTGCAAAGTTGTTCGATCGTCCGCCCCGGGTTGGAGACCGGATAAAGGCTTCCCGCGTCGCACCAGACCGCGTCATGGACGAAGCCGTCGGGCTTTCGTGTGAGCGAGCCGAGCAAGTACCAGCGCCATGGATACGGGCCGTAATCGCGATAGTGTCCGGTCAGGCGGCCGGTGAAGTACTGCCGCCCGGCGAAGTTGGTGCCTTCGATCGGGCGGCCACCGTCGCATTCGGCCTCCAGGTCGTGGACAGCCGGCTCGTATCCGGGACGGAAGGACGACTCAGGCAGAGAATCGGTCGAAGACATCGAGTGCCTCCTCGACGATGTCGGACAAGATCTGGCGTGCCGGCTTCATTTCCTTGACGTAGTGGATGCCCTGGCCGGCCGCCTCCGTCATGAGGTCCTTGCGCTGATAGTCCAGTGAGCCCTGGATGTAGTTCGACGACAGGATCATTTGCAGCGGCGGCTTGAGTACTGCGGGAGCGGCATCGCTCATCCACTCGTCGTGCCACGGACAGCGCGTGGTGCGCATGGTGTAGCCCGAGATGCAGTTTGAGTACATGGTGTCCTCGGTCTCGGCCTCGAGCAGGCGCTCCTTGAGCGGCATGTTGACGTCCGACTCGCGCGAGGTGAGCCACAGCGAGCCCGTCCACACGCCGTCGGCGCCGAGCGCGAGTGCTGCGGCCAGGTGGCGGCCGGTGGTGACGCCGCCAGCTGCGATCACCGGGACACCCGTGCCGCGCGCCGCGTCCACAACCTGCGGGACGATCGAGAAGGTGCCGATGTTTCCGGTATGGCCCGCGGCATCGTAGCCTTGGGCAATGATGACGTCGGTGCCGGCCTCGATCTGGCGTTTGGCCTGTCGAGGCTTGCCGACCAGGCCCCACACCTGCATGCCCAGTTCGTGTGCGCGCTTGAGCAGGAAGGCCGGCGAGCCCAGGCCGGATGCGAATACCGGCACGCGCTCGTCGAAGATGACCTCGAGTTGGTTGAGCGCACGCTTTTGATCCAGTCCGCCCCAGTGGTGAATGTCCGGCGCCACCTTGGGGTCGGGGACGTTGTATTTGCGCTTGATCTGCTGCTCGAAGTCGCGCTGCTCCTGCGGAATCATCGCCAGCAGCTCATCGACGGTCTTTTCCTCGGGTACCGAAGAGGGCAGCACGAGGTCGATGCCGAAAGGCTTGCCGCCGATGCGCTCGCGGATCCACTTGATGTCCGCTGCGATCTGATCCGGGGTGTGCAGTGCTTCGCCGAGCACGGCGAAGCCACCGGCGTTGATCACCGCGACGGCCACGTCCTTGCAATGGGTGAAGGCGACGACGGGGTATTCGATGCCGAGCTTGTCGCAGAGTTGGGTGTGAAGTGGACTGTCCATATGTCATTGCCTCCGGATGCTGTTTGGATGCATGAGGCGCGCCGGGTATCGTGCGCCTTCCTGTGAAATCGATTTTATGCAGCCAGCTCGTATTCGCTCGGAGCTTGCGGTATCGAATGTGGCCGCTCATGTTTCATTGAATGACGCGGCGGGCACGCTCAGCCGAGTGCGCCCTTCTCGCGTAGCTCTGCGACCCGTGCGGCGTCGTAGCCCAGGACCTGGTTCAGTACGGTTTCGGTATGCTCGCCGACGGTGGGGGCGCGCTCCGGATCGGCCTCGGGTTCGCCGATGAACTTGACCGGGAAGCCGAGCATGTCGGCACCGTGTCGTTCGTGCGGAAGGACGTGGAAACGGTCCTTGAACTGGGGGTCGTCCACGATGTTCGCTGGCGTATTGACGGGGGCGATCGGCGTATTGAACTCGACGCCGAAATCGAGCCACTCCTGGGTCGTGCGCGAGCGGAAGATGTCCCGAAGGATGGCCTGGAGCTCGCGATTGCCGCGCGCGTGGTCGGCATACTTCGAGCCTGGCCATTTCTCGAAAAGGTCGATACGGCTGACTCCGGCGCAAAAGTTCTTCCAGAAGGTCTGTTCGGACGCCATGAACAACACGTGCCCGTCAGCACTTTCGTAGAGCTGATAGCGGACGCCTTCCTTCATGCCTGCGGTGGCAACAGGGCGGCGTACGTAGTTGTCGGCTTTGTTGCCGGTGACCACGTCCTCGGGGCGCGCATAGGCCATATGGCTCTCGCTGCGATACCAGTCGAACGCCGCCGCCGCATCGCTCTGCGCGAGCTCCATGAAGCAGCCTTCGCCGGTTTCACGTGCGCGGATGACGCCCGCGAGGACCGCCAGTCCGCCAAACAGAGGCGCGGCGTTGATGCCGATGCCGACATGCTCGGGTATGTAGCAGAACCCCTCTTCGTCGTAGGCGGGTTTCACGACTCCGCTCCAAGTGTCGTAGGCGATGCCGTGCGAGGGCATGTCCTTATAGGGACCGGTCATGCCGTAGCCAGACACGGTGCAGAACACGATCTTGGGATTGATCTTGCGCAGATCCTCGTAGCCCAGCTCGTATCGGGCCAGTGCGCCGGGCTTTGAGGCCTCGATGACCACGTCCGCACCGCGCACCAGCTCACGATAGACCTCGCGTGCGGCCTCGTTCTTGAGGTCGAGCGTGATGCTCTTTTTGCCGCGATTGAGGTGGTAGTGCATCAGCGAAACCCCTTCGATGATCGGCCACGTCATTTCGCGGATGTAGTCCCCCGAGGGGGATTCGACCTTGATCACGTCGGCGCCCAGGTCGGCGAGTGCGGTGGTGATTGCGGCAGGGCCGAGGATGGAACTCTCGATCACGCGAAGGCTGGAAAGAGGTGGTGTCTGAATGCTCATGTCTCGTGCTCGTTTGCGAATTTGGGAGAGGTTGGCCGTTGCATGCAATCAAGATGTCTTGCGACATGGCTGGCCCCATGCTTGGGCAGAGGATGCTGCCCTCGGGAGCCAAGATAGAAAAAAACCACAGGGGCCGGGATGGGCGCAAAGTTCTGATTCGGCCTATTCGGGCGCAATTCAGGTCAGTGTTCGGGTGAGGCGTTGATGCGCACGCTTTGAATCGAACAGAATCCGCTCATCGACAGCGACGAGCCGGGATCTTTTCGTTCCGGACGGGTATCCGGCAGGCTCGCTGTCTTCCCAACCCTGGATCGTTCGAGGAGCTGAAATGGCTACGTTGAAAGCAGGTTCGCGACTGAAGAGTTCGGTGTGTGATACCGAGGTGATGGTGGTTCGAGCTGCTGCGGACGACGTCCGCCTCGAATGCGGTGGTGCCGAAATGCTTGCGATGACTGCCGAGAAACCGGTAGGTTTGGCGCCAGACGCCGCGCTCGCTCAGGGCACGTTGGTGGGCAAGCGCTACACCGATGAAGCGGAGCGTTTCGAGTTCCTGTGCACCAAGGGCGGGAAGGGTAGTCTGTCGATCGACGGCGGGGCGCTAGTGGTCAAGCAGGCGAAGGCCCTGCCGTCCTCGGACTAAGCCCATGAACGTGCTGATGACGCTGGAGATGGCGGCGGAATGCCATCCGGAACGGGTTGCAGTGACCTGCGGTGAGCGCTCGATACGCTACGGCGAGATGCTTGAGGCTGCGCGTCGCGCGGGTGCGAAGATCCGTGCGAGCGGTTGTCGTCACGTCGGCTTCCTGGACATCAACAGCATTGCCGCGCCGGTGGCGCTTTACGCTGCGGCGTGCGCGGGGCTTCCGTACGTGCCGATGAATTACCGGCTGACGAAACCGGAGATCCAGGCGCTGCTGGCGCGGATCGCCCCGGCTTGGCTGATTGCCGACCCGGCCCTGCTGGAAGGCGTCGCGGTCCCTGAGGGCTTCACCGTCGTCGACCGCGAGACCTTCCTTCGCGATGCGCTTGATGCGGACGTGCAGGCAGACGATCCTGTTCCTGCGGAGCCGGATAGGGTGGCAGTGCAGTTGTTCACCAGCGGCACGACTGGCGCACCCAAGGCGGCTGTCCTGCGCCACGAGAACCTGATGAGCTACATCCTCGGCACCGTGGAGTTCGGTGCGGCGCAGGATGACGATGCCACGCTCGTCGCGGTGCCCCCCTATCACATCGCCGGCATATCGGCGATCCTCAGCTCCACCTATGCCTGCCGTCGCATGGTGCAGCTGCCGAATTTCGACGGCAAGGCTTGGCTCGACACATGTCAGCGGGAGAAGGTGACGAATGCTTTTGCCGTCCCCACGATGCTGGCCCGCGTGATCGAGTACGTCGACACCGCTGGCGTGGATGCTGCGCTGCCGGCCCTTCGTGCGCTCGCCTATGGTGGTGGCAAGATGCCTGCGCCGGTAATCGAGCGTGCCATGCAGCTCTGGCCCAAGGTCGATTTCACCAACGCCTATGGTCTCACCGAGACCAGCTCGACCATCGCGCTGCTCGACCCCGAAGGTCACCGCGAAGGCTTCTTCAGCGTCGATCCAGAGGTGCGTAAGCGCCTGCACTCCGTGGGGCGCCCGATCGATACGGTTGAGATCGAGATCCGCGATGGCGATGGCAAAGCCTTGCCGGTGGGGGAGGTGGGTGACGTGTTCGTGCGTGGTGGACAGGTGTCGGGCGAATACCTGGGCATCGGCAGCCTGCTTGACGCGGACGGCTGGTTCCCGACCCGGGACCGCGGCTACATGGACAAGTACGGCTTCCTCTACCTCGATGGCCGCGCCGACGATGTGATCGTGCGCGGTGGCGAGAACATCTCTCCCGGAGAGATCGAGGACGTGCAGCGCAAGCATCCGGCGATCGCCGATGTCGCGGTGGTGGCGGTTCCCGATACGGAATGGGGCGAGACCGTCGGGGCTGCGGTGGTCATCAACGGCGATGCGAAGGTCAGCGAGACCGAACTGCGCGACTGGGTGCGAGCGCGCCTGCGCTCCTCGCGCGTGCCAGCCGTGATCAGCTTCCGTCAGCAGCTGCCCTACAACGAGATGGGCAAGATCCTGCGCAGGATGCTGCGCGACGAGCTCTCCATCGCGACCTGATCGCTTGCGCGCGCATGGATGCCGGACTTGCAGTGCCCTCCAGCTCGATCGCGGGGGCGCTGCTGTCCGGTCGCAGCTTCGCCCTCGCGGGGGAGGGGTGTGAGACCCGTTATGCGGCGCATCTGCTCGCCACGCTCGGTGCCGGCACGTGCATCGAACCGGGTCCGGCAGACCTGCATCCGGCGCAGGCCTGGGCGCGCAGTGGGCTGATGTGGCTCACCGGCGCTCCGCGACAGCCCGGAAGGATGCTGCCGTCCCCGGTGGGCGCATGCGCGAACGGTGTGCTCAAGGCGCTTGCGGCGCTGGGTGCGCAACTGCCGCCGGCGTGGCGCCAGGCGGACATCATGCTCGCCCACCGTGCCGCGCTGCTTGGCCTGCGCCGCCAGGGGCGCCGCTCTCCCGGCGGAAGCTGCAGGCTGCTGCAGGCCGCGGATGGCATGCTCGCCGTCAATCTCGCGCGTGCAGAAGACTGGGAGCTGGTGCCTGCATGGATGGGGGGGCGCGCCATCGCCGACTGGACGCAGCTTGCCTCGGGTGTCGCTGCGCAGACGGTGGAGACGGCGCTCGAGGGTGCACGGCTGCTCGGCCTGCCGGTCGCCGCCGCGGATGTGCTGCTGCGCGACGGCATCCCATGGTGTCGTGTGCAGCCTGTCGGGGTGCGCTCGGATCGTGCTCGGCGCCGGCGCGCTCCCCGGGTGGTCGACCTGTCCTCGCTATGGGCGGGGCCGCTCTGTGCGCAGATCCTGCGCCAGCTGGGTGCCAGCGTGATCAAGGTCGAGAGCACGCGTCGCCCCGATGGCGCCCGCGCCGGCAACCCGGACTTCTTCGACTTGGTCAATGCCGGCAAGACCTGTGTGGCAATCGATTTCTCCTCCGCCCGGGGTCTGGACCGGCTCCGCCGCCTGATCGAGACGGCCGACATCGTCATCGAGGCCTCCCGGCCACGCGCACTGCGTCAGCTCGGCATCGATGCCGAGACGATGCTCGCCGAGAATCCCGGCCTGAGCTGGATCAGCATCACTGGCCATGGTCGTGAGGAACCTGGCGCCGACTGGGTCGCCTTCGGTGACGACGCTGGCGTGGGCGGCGGATTGTCGTCGGTGCTTGCGCGTGCCACCGGCGAGTGGGCCTTCTGCGGGGATGCGATCGCCGACCCGCTGACCGGCCTGCACGCTGCGCTGGCCGCCTGGTGCGCGCATGCCGCGGGGGGAGGGAGCCTGGTTTCGCTCGCCATGCGCAATGTCGTCGAATGCTGTGCCGCCTGGGAGCAGACGCCCGACGATGATGCGCTCGATGTGCGCATGCGGCACTGGCAGCGCCTGGCGGCCGCAGGCGGGCTGCTCGACTGCAGGCCGCAGCGTCCCATCGTGGCCGGCTCTGCGCGTGCGCATGGCGCTGACAATGCAGCCCTGGACGAGCTGCTCGCATGCTGATCGTCAACGCGAACACACCGGAGCACGCACACGTCGCGCTCCGTACCGACGGCGAGCACATCGTGGCACTTGCCCCGGACCTTGCCCCCGAGCCGGGCGAGATCGTGTTCGATGCCGCAGGGGGGGCGGTGCTGCCCGGCCTGCATGACCACCACCTGCACCTGCTCGCCTACGCCGCAGCCATCGGCTCGGTGCGTTGCGGGCCACCGCAGGTCGATTGCGCGCAGGCGCTCGCGGGGGTGCTTGCCGAGCGGGCCGCAGATTCGGAGGGCTGGATCCGCGGCATCGGCTATCACGAATCGGTGGCGGGTGATATCGATCGATGCTGGCTGGACCGTGTACTGCCCAGGCGACCGGTCCGCATCCAGCACCGCAGCGGCCAGCTATGGATCTTCAACTCCCTGGGCCTGCAGTGCCTCGGTGTGGATGAGGCGGGCGGGGGCGACCCGTTCGAGCGCGTCGACGGCGTGCCGACCGGGCGCCTGTACGGCGCCGATCCATGGGTTCGGGAGCGGCTCGGCGCGTCGATGCCGGCGCTGGGGGAAGCGAGCCGGCGACTTGCCCGCCTGGGCATCACGGGCGTGACCGATGCGAGCCCTGGAAATGGCCTCGCCGAGTTTCGCCATTTCGCGGCGGAGCGCGAGGCAGGGCGCTTGCAGCAGAGCGTGTTGATGATGGGCAGTGAAGCGCTCGACCCGGCCTGGACGGTCCCCGGCCTGTCCGTCGGCGCGACGAAGATCCATCTGCGCGAAGCGGAATTGCCGCCCTTCGACGTCCTGTGCGAGCGGATCGAGTGCAGCCACCGCGTGGGCCGGCCGGTCGCCGTGCATTGCGTGACGCTCGTCGAGCTCATGCTTGCGGTGAACGCGCTGCAGGCGGCGGGCGTGCAGGCTGGCGACCGTCTGGAGCACGCGGCGCTGGCTTGTGTGGAGGCTGTCGATCTGGTCAGGGAGGCGGGGCTGCACGTGGTCACCCAGCCGAACTTCATCTTCGAGCGTGGTGACGTCTATCTCGCCTCGCTGCCGGGGGACGCGCTGGAAGGGCTCTACCGTGCCGGGAGCTTCGTTGCTGCCGGTGTCGCCGTGGGCGCCGGGTCCGATGCTCCGTATGGAGACCCGGACCCGTGGCGGGCGATTGCGGCGGCACTGGACAGGCGGACGCGTGCGGGGCGCGTGCTCGGCGCGGCCGAACGGCTCGCGCCGGCCACCGTGCTCGATCTTTACTGTTCCGATCCGCTGCGCCCCGGCGGCGCCCGCCGCAGGCTGGAGGCCGGAGGCGTCGCGGACCTGTGTGTGCTGGACCGTCCGCTTGTACAGCTATTTGCGGATGCCGCCGCGGTCGATGTCCGATTGACCGTCGCGCGCGGTCGCATCATCCATTCTGAGTAGCACGCTCCTACGGGGCAGCAGCCGGCGTAATTTCGTCGATCAGCCCCCATTCGAGCGCGGTGGCCGCATTGATGCGACGTGCCGAGAGCGCCAGGTACGCCGTGCGCTGCCGGCCGATCCGGCGCGGGATGCTGACGCAGCCGCCTGCGCCGGGAATGAGGCCGAAGCGAATCTCGGGGAGCTGGAAGAAGCTGCCCGGGCTGGCGCTCAGGTGGTGGGCGAAGGCGGGCAACTCGATGCCCGAGCCGATGCAGGCGCCGTGCACATGAAACCGGGTCGCCGCGGTGCTGCGCAGCAGGGTGGCCGCCGGCAGGCGCAGGCTGCGCACTGCGTGGGCAGCGGCCGGGTCGACGGCGGTGCCGAACTCCTCGAGCGCCCCTCCGGTGCAGAAGCAGGCGCCAAGACCGCTTACCTCGATCTGCCTGATGCCGTCGTCGATGACTGAAAGCTCGAATGCTTCGACCAGCGCATCGCGCATCTCGATGCTCATTGCGTTGCGGCTGGCTGGACGGTTCAGCCGGATTTCCAGCGTGCCGTTGCGGCGTTCGATGAGGAGCGGTGGGCCGTCGCTTACCGGGATCCGCTGCGGTTCGGGTGGGTTGGCCGCGGACCAGCGGCGAAAATCCGCCCCGGACTGCAGGGTGGAGTAGGCGAGCGATTCCACCGTGAGAGCCTGTGTGGCGGGCATCTTCTCGGTCGTACGCAGGACTTGCACGAGCGTCATCGCCGCGACGGGCGCCTGGTGGATGTTGTCCAGCAGTGTGCTCAAGCCCTTGTCGTCGTCGAGAAGGAGATCGCACGCTGCGCCGAGGTCCTGGCGGGCAGCTTGCGATCCACCGACCCCGATGACCGGGCCAGCCTGCACTGCAAGCCATTGCCTCAGGCGTGGCTGCAGGCCGGCCGTTTCAGCGCTGCAGGCGTCGCTCAGATCGACGATCAGGCAGGAGGGGGCGTTCAGTGGCGAAATTGCGCTCGCGTAGGCCGACGCGAGGGCAAGCTCCGCGAGTCTGCCTGCGCTGAGAGAAGCACAACCTGAGGTCGAAGGCATCGAACCCGCTCCGATGGTGGGTTGATCGTTTCAGGCCAGTCTGAATCAGGCGTGGCCGAACAGTCGGCGGAAGAAACCGATGATGCGATCCATCATGACCTTGAACACGACCGCGACCACGTTGATCGAGTCTTCCTTGGCTGGCCGGGGTGCCGGGGTGCTGGTCGCGGCTTGCGCGGGGGCCGCGTCCGCGCCCTCGTTCAGCGCTCCGGCAGGCGCCTCGCCGGAGGGCGCTTCCAGGAGCGCGCGCACGTTGCCCACGTATTTCTTGATGATTTGCGCAGAAACGCCTTCGATCATGCCGCGACCGACCTGGATGATCTTTCCTGTGAGGTCGACGCTCGATTCACAGTCGATGCGCGTCGAGCTTCCCGAAGCGAGCGGCTCCAGCCGGGTCAGGATGGTTCCGCTCACGGTTCCGCCTCCGCGCTCGTTTCCGGCGGCGAGCATCTTGACCGTGTGCGCGCCTTCATCGCGATCGGCGTAGGTGATGGTGCCCTGGTACTGAGCGCTGACTGCGCCGATCTTGAGCTTGACCATGCCGATGAACTGGTTCGCGTCGACGATTTCCTTGAGGCTGGCACCGGGCATGCATGCCACCACGTTCTCTGGATCGTTGATGAACGCCCAGACCTTGTCGATGGGTGCGGCGACCTCGAAGCTTTCCTTGATCTCTAGGGCCATGGTGAGCGCCTTTTCCT
>QXGG01276048.1_pt1 | contig 11915 bp, 14 predicted proteins | sample 1982491 | NCBI WGS metagenome assembly QXGG01 (sample SAMN09924614, study PRJNA488089) | Wastewater metagenome, whole genome shotgun sequencing project. | isolation source: South African research farm wastewater | place: South Africa: Irene, Agricultural Research Council, Animal Production... | reverse complement strand
GCCATTTGACGATCTTCGGTCTCGTGGACTCGTCACATGCTGCAAGTCGCTCGAGGGCGACCCGGTATCCGGAGAATGCACCATGGGCGAGATCGGTGACAACAGGTTCTTTCGAATCGATCCGAATCGGGTCGACCAGGAGGGAGCCGTACTGCCCGACACTGAATCCGGCCATTCCTGTGACGGCCTGGGCAATCATTCCTTCGGACGGATCGAGGCGAGGCAGAGTCGGGAAGAAGGGGACGTCGACTCCCGTAAAAGCTGCGTCGACAGCATTGCTCGCACTGCGGTGCGGGAGGCTGCCGACACCTGTGACGGTGCCACCGTGCATCAGCTTCGCCAATGTCGTTGCGTCCATCGCGCCCATGTTGTCGGATCCTCCAGACCTCTGTCGTAGCAGGGCGGTCGACGGGGCACCCAATCGGGAACGGAAACATAACGGTCTCGAAACGATCGAAGCATGCCGAACGACCAGGAAAGATCGGAACGAGCAGGAATGATTCGGTCTCCCTCGTGGAGCGACCTCTAGAGTTCGTCAACGATGCACACTCGGGCCGACATCGTCACGGTACGCCTACTGCGGCTGAGCGTGATCGCACTCGTGATCGCGGTTCCGATGACCGCCGACGTCCTGGACCGCCTGGGAGATGCCCATCGCATTCTCGCCTCGGTCACCCTGTGGTCACTGTGGGCGATCATGCTCTTGTCCATTCTCGTTCCTGCGAGTTCAGCCCTGACCGCCTTGCGGCTCGCCGCGCCGGCACACCTCGCAACTCTGATCATGGTGACTGCAACTGCAGGAATCGACCTCGGCTCGGCAGTTGCTCTCGCATCGAGCGCGATCGTCGCTCTGTTGAGTTCCAGCGGCGAAGTCGGCGCACACTTCATCCAGTCCTCGGCATACGGCGACGAACGCAGATTTCCCCTGCGTTGCCCGCGACCAGCTCTCGTCGTCGTGATCTTGGCCTGGTCGCTCTGGTTCGCAACTGCGGCAGTCGGAGCCATCGTCCTCGTCGCTGGAATGCTGATCGGAGCGATCTTCGTTGCGATTGCTCTGGCTGGCTTCGTCTTCTTGCCTCGTCGATTCCACCGATATTCACGACGCTGGCTCGTGCAGGTTCCAGCCGGTCTCGTGGTTCACGACCATGTTCTTCTGACTGAGACAGCCATGCTTCCGCGGCGCGCCATCATCGGGATCGACGCATGGTCTCCATCCACTGCGAAAGATTCACCGAATAGTTCAAATGACGAACCCTTCGATCTCAGCGGAGGACTGACATCATCTGGAGTCGTGATCCGACTCTCCGATCCGGAAACCGTCATCCTCGCTCCGACGAAGGATCACCCCGGTGGTCGAGCCTTCCACGTGCAGTCGGCACGAGTCTGTCCGACACGAATCGGGCGTGCACTCACACTGCTGACGAAGCAGAGTTGACCACGCTGCGCGCGCCGATCACTCCGCCGCCGAGTACGAACTCCCCAGACTGGTCGTAGAACACAGCGCTCTGCCCGGGGGACACGCGCCGCTCGGGTTCGTTCCAGCGAACGACGGCTGTTCCGTCTTCATCGACTTCGAGCCGAGCCGAACGGGGCTCACCGTGCGCGCTGCACTGCACCCACACCTGTCCCGAAACAGGAGTGCTGCTCCAGGACACCGAATGCACGACCTCTTCGGAAACCTTCAGCATCGACTCCGGACCGACGACGACACGTCGTCCCTCGACGTCGACATCAATGACGAATCGCTTCGTTCCACCGCCACCGCCGACGCCTCGACGCTGGCCGAGAGTCACGAGTTCGACAGCGTCGACACTGCCGACGCCATTGCCTCGTTCGTCGACGACTTCCGCTGAGTGGAGAGGGATCCGTCGTCCGAGAAAGCTGACCCGCCCTGATCTCCCCTCGGAATCCTGGGCGGAGGTGATGAAGCAGACATCCTGGCTGTCGGGCTTGTTCGCGGTTCGCAGGCCGAGGCGCTGGGCGTGAGCGCGAACGTCGCTCTTCGTCATGTCTCCCACCGGAAAAAGAGTCCGCCTGAGGTGCTCCTGGTCCAGCATGTGCACCACATAGCTCTGGTCCTTGTCACGATCGTGACCGCGGGCGAGTCGATGAACGCCGTCGATCTCCACGATGCGCGCATGATGCCCCGTTGCAATCGCGTCGAAGCCGAGAGCCATCGCGCGTTCGTGCAATCGATCGAATTTCAGATGCCTGTTGCATTCGATACAGGGATTCGGAGTGACACCCCGCACGTGATCGGCGACATAAGGGTCGACCACGGATGCATGGAAGTCGTCGGTGAAGTTGAACACCAGATGGTCGATGTCGAGTTGCTGTGCGACTCGCCGGGCGTCGTCCACATCGCTCACACTGCAGCAGCCGGTGTCACTCTCCCCGCCCCAGAGCCGCATCGTCACGCCGACGACATGATGGCCCCGCTCGCGCAGGAGCGACGCCGCGACGGACGAATCGACTCCGCCCGACATGGCAACGAGAACCTTCACGACGATGCCCCAGTGCGGACGGCCATTCCCTTCAGGCGTTCCACGGATCGTGTCACTGCGTCGACGGCCCGATCGATGTCATCGACAGTCGTGCTGTGACCAAGACTCATGCGTAGAGCGCCCATTGCGAGACGACGATCGACCCCCATGGCTGCAAGAACGTGCGATGGCTCCATTGCTCCGCTCGCACATGCCGACGCAGCCGAGGCACACACACCGGCCTCGTCGAGCAAATAGAGCAAGGCCTCACTCTCGATATCGCTGAAACACACGTGGACGACTCCGGGAACAGACGATTCGACGGGAATCGTGAGATGCGCACCATCGATCGCTCTGAGACCTGTGACCAGCCGATCGCGCAGAGCTGACACTCGCGGAACCTCGGTCTCTCTGTCTTCATCGGTGAGTCGAAGGGCCTCGGCTGTGGCGACGATGCCGGCAAGATTGTGGGTCCCGCTTCGTCGATCTCGTTCCTGTCCCCCGCCCATGATCATCGGCTCGATGGCCACTCCGTCTCGAATCACGAGAATGCCGACGCCTTTCGGGCCGCCGAACTTGTGAGCACTCAGCGCCATCGTGTCGACGTGCGGCCAGATCTCACGCAGATCAAGCCAACATGCCGCTTGAACTGCATCCGAGTGCAGGACTGCCTCCGGGGCGACCTTTCGAACCATTCGAGACACCGACTTCAGATCGTTCACCGAACCGACTTCATTGTTGACCGCCATGACGGCAACACTCGACACGCGATCTGAGGTGGCTGCGTTCGATCGTTCAACGAGCATCTGCTCGAGTTCCTGCAAGTCGACCGCAGCACGATCGTCGACTCCGACGACTCGACCGCCGAGATGTTCGACACAATGCAGAACCGCGTGATGTTCGGCGGCCGGACACACCGGGGTTCCGCCTCGACGCCTCACAACTCCGGCGATTGCCGCGTTGTCACTTTCCGAACCGCATCCGGTGAAGACGATTTCCCCTGGCTTGCAGCCGATGGCTGCAGCGACCGTCTCGCGGGCCTCGTCGAGGGCCCGGCGCGCGAGCCGAGAGAAGCGATGTGAGCCGGACGGGTTGGCGAACTGTTCGGTCAGATACGGCAGCATCGCATCGACTGCCTGCTGTCGCATCGGGGTCGTCGCCGCATGGTCCAAATAGACGAATTCGGAAGTGTCGAATTGCAGCGTCACGGGTTCAGAGTACCGTTCGACCCGTGAAGTTGTCCCCAGAGCTGCCCTCGTGAAGGGTTTCGGGCCGTCGTCGTACGGTGACGCCTTCGCCGACGTCTACGACGAGTGGTACGGCGATGTCAGCGACGTGAATGCGACCGTCGACACACTGTGCCGAATCGGGGGCAACGGTCCGTTCCTCGAACTCGGGATCGGAACCGGGCGCATCGCTCTCGCACTTGCAGCAACTGGGGTTCGAGTCACCGGCATCGATTCGAGCGCTGCGATGCTGGAACGGCTGCGCACGAAACTGGCACAGAGTTCGACCGCACGTCCGAACTCAATCGAATCGATCGACGTGATCCAGGGCGACATGGTCGACGATCTGCCCGAAGGACCCTTTTCGACTGCCTTCATCGCCTACAACACCATCTTCAGTCTCGGCTCGGTCGAGTCCCAGCGTCGTCTGTTCACGGAAGTCGCTCGACGCCTCGTACCGGGAGGCTCATTCGTCGTCGAGGCAGCCGTTCCTGACACGGCCCGCCCGGCTGGTGACACCGTTGCCGTGCGCACACTCGATGCCGATCGAGTCGTTCTGTCGATCGATGTCCACGATCCGACATCGCAGATCGTCGAAGGACAATTCGTCGAATTCACCGAAACTGCAGGAGTGCGTCTGCGGCCTTGGAAAATCCGCTACTCGACGACGGCCGAACTCGACGAGATGGCACGGGCAGCAGGCTTCGAAATCGTCGACCGTTGGGAGAACATGCGAGGCGATCCCTTCGGCCCCGACTCGGATGGTCATGTGTCCGTCTACGTGACGGCGAAATCACCCAGCCATCTCCTATCCTGAACTCACCGTGAGCCAGCTTCGCCTCAATCCCCTGACCGGCAGATGGGTGACCATCGTTGCCGAGCGGGCAATGCGCCCGACCGATTTCGCATCCCGGACTCCGACAGTCGAATCCGGACCGAGCCGTCCGTGTCCCTTCTGCCCGGGCAACGAAGATGCATCGCTTCCCACGCTCGAATCCGTCGGACCGGATGACAACTGGAGGATGCGCGTCATCCCGAACTTGTATCCCGCGTTCGACGGCCAGGACTCCCTCGCCGTTCGCAACCTCGGTCCGGTCCACGTGATGGCAGAGGCGAGTGGAACCCACGAAGTCTTCGTGTTCACACCCAGTCACACCGATCGCATCGACTCGTTCACCGACGAGACATGTGCCGAGATGATGTCGGTTCTGAAGAAGCGCCTGCTCGACCACGCTGCGACCGACAACATCCGCTACACCCAGGCGATCGTCAATCACGGTCGCGAGGCCGGGGCATCTCTGTCGCATCCTCACGGCCAGCTCCTCGGGTTGCCGTTCGTGCCTGGTGAGATCCTCGACGAAGAACGAGCCTTCGTTCGATTCGAAGGAGGCTGCATTCTCTGCGCCACCGTCGAAGCCGAACTCGTGTCCGGTGAGCGAGTCGTGCTCGCAACGGACGAAGCCGTCGTCGTGTGTCCGTGGTGGAGCGGTGTTCCCTACGAGTTGCTGATCATTCCGCGATCGCACGACATGCACCTTCCGGACTCGAACGATGCGATGTTGGCCGGAGTCGGCCGGGCCATCCGTGATTCACTCGTCCATCTCAACCAGCTCTTCGACGACATCGCTTTCAACTTGGTGTTCCACACCGCACCCCATCACCACAACGGTTCGTTCCACTGGCACGTTCACCTCTTCCCCAAATTGACGACCGTCGCCGGGTTCGAGCGAGGAACCGGCGTCATGATCAACATCGTGCCGCCCGAGCAGGCAGCCAGCGAACTGCGACGTGTCACCGCAACGCGTTCGTCGTCGTGACACCCGACATCGCAACATCCGACAGGGAGAACAACATGAGCCGCATCACCGTTTCGATCGATCTGGATGCGCCGCCGAGCCGGGTCTGGGAGATCGTTGAACCCATCGAGCGCCATGTCGATTGGATGGCCGACGCAGTCGCTATCCGTTTCCACGGCGATCAGACGCGCGGGGTCGGCACGGCTTTCGCATGCGACACCAAGGTCGGCCTGATTCGACTCACCGATCAGATGGAGATCACCGAATGGGTTCCCGGTGAGGCCATGGGTGTTCGCCACACCGGCGTGGTGACGGGAACTGGCATCTTCACACTCGCCCCTCTCGACGAAGGTCGTCGGACGCGTTTCACTTGGAGCGAAAAGCTCACGTTCCCCTGGTGGCTCGGTGGCCCGATCGGCGAGATCGTCGGAGGCAATCTTGTGATGAAGGCGATCTGGCGACGCAATTTGAAGAGCCTCAAACGGCTCGTCGACTCCGCCGCCTGACACGCGACGGAAATTTTCCACTCGACGACTAGGTTGAGGAGCGTATGGCTACCTCTGCAACTTCCGCTCCATCGCCCTCCGTCGACCTCGGCATCTCACCCGAAGCACGTGACGAGATCACCGACGGGCTGTCCCACCTCCTCGCCGATACCTACACGCTGTATCTGAAGACGCACAATTACCACTGGAACGTGACAGGACCGATGTTCCAGACCCTCCATCTCATGTTCGAGACGCAGTACAACGAACTCGCACTCGCCGTCGACCTGATCGCAGAGCGCATCCGCGCGCTGGGCGTCAAAGCTCCCGGCACCTATTCGGAGTTCGCAGCACTGACGAAGATCTCCGAAGGGCCGGCGAATCCGACCGCTCGTGACATGATCAGCGAGCTGGTCATCGGCCAGGAGACCGTGGTTCGCACGGCTCGGGGGATCTTCCCTGTCGTGTCGGAGGCCCATGACGAGCCGACAGCGGATCTTCTCACTCAGCGCATGCAGATCCACGAAAAGACCGCTTGGATGTTGCGCAGCCTCCTCGAAGAAGGCTGACGCTCAGGATATTTGCCGCACGAGGGCGGTCATGGCTGCGCCGACCACGATGACCACGATCAGCGGAGCGCGTCGCCAGGCTGCGACGATGGCGACCGCAATTCCAGCAGCACGGGCGTCGACCACGATGTCTTGTCCGCTCGTGAGCGTGTCCTTCATGATCAATGCACTGATCACAGCCGCAGGAATCAGCGCGAGACAGCGCTCGAAAATCGGAGGCAGCGTGCGGGCTCCGATGATCACGAGTCCGGTGAACTTGAATGCATACGCACCAAGTGCAAGTAAGAGGATCAAGGTCCAACTCATGACGACGGCACCTCGTCGCGCTTGCCCATCGGGCTCGCTCCGGGAGAACGCAGTCCGACCAGAACGCCGATCACGGACAGAAGGATCGGCACACCGACCGGGGTCAGAGGCACTGCAATCAGGCACACGATTGCGCCGATGACCGCAGCGGCGCGAGCCTCGGTGCGATTCAGAATCGGCCACAGCATCGCGACGAAACCCGCAGGAAATGCCACATCGAGACCGTACGTCTCGGGGTCGATCGCCGAGCCGGCGAGAGCTCCGATCAGTGTTCCGAGATTCCAGAACGTGTACAGAGCTCCGCCGGTCAGCCAAAACGCGATCTGCTGTTCTCGACGCGTCGGCTGTGCGACCGCCATCGCAGTGGTCTCATCGATCGTCAATTGCGCCGCAAGGATCTTGCGTCCGATTCCCCCGTCCAAACGTCGCGACATCGCCATCCCATAGATGCCGTTGCGCGCCGCAAGCAGAAGCGCTCCGCCGAGGGCCGAGCCGAGTGAGCCTCCCGCGCCGATCACACTCACAGCAGAGAACTGCGATGCACCGGTGAAGACCGCGAGTGAAATCACACATGTCTGCAGAACACTCGCTCCGGCAGCCACCGATCCGACGCCGAACGACACGCCGAACACGCCGACGGCGGCACTCAAGGTGAGACTCGCCACGATCATCGGCCGAAGGAGCGGATCTCGCCACCAATGCGGCCTGCCTTCGGTCGGATGGTCCGGTGGCACGCCTGAGGTCACGGTTCAAGATTATGTGGCGCCCTTGGAAACGGCCCCAATGCCTCGGGGCGGGCATACATGAACCGCCGTCAGGAGCCGCTGAAAGTGGCTTTGCCCGGCCCGTTCTCGAGAAAGCTCTTCACGCCCGTCCGACTGTCCTGTGTGGTGAAGACCTCAGTGAACTTCCTGCGCTCCTCGCGCAGACCATCGGCCAGCGACTCAGCCGAGCCTCGATCCACGAGTTCCTTGACCAGACCTTGGGCGACAGTTGCGCCTGAGGCGACTTCACGTGCGAGCTCGAAAGCGCGTACGTGTACCTGATCGTTCGCAACGAGCTCATCGGCCAAGCCAATTCGCAGGGCCTCGTCGGCTTTCACTTGACGACCGGTGATCATCAACTCTTTCGCGCGACTCGGTCCGACCGTACGCGTCAAACGCTGAGTGCCTCCGCCGCCGGGAATGATTCCGAGCAGAATCTCCGGCTGGCCGAAAACAGCCCTGTCGCCCGCAATGCGGTAATCACATGCAAGAGCCAGCTCGCACCCGCCCCCGAGCGCGTACCCGGCAACAGCGGCGATCACGAAGCGCGGAATCGCGGCTATGGCATCCAGTGCCTGATGAAACGACTCGCCGATCGTCTCGGCCTCTTGCGGACCGCCGAACTCCGAGATGTCCGCTCCTGCGGCAAAAATCTTCTCTCCCCCGGTGATCACGACTGCTCGGGGAGGATCAGCGGTCAACTCGCGTGCGACTTGATGGAGTCTGCCGAGGACGGCTCGGGACAGCGCATTCACCTTCGGGTTGTTCAGCGTGATGACAGCGACACCGTCGTCGCGACGATCGAGGAGGACCAGAGATTCCATCGCCGAACCGTAACCGAATCGACCGACTGCCAGCGAGTGAACGTCGGCGGTCAGGCTCCGACGCCGCGGAGCATCTCATCGGCTGCGCTCCACGGATCGATTGTCCGATTCACGACATCGCCGTGCAACTGCTCCCAACGCTCACCCGTGCAGATGGCGCGTGCACGCTGTTCGAGGCGACGAGCCACGATCTCGCGCAGTTCTTCACGCAGACGGAAGTGGCGCCGACGCTCGAGCTCTCCGCTCGCAGAGATCGATTCGCGGTGGCGAAGAACGGCATCCCACAGATCCGGGACTCCCTCCCCGGTGGATCCGACAGTTGCGATGATGGGCGGTCGCCAGGCCTCATGAGGAAGATCGGAGAGATCGAGCATCTGCTCGAGGTCTCGTCGAGTTTCGTCGACTCCTTTGCGATCCGCCTTGTTGATCACGAATACGTCGGCAATCTCCATCAGACCTGCCTTGTTGGCCTGTACAGAGTCTCCCCAACCCGGATTGACGACGACAACGGTCGTGTCTGCCTTGCCAGCGATCTCGACTTCGACCTGGCCGACTCCGACCGTTTCGACGAGAACCCACAGCCGGCCAACAGCATCGAGCAACCGGATCGCCTCGGGCGCAGCCAGCGACAGACCTCCGAGGTGTCCCCGAGTCGCCATGGACCTGATGAAGACACCGCGATCCGTGGCATGGTCCTGCATCCGCACACGGTCACCGAGAATGGCGCCACCGGTGAACGGCGACGAGGGATCGATTGCCAGAACGGCAACTTCGAGATCCATCTTGCGCAGATGGCCGATCACGGAAGATGTCAGCGTGCTCTTTCCCGCACCAGGGGCACCGGTCAATCCGACTGTGTAACTCGTTCCGCCTTTGGGATACGACAGTCGTCCGATGGTGCGCGCGTCCTCGCCGCCGCGCTCGATCATCGACAGCAGGCGCGCCAGCGCACTGCGATCTCCTCCGATGGCCGCTTCGAAGAGAACGCCGGGATCACGCTCCCGGCGATTCACACATTCACCACTTCGGTGACACCATCCACGCGATCGCGCATGATCCGCTCGACCCCCTGTTTGAGAGTCTGCGTCGATGCAGGACATGTGACGCATGCACCGATCAGAGTCACGCTCACGACACCGGTGTCTTCGTCGACACCTTTCAACACGATGTCGCCGCCATCGGCCTGCAGTGCTGGACGAATGGCTTCGATGGTCTCTTCCACCTGAGTTCGCATTGTGGTCGTCACGGTCGTACCTGGAATCGTTGGGGGTCGAATACTTCAGTTGACGAGACGATGAATTCATCGGCTCTCGAACACTTGAATCGTAGAGTCACGAGAGCGAGGAACCTCCGTTGGAGCAGGATTCACACGGGTACCCTGAGTGTCGAGCTATGGATGTCCTTCAATTCATCACCACGTGGTCCGGTGCGCGTCGCCCAGGGGTGTCGGGGGACAATGCCGTGTCGCTTCTGGCACATCAGGGCGGTTGGGACGAGATCTTGCTGGTTGCGGGACCGATCGCCGTGATCGTGGCGCTTCTCGCGATCGTCAAGAGGCGTATCGACGCACGCATCCAACCGATGTCCGACGAAGACCGGGCTTCGGGCACTCAGGGATCAGGGAGCGTCGACGGAGATCCGCTCGACACTCGCACCGATTCCGCGTAGTCGGCCAACGATGTCGTCGTAGCCGCGGTCGATGTGCTCGACCCCGGAGATGATCGTTCGGCCTTCGGCTGCCAATCCGGCCACCACCAAGGCAGCACCGGCTCGAATGTCGGGAGCAGAGACAGCTGCACCCCGTAGACCGGCAACTCCGCGGACGATCGCATGATGTCCATCGGTACGAATGTCGGCACCGAGTTTCGACAATTCCTCCACGTATCGGAACCGCCCCGGATAGAGATTCTCCGTCACGATTCCGATTCCCTCGGCGACTGCCAGCATGGTCATGAGGAGCGGCTTGTAGTCGGTGGCGATTCCCGGATACGGAAGCGTCTGCACGTCGACTGCACGCAGATACCCATCGGATTTCATGCGGACTCCGCCGGGAACCGCCGTGATCTCCGGACCCATTTCGTTCATTCTTCTCAACAGCACTTCCATGTGCTGAGAGCGCGACCCGGTCACTGTCACGTCACCGCCTGCAACTGCAACCGAGGCCAGATACGTCGCCGCCTGAACACGATCCCCGACGACGGCATGCGTCACGGGAACGAGAGAGCCTCGGGGTACACCCTCGATCGAAATCGTCGACGTCCCGATTCCGGTGATCTGCGCCCCCATTTCCGTGAGCATCGAACACAGATCGGCGATCTCAGGTTCGCGAGCCGCATTGCGAATGGTGGTCAGTCCCTCTGCATGAACTGCAGCTGTGACGAGGTTTTCGGTTGCGCCGACCGAGGGGAAGTCGAGAACGATGTCTGCACCGTGGAGACGTTCGGCCCGAGCCTCGATGTGATCCTTGGCCGGATCGAATTCGACACCCATCGCCGTCAATCCTGCGATGTGCATGTCGATCGGACGGGCTCCGAAATCGTCACCTCCCGGCAGATCCAAGCGAACGTGACCGCAACACGAAAGGAGAGGGCCGAGAAGATTGATGGATGCCCGAATCGTCTCGACAAGTTCCGATGGCGCTTGAGTTCGGATGTCACCGGAGTTCACCAGAAACAACACATCGGGGTCGTTCGAATCATGGCGGACATCGACTCCCAGTGCTCCGAGCAGTCGACCCATGGTGCCGACGTCGGAGATGTCGGGAACATTCGTCAGGATGTGCGTGCCCGGCGCATACAACGACGCGACCATCAACTTGAGCACCGAGTTCTTCGCGCCAGGTACACGCACCGATCCGTTCAAGGGACCGCATTTGTGAACGACGATGCGGTCCATGGACGACAAATATACGTCCCTGCCGCTGAATGGACCTGTCGCTCCAGTCGACGTTGCCTCATGTGGCTCTCGAACACGTCGGAACGACGACAACTAGGATCTGCCGGTGGATCGCGAATCTCTCCCCACACCGTGGGTCGAGCGAGCGATCACTCCATTGATACGACGGCATCGACGTCGACGTGCGACGGGAAAGAACTCGTCGGATCGATCTTTTTGGATTCCGCCCGACCCACTCGATCGACGTCAGACTCGTGTCCTCGGTCTGCTTGCTGCAGCATCGCTTCTCAGCGCATTCGTGAACACGCTCTTCACGCAGACAGTCGCTTTCGCAGGCGACGATCTCGGAGTCGGCGACTGGGGACGCGGCGTGGCAGGAACCGTGGTGCGCGTGGGCATCGTTCTCGGACTTCCGTTTGCGATTCTCGCCGATCGCATCGGACGCCGCCGTGTCGTCGTCGTTCTGGCTTGGGCCGCACCGATTCTCGCCTCGCTCGGCGCACTGGCTCCGAACTTTCCTTTCCTCGTCGCGACGCAGACGTTGAGCCGGCCGCTCGGCCTCGCCCT
>QXGG01221420.1_pt1 | contig 11916 bp, 11 predicted proteins | sample 1982491 | NCBI WGS metagenome assembly QXGG01 (sample SAMN09924614, study PRJNA488089) | Wastewater metagenome, whole genome shotgun sequencing project. | isolation source: South African research farm wastewater | place: South Africa: Irene, Agricultural Research Council, Animal Production... | reverse complement strand
ACATTAGTGCGTCGCGGACGGCTGGAAACACTTCTCAAGATTCTCGCTGTCGACGGCATCGTGACCCATGAGGCGTCGAAGTGGGCAGTAACCGGAAAAAAGTACAGCCACGATCACAAGAAGTGGGCAGAGTTGGAGAAGTCTCGTGCAGCCGAAGCAGAGCTGATGCGCAACTATGCGCACGGTCGCGGTTGTCTCATGGAATTCCTGCAGCGATCACTGGATGATCCCGATCCCGGTCCATGCGGTCGCTGTTCTGTCTGCACGGGGATCGCCCCCGGTGCTGGCGTTGAGCCAGACAAGAAGTGGCTGCAATTGGCACACGAGTTCTCTCGGGGAGTGGACATCGAGATCGAGGCTCGGAAACGCTGGCCGTCAGGAACGAGATTCGGCAGTGTGATCCGTGGCTTGGCGGATGGCCGGGCTGTCGCATATGCAGACGACCCAGGGTGGACGGAACATCTCGAGTCGATGCACAACTCTGGACTTCGCAATATCCCGACCGAGCTCCTCGACGCAGCGATCCAGGTGCTCACCAAGTGGAGCAAGACGTGGGGTGAGCGGCCAACCTGGGTGATGCCAGCCCCCGCACATGGAGCGTTGGGACAGGCAAATCGCATCATCGCCGAGCATGTGGCAGAGGTGGGGAAGAGAGCGCTCGTGGAACCATTTGCGTGGGACGCAGGAGCGACACCGCAGGGCACTTATGGGAGGGAACTGGTCGAGCACATCGGCTCGTCGATTGCGCGGATCCCAGGAATTGAGGTTCCAGAAGGCCCGGTACTTCTCTGCTCCGTCACGCTTCGTTCAGGTTGGACGTCTGCAGTGGTCGCACAGCTACTCAACGAGGTCAAACGAGGACCAGTCTTGCCGTTGGCATTGCATCAGCTTCCGTAGCCCCCGTCGGTCAGGTAGCACGAACTTCGAGCTAGGGGTGCAATGAAGACAACCGAAATCTTCAGTTTTCGAAAGTGAGATCCTTCAGCTGATCAGTTCATGGGGTCTTGGCCTGGCCGATGCATCCTGGGATGCAGTTGACCCCAACTCTCTTGCACCCTCTTGCCACACTGATCGGTCCAGTACACCTGTCAGTGTTCGGCCCAGTGCCGGAAAGGGGAAAATGAGCGTCACGGTCACCGTTCCGTATGAGGAAATCATCGAAGCGTGGAACATCGTCCACATCATCAAGCCTGGGGAGATTCGTCCGATCGGCCAGTTGCGACTGGAATGCGACGGCACTCAGCGTCGCTGGTCGGCCACCGACACCGTGCGAGCAGCCCAAGTGTTCGGCGGTCTGGATACCAAGATATATGCGATCGGTATTCCACCACTCGTCCTGGGTGCGTCGAATCTTGCACCGGACGCCGGTGGTGACGTCACGCTGACAGTCGACACCGAGACCAACACGCTGGTGATCGAAGGAGGTCAGGCGTGTTTCACCCTGCCAACTCAGCACTCCGAGTTTCCCGATGTGGACGGGCGCATGTTGACCGACGACGTCGTCGGCGCCCAGATAACCGTGCGGGCCGAAGTTCTCTACGACCTCGTGAAGACAGCGATGATTCTTCGGGAGTATTCCGAAGATGAATACGACGAGCACGGCACGGTCTTTCCTGTGCCGTTCTGGATCTTCATCGACGTTGGCAAGGTCGGAGCCGTCGTCGATTGGGAGACCGTTGGTCAATCACGCTTCCAGGTCAACGGCGACAATGCCAGCGGCTCGCGCTACACGATGGTGAATCCCCATTTGCTGAAGTCCATCATCAGAATCTTCGATCAGACCGACGAACTGACATTCAAGATTCCGACCACGGTTGATCACCCGATTTCCCTCGAGAGCGGAAGTCGAGCGGCACTTCTCATGCCTCTGCAGACGCGTATGGCCAGAGCTCGTCAACACGTCGAGCAGGTGCTCACCGAAGAGTTCGGGCATCTCGCGGCGATCATGGACAAAGACGGTAACTATCCGATTTCTCGCCGCGGATCGCAGATTTTCGGTCGTTTGGTGTCTGACGACGGTGTTCCGGTGTTTCGGATCTTTGCGATGTTGCTCGAAGAATGCGAGGCAAACGAAGAGTTGCTACGTGAGATCAACGACTTGAACACAGCGGCAAGCTTCGTGCGCCTGTTCGTGAACGAAGACGTCGTGATTGCCGAGGCCGATGTGGTCGCCGAGTTCATGACTGCCAACGAGGTGAGTACAGCTGCTGAGCGTGTGTGGGCGATGGCGCAGAACGTGATCCCGACTTTGGCTGCTGTTCTGGGTGGGACGCAGTTCGCAGATCCGCTGCTGCAGCGCCTCGACAAATACCGCACAACGATCATCGAAGCCGAAGTGTTCCCGGGCAAGAAGGTGTTCGTGAACGGACCCGATGCCATCGAGAAATGGCCGTTCCCTGAGCCGGTGCACGTGGTCACGTCGTGGTATCCCGAGGGCGTCGATCTGTCCGAGATCGATGCTGCCGATATCAACGGCCAGATCGCGAAGGACATTCTGTTGGCAGACGGTCGGTTCGTACTCGCGACTGGGTTTCCATCGGAAAACGATCGGCCCGAGCCGAGCCTCGTTGCATGGAACATCGGCCGCGAGAAGGCTCTCGAGATTGCGAGCGCTGCATGTCGTGACGCGATCCTCGAGATCGATGCTGAGCACGTACATCTGTTGACAGTTCGCGGCGACATCGCAGAAAGCTGGTCGCGACGTTGATGACACAAATCCGTCCGGCATGGAGCGAACAGCGATGAAGAGACAACCCGGGTACAAGGAGCGACAACTGATCCACACGGCGCAGTCGATCGAGACGTCCTTGCCACGTTCGGTCTCGCCGAGCGCGTATCGGGCGACACCTCGAGGAGCGCACAAGAACTGGGTTGGCCTCGACCGGTGGCACTACGAACCCTTCTTCCATCGTGTTCGGTCGGCACATGGGCTGCGCCACCGAGCCTCAAGTCGAGACCACGTTGTTGCGACGCTCTTTCCTGTGCGCGCCAGTCGGTCGGCGCAAACCTCGACTCGAGGATCCCGCTTGACTTATCGGTCTACAAGGAACACGCAATGACTTTGTCCACCGGGAGTACATGTGCTGTCACTTGTGTGCTCGCGGCGCGCGACGCGTAGGGTTCGCGGAGATGTCGATGCATGGGTCCGGTAATTGGCTGATCGAGCGAGCGGGGGAGAACCCAGTTGTTCTCTTTCATGTTCCTCACGCCGGGACGGTGATTCCCGATGACGTTCGGGACGGGATTGTTCTTGACGATGAGTCGCTTGCGCACGAGCTCCTCGTCATGACCGATTGGCACACCGACGAGATCGCCCGCGGCGCGGCCAGTGCGTGTGGGATGAGTTCTGTGAGTTTCATGAACCGAATGTCTCGGCTGGTCGTCGACCCAGAACGATTTCCAGACGATTCCGAGCCGATGGCCGAAGTGGGTATGGGGGCGGTGTACGTTTCGACATCGGATGGCGGCATCTTGCGTGAGCCCGACGATGTGCGAGACGCACACTTGCGGGCCACCTATTTCGACCCGTATTCGCGCGCACTCGCTGACCTTGTGGACGATGTGCTCACCAGTAGCGGCTCGGTGATGATCATTGATGTGCATTCGTATTCGAGCACCGCGCTGCCGTACGAGCGGAATCCGTCAGGTGAACGGCCAGGTGTGTGCATTGGGGTCGATGGCTTTCACACTCCGGAGTGGCTGATCGAATCGGCGTTGACCGTTTTCGACGGGGTACAGGGCGGGGCGGGGATCAACACGCCGTTCGCCGGCACCTACGTGCCACTTCGGCATTTCGAGCAGGATTCCCGAGTGCGCTCGGTGATGGTCGAGATCCGCCGAGACATATATATGGATGAATCGGTGGCAACGCTTCATGCCGGCTTCGAGGACATCGTGGCCCGGTTGTCGCGATTTGCGGCAACCAGCAAAGAACCGGATCTACCCAAACGCCACGACGGCCCCTAGTCAGAACCAGCCTCGCTTGTTGAGCTGGTAGGTCCTGATGAACTCATCATCGGACTTGGTCAGGTAGATGATGCCTTCGATCAGGCCAATGAGCGCCCCAAAGCCACAGGTGAAGATGGTGATCACGATCGCAAGGATGCCTTCAGTTGTGTAACCGAGCACGAACTTGTGGATACCTAGGCCACCGAGGAGGATTCCGAGGACTCCCGCGAGCGTCTTCTTACTTTCGATTGGCATCGGTCGAGCATCGAAAGGTGAATAGCTCCGCTGGGTGAACGGTTGCTCTTCATAACTGGATCGGTAAGAAGGAGATGCACTACCGGCCGCGCCAACGATCAGTTGCACTCCACAGTTACTACAGAAAGCCCCCGACTGATTTGGTTCCCCGCAATTCGGACAGAAATTCATCTTGCCACCCTTTGGTTCGTCACAACTCTCGGGACGGTTGAGGAGCGTTGTGCAGTTGAAACTACCCCAATGACGCACAGGGCAAGAGCAATGACCGAGGGTAGAGAAACAACTGAGAAGAGATAACGCTCTCCACTTGAAAGTGCCCAGTACACGGCGAATGTGATCATTGAGCCGCCAATGGCAATTCCGAGTCCGAAGAAGGCTCCAAGAGCTACGCGATCGATGAGAAAACCACTTGCCGTGATTGCGAGGAGGAGAACAAAACCAGTAGGCGACCAAGTTTCATACAACACTCGACCCGGATCCTCAATAATAAGTAGGAGACCTGCAAAGAATCCGAGAGATGCGCGCCACCATTCACTTGGTGATTCCACAACCCAACTCCCAAGTCTTAATCGGAGAAGTGCAAGAGGAATCACGAAAAGTGTAGACGCCGCAAGAATCGACGATGGAAGAAAAGTGGTTGCAGAGGAAGTAAATCCGATGTTGTAGAAGTCGAAGGTCAGTCCCCGCTCCACGATCGATGGAATCGTCCGAAGTGACTGAACCAAACTCACGATGACTGAAACTGAAAGGAGAGTTGTGTTGTTAGCGCTGTTTTTCGAGATGCCTATGACGAGAATTGGCGCAACCAAGATCAAGTCACCGATGGCGAATGGCAGGGCGTAACGAACTAGTTCTCCCAGCGATCCTCCCCAAGAATCGAGTTCGGACCAGTACTTGATCAAGAAGACCAGAACAGCAACGAGTTGAGCAACTCCGATCACCAAGAACAACTGGTGAGGAACTTCGGAAGTGGTCGACGCCTGTGGTGGACGAGGTATTCCCGATGTATGTCGATCGGGAGAAGATGGGAACTGTCGGGCAGAACGATACGAGTCGATCGACTCGTATCGCTGCTGGGAAGTTGCGACACGTTGTGGATCTGCCGCCCTCGTCCCGCATTGACCACAGAATTGGTCTCCATGTTGAAGGAATAATCCGCAATTGACGCAATACATCTCGACTAATACCCCAACATTCCCTCGCCGATGGCGACAAACAAAAGCACGTACAGAACCGTGAAAGCGAGACCAACATAGCCAACGACCAGCCCGGCAATCGCCAGGCCTCGTCCAGCTTCACCGCAACGCAGACACAACATTCAGGCTTCCCTGGTCTTCGACTCGGGATCGAACCTGGAATTGAATCGACGAAGGATCATGGGTGCGTCTGCACTTGATAGATGAGGTTGGCGGTTGCGGTAACCGGAAGTGTCAACATGGATAGTCGAACAATCATCCGTTCGCTAAAGCCCGAGACTCCCGATCGCCAACCGAATAATGAAGCGGTGAGGATGGCAAGGATCGTGAATAGGAGAAGGGATGCGGTCGGTTGAGCTGCCACTGCAGTCCTGAGCCCATCCTCGACGAAGAGGCTGACTGCTCGACCACACCCACAACCAGGGCAAGCCAGCCCGGCTGTACGGAGTGGGCAGGTCCAACCTGCGGCAGAGAACACTGCGAGACCCAGCCCACCGCTGGTCAAGATCAATGCCGATGCGACTGACATGCTGCGAAGACGAGACGATCGCGACAAAGAGGTGCCGATCCGCGGACTGATCCCGTGCACCCCTTCAGCATGACATAGATATGCATGGGAATTCGCCCCGCAATCTTCATCCTTGAAGGTGTTCCTAATCAGGAAATTGAGCAGGGATAATGAGAAAGTCCTGTGGGTATTCCGGCACGGTTCCTATGATCGAGTTCGCTATTTGAAGACAGTTTCAAATGCGGATGTCTGTCTTAGCATTCGGGTCAAATCGCATTTTCCATCGGCGAAGGGAGCTCCGTGGAAGTTAGAGGAATGCTCGGTAATCAGCCGGTGAGAGTTGTCGTTGCATCGAACGAGTGGGTTGACGTTCTCGATATCTCGAGTGGAAATGAGTTGGCTTCCGTTGCGCTCAATGCCGCTGTCCAACTCGAGGACGATCTTCTGTATGTCGGCAATTTGTCGATACTTGTCGATCGGAGTTACCTCACCGATGCTCAGAGCTTGGTGAATGTTGCGTCTCGGATTCGCCCCCAACCCAGACCAGCATCGGAGAGCAATCGGTTCCTCTTCTGTACGCAATGCGGATCATCGGTTGGATCCAGCGCAAAGTTCTGTACAAGTTGTGGAAATGCTTTGAGTCCCACCGCTGAGAGTGAGGCTGCTTATGAGTATCGGACGGCAGGTCCGGTTGAGGACTCGATGCGGTTTCAGGATCCGACTTTCGGCGACGCAATCGACCGTCAACCGAATCAGGCAATAACTCGCCATCCGATGTCAGAAACCAATCGGCGAAATTTGGTCTTTTTGATCGCTGTCATTTTTGTCGGTGTTGTCTTTGTGATTGTGACAAGGGGCGGCGGTAACGATTCTCAGAGTGAGTTTTCCGAGAACATCAACACCAGCGGCGCATGTCAGACCCTCTCCAATTATGCGTTCAACGGAATTCCGGCTACCTACATCGATGACGGCGCACAACTGCTCTACTCGCTATCGGACGAGTTCTCTTCGTTGGGTCGTGGAGATATTTCGAATCTGATCAATGAAGTCGTTGATCTCACATATCAGGGACCAGGCGGACAGCTATCAGCGAAGAACCTGCTCATTGATACTGCGAGCACGTACTGCTGATTCTGCGTTGTGGGCTGTTGGCCGTGGGCAGCGTCATCAGTTGCACTTTCCGGAGATATTTGACCAAGAAGTTCCAACAACTTCGAACTTCTTGCGACCATTCGAGTACTCGGTGATCAATCGGTATTCGATCATGGGGCCGCGCACGTCGCTGGTCAATGCTGTTCTGCGCTGTTCACAGTAGGTCCTGACAACAGTGACACGAGGGCTCAGAGTTACTCCCGATCCGGTGCTCTCCTCGTAATACTCAAGTGCGCCGGAAGCGTGCCCAATCTCTCGGGGTGAAGAGACACCGTCACCATCGAAATCCGGGTACTCCTCTGACCCAGCAGGGAAAAGAGAAGCCCACGTTTGACCATCCAGTTGTCCGGTCAACTGAATTCCCAATGACTGCTGAAGTCGGAGAACTGCGAGTTGTGTTGCTGGGCCGAACTGGCCGTCCGTATCGATCTGCTCACCTCGGTCGACGAGCACTCTTTGTGCCATTTGCACTGCCCAACTTTCAGAGCAGGTTGAAAGTGGTAGATCGATGGTCTCTATCAAGCCATTGCAGAGTTTCTCGCCATCCAGTGGTCCGGCTATGAAGACCCCCAGTGTCGAATCCCATGTCAACTTCATGCCGGCGCGCACACCCTTGCAGTTGATGAAACCTGACCCCTGAAGCACACCGTTGGGCAAGTAGGTCAAGTTGTCAACCACTTCGCTGTCGCCACAACTCTCCATCGTCGAGAGATAGCGCCATGTGCAGTCAGGAGTACTTGCAGAAAGGACCTGACCAAAGCTCCTGTTCCCTCCCTCATAGAACCAATTCAGGATGACCTCTGGCTCGCCGTCCGCAGTGACATCGGCAATCCAGTGTTGTTCGACGAAGACGCCAGGATCGAAAGTGGTCGCGAATGTGAAATTGGCGTTGAGCCACTCGGTTTCGTTCCATTGGAGGATCGTTGGTTCTGCATCATCGTGGATCAGAGCGAATGTCCCACAAGCGTGTTTGATCACCGGCGTAGAGAATGCAATACCGGAGGTCTGGACCAAGGACGTCAAGACTGCGGCAGGGTCAACTTGAGGGGTAGTTGTGGTGGATGCTGGCTGGGTAGTTGTACTGGAGGGCCCTGTCAGAACATCATCCAGAAGCTCATTGCTCCGCTCTGAATCGCCTCCACAGGAGACCGCGAAAAGCAACAGGACGATGGTGATACTGCTCTTGATTCGGATCACTGAAGAACCTCTCTACTTGAACAACGGAGAGCAAACTGGCATCCAGAATTATGTATCTGGTTTCCAAGGGCACTTAATGAGGGAGCCATTCAAGACGGATCGGGCTCCTTCATCGTTTGTATGGAATCCAAAATAGAACAAAGCAGAGTGGAACTTTGGCTCATCAAGTCGTGATCGATCAGGCGCTTCTCGAGACTTCATCTGTGAAGTTCGAATGTCGGGTCGATTGACTGAAGTGTCCCTTGAGAGTCTGAAGATACAACTCACAAACAATATTTCGGATCAGTGTGGTTCGTGACTAGTTCAGTCGAACAGCCTTGGATGACTCCGAGCGAGAAACCTGAAGTTAAAAGGCAACCTGCCCGTCAGAAAGAGATGGTCTTCTAGAGTTGGGCCAGATCAAGAGTTGGGGGGTGTCAGGCATGGGGATCTTGGTTCCTGAAGACTTCGATCTGCGGACGCTGAAGAACGACGAGGAGCGGGCAGTGGTCGTTGCCTGTCGTGATCAATTGACCGACGGTTGGTTCGTCCTTCCTGCGTTCGATTTTCGCTCAGGTGCGAATCATGAAATCGATGTCGTCTTGCTCCATCGTGACTATGGAGTCATCGTTCTCGAAGTGAAGGGCCACAAAGTCAGGATCGAAGGCGGGAAGTTCCGCGACGCATCAGGACTGCTGACCACCCAACCCTTCGAGCAGGCCAAAGAAAATGCATATCGCTTTCGTAAGTTGCTTCAGCAGCGTGATTCTCAGCGATTTGCTCACCTACAGCCGCTATTTGCGGTGGCGTTTCCGAACACATCACATGTCGAGGGGACTTTGCCTCCGGGAATCGACCAAAGGCAGATGATCCTTTCCGGGAACCTCGATGATCTGGCTGACGCGCTCGAGAGCCTTGCGTCGAAATATGTCGGGATCGGTCTGACGCATGAGGACATCGAGTGGATGGTGCGTCAACTCCGCCCAGATGTGACGTTTCACTACGACCCCGAGGCTGCCGCTCGTCGGGCACGGGCTCGCCTCGAGCAACTGTGTGCGGATCAGGTGCGGGCGCTGGAGCGGCTCGATGTGAACCGACGCGTCATTGTGACTGGTGGTGCGGGATCGGGAAAGACACGCCTAGCTCTTGCGTGGGCACGACGAGCTGTGTTTCGAGACCAGCGGGTTCTGCTCGTATGTTTCAACGAACCGTTGGCCGACGCGATGAGGTCGTACATGACCGAGAGTGAGAATCTCGTCATGGGTCCATTCTTGAAAGTGGCTCTGGGGCTTTGTGGCTACGAGCCAGACGATCTCGACGGCATGACGCATGAGGAAGTGAAGGAGTACTGGGACATCACTGTTGTCGGATTGCTCCATCGCCACTGGTCGGACATCGAAGCTCGGTTCGACACGATCATCGTCGATGAAGCGCAGGACTTCAGTCCAGCATGGATCGCGCAGATGGAATCACTCCTCGACCCTGAGGGACCGAGGCGAATCATGCTCGTAGCCGACGCCGAACAAGATGTGTTCGGTCGTGGGCTGCGTCTCCCTGGAGTAGAGGACGGATGGACTGCATGTCAGCTCGTCAACAACTGTCGTAACACCTTGCAGATCGCTCAGGTCCTGCGGCGAGTCCTCGGTGGTGCACCAGCTCCGCGGAGAGGCCCAGAGAGCATTGGCGTCGAACTGGTGGACACGACGGGATCAGACGTCGCAGCCGTGCTGGACAGAGTCTTGAAGGAGGGAACGCGTCGAGGTTTGAAGCCTGTTGGCACGACGGCAGTGATCTGTGATGACACAGCTCTTCGGGAGAGATTGCGATCCGAACTGGGTCTTGGCACGTGGGAGGAGCGAGCCAGCAAGATCCCGTGTGAGTCGGTGAGGCGTCTCAAAGGGACCGAGTTCGACACGGTGATCTTGATCGACGAGCACGGTGACATGGATGTGCAGAAGCAGTACATCGCGATCAGCCGGGCTGTGAGCCAGCTGATCGTGCTCGGCCCGATCAGCCTCGGCGAATACTTGGGAATCCCCCGCTGAGAGTCAGCGCTTCAACGGAGACTTCACGTCCATCTGTTTGAGTGTGAGATTGCCCTTCGAGTAGTTGCATCCCGAACACGAGGTCACGAGGTTTGTTTCATCAGTTGCCCCACCGAGACTTCTTGGGAAGACGTGGTCACATGCTGCAAGGCTCCAGAGGAACTTTGCGTAATCGCAATTCCTCAGCGCACCACTTTTCCCGGTTCCGTGCATAGACCCGTTGACGATTCTCAGTGGCTTCGATTCCTCTGTGAAGGTTTCGATCAGCTTCAAGATGGGGCTCTTCTTCCATCGTGTGAAGACGGGCAGACTGCAGTATCGACAGCGGTAGTTGTCCCTCTCGTAGATCTTCTTAGCCAGGCTCGGGGTGACGGCTTTCGTCTTGGGGCCTATCGGTGATTCAGTCAGGGTCTTCGACTTAGGGCCGATCTTCTTGGCCTGTTTGTTTTGGTTGTTCCAGGTCTCAAGAAGGTCCTCTCCTTTGACCTTGACCCAGAGTTGTCTTGCCTTTTCAACCTTGCCCGCCTCGAGCGCTTCGATTGCCGCCTGGATGTCGAGCGCACCGCGAGTGATCAGCTCGAGATCGTTTTCAGTGCCGTAGTGGTGGATGTAGAAGTGCATCGGTGACTGAAACATTGAGAGCCTCCGCTTAGAGGTTGGATTCTGCATTTCCTCACCATATTTCGGGGGTGGGAGACGGAGGTTCGGGTCTGGATCGAAAACCCGACAAAAATTGTCAACAATTTGCCGGCAGAGGTTGGCGTTGACTGAGGACCCCCTGTAGAAATACGACCACTTTGGTCGGGAATTGCTCGACCCTGGTGGAGGAGAAAACAGTGGCCGAATCGAAGCGAACACGGGGTGTCGTCGTGGCCGCAGCGGTCATCGGCCTCGGCCTGATCGCTGCCCCGGCGATCTTCCAGATGTTCACCCGGGCTCCGGGCGGGGGCGAGATGCTCGGGGACTTCGCCCCCTACATGACAACCGATGTCATCGGCGGATTCGCGAAAGACCTGGCGCTGATCGACGCCGCGATCACCGATGTCAGCCCGGCAGTGGACGGGGTGCTGGCTGATGTCCGCACTGCGTACTTCGCCGATCTCGCCGACAAGTGGCCCGGCATCTACGACGACATGGGCGGGATGCTCACCACCATGGACGGAAATCTCGACAACTTCGCTGCCGTGCGCGCCCTGCCGCCGTTTCCGCTCTTCCCGTGGTTCTTCGTGTTGCCCGGACTGTTCGCAATCGGATTCGCGATCTGGGGTGCGAAGCGAGTGGGCGGTGTCGGTCCGGCACGAGCGTTGATCGTGCTCGGCATCGGCCTCGTACTGGCGCCAGCAATCTTCCAGATGTTCACCCGCGCGCCCAAGGGTGCCGACATGATCGACGACTTCCGCTCGTTGATGACGACCGAGCGTGTGCAAACGATGCAGGGCTACTTCCTCGTGATCGGCGCAGGGGAGGGGAACTTACGCAATGACATCGTGCCGGAGCTCGCCAATGCCGACATCACGTCAAACGTTGCAGAGTTCACCACACAGTGGCCGCGCATTTCGAACGAGATGGCACCGATGATCGGAGCAATGGGCGACAACGTCGCCAACTACAAGGGAGTCGATGCGTTGCCGGCGTT
>QXGG01221067.1_pt1 | contig 11917 bp, 8 predicted proteins | sample 1982491 | NCBI WGS metagenome assembly QXGG01 (sample SAMN09924614, study PRJNA488089) | Wastewater metagenome, whole genome shotgun sequencing project. | isolation source: South African research farm wastewater | place: South Africa: Irene, Agricultural Research Council, Animal Production Institute... | reverse complement strand
CGTTGTAAGGTCAGTTCTGAGATTCGTATCATGCGGCGCAGTTTAGCAGTTTCGCGGCCTTTACCCATATGGGGCGAGAGATATTTAGTGCGGTGTCATAAAGGGCAGCGTAGGGCCGTCTGAGGATGACTGCCCAGGCATCACTCCGATCAACGGGCGAGTTGTTGTGCATTCGGTTGTGGATTATCAACGCTATAGCGGCCACGCTCATCACGAGCAATTGAGCTGATGGCAACGTCGGGATCATGCGTGAAGACTAAACGGCCATTGCGGGCATATAAGTCATCGAGCAGGGCTTGTTTTTCTTCAATTAAACCTTCTGGGAAACGGTCATAACCCATAGTGATCGGCAGATGCACCCAAGGTGCGCCAGGAATCAGGTCGCCGGGAAATACCACAGGACCATCCGCCATGGTCACTTCTGGCAGCATTTGCCCAGGTGTATGACCATGACTCCAGTGTAAGCGCCAACCCTCGCCCAGCAGCGCAAAGCTGGTGCTGTCATCGGGTACTAAATGCAAACGGCCACAGTCGTTGAGTAAGCTTAACAACTCGGGAATATAGGAAGCACGGTCCCGCGCATGTGGGTTGTTGGCGCGCTGCCATTGCCCAGCCCCTGTTATAAACTGTGCGTTGGGAAACAGCAGTTGTGCCGGCTGGTCTGCTTGCCAAGCGGCCAACAAGCCACCGGCATGATCAAAATGCAAGTGCGTGAGCACAACGATATCAATATCACTGTCGGTTAAACCCAGCTCGGCTAAGCTATCGAGCAGGACATGATGACTTTCTTGTACACCAAAGCGCTCTTTCATATCAGGCGAGAAAAACGCACCGATACCCGTTTCAATTAAAATATTGCGCCCGTCTTCTTGTACCAGTAAAGCACGGCAACCCAAATCAATACGATTGAGTTCGTCGGGCTGCATCCAGCGTTGCCATAGAGCTTTGGGGGCATTACCAAACATGGCGCCGCCATCGAGTTTTTGGCTGTTGCCTTGAAGGGTGGTTAAGGTTCTCATTATTATTGTGTTCCTTAGTTGTTGAATATGTGCGCCCTTAAATACTTTAAAACATACTCAAGGGCGCATCTTGATGCACTTTAGAAATGCTCTGCGGCTAAGCCATAGAGCGATGCACTGCCCGCTTTGATACTGGCTTCAAGAGCTAATGTGCGTGGCAGCATGCGGCTGAAATAAAAGTCAGCAGTGGCCAGTTTCGCAGCATAAAAATCAGGTTCTTGCGCATGATTGTTCTGGGCTGTTGTCGCCATGCGTGACCACATCCAAGCGTACGCCACATAACCAAAGAGGTGCAGGTATTCAACGGATGCAGCACCGACTTCGTTTTTGTTAGCGCCGGCTTGCTCAAGCAGCCAGTGACTGACACTTTCTAGGCGCTGCAGCGCTGTCATAACTTCGGCGGCATACAGCGTATTAGGCTGACTGATTTGTGCGCGAACTGTGTCGGTGAAGGTCTGTAAAAATGCCCCACGGTTGGCGACCAGTTTACGAGCGACTAAATCCAAGGCTTGAATACCGTTGGTGCCTTCGTAAATTTGCGCAATGCGTACGTCACGCACCAGTTGTTCTTGACCCCATTCACGCACATAGCCATGACCCCCAAATACTTGCTGGCCATGGATGCAGCTTTCTAAACCGGTGTCAGTGAAAAAGGCTTTGGTCACCGGTGTCAGTAGGGCGACCAGATCTTGCGCTTGCTCAGCCAGCGCTGCATCGGGACTGAACTTGGCGATATCCAATTGTTTGCCGACATAGCAAGCAAAGGCACGGCCGCCTTCGGTCATGCTTTTCATGGTCAGCAGCATACGGCGTACATCAGCATGCACAATAATCGGGTCAGCAGCCTGTGCAGCATTTTGCGCACCTGTTGCGGCGCGGCTTTGAATACGCTCGCGAGCATAGTCAGCGGCGCGCTGATACGAAGTTTGCGCGCAACCAATACCTTGAATACCAATAGATAAACGCTCGTAGTTCATCATGGTGAACATGGCTGCCAGACCTTTATTGAGCTCGCCCACTAAATAGCCTGTCGCACCATCAAAGTTCATCACGCAGGTGGCAGAGGCTTTAATGCCCATTTTATGTTCGATCGAGCCGCAAGTGACGGCGTTCTGCTCACCCAGCGAGCCATCCGTATTGACCTGCACTTTAGGCACTAAGAATAAAGAAATACCACGTGCCCCTGCAGGTGCATCGGGCAATTTAGCTAAGACTAAATGAATGATGTTTTCGGTGAGGTCTTGTTCGCCGCCGGTAATAAAGATTTTGCTACCAGTGATGGTATAGCTGCCATCATCCTGCGGTATGGCGCGCGTGCGAATCAAGCCTAAGTCGGTCCCCGCATGGGCCTCGGTTAAACACATCACGCCCGCCCAGCGGCCGGCATATAAGGGCGGTAAATATGTGCTTTTTAACTCTTCGCTGGCATGCGCATCAATGGCCAAACAAGCACCTGAAGTGAGCGCTGAGTACAAGGCAAAGCTTGAGTCTGCCGCGTAGAGCATTTCTTCAAATTGCACCGACAGCATTTTGGGCATGCCCATGCCGCCGTAGGCAGGGTTGCCTGATAAACCGACCCAGCCACCTTCAATATAGGTGTTGTAAGCCTCTTTAAAACCGTCCGGTGTGGTAACAATACCCTGGTTCCACTGGGCACCTTGCTCATCACCGCTGCGACTCAGCGGAGCAATTAATTGGCCAGTGACTTTGGCTGCTTCTTCAAGAATGGCATCGGCTGTTTCGCTATCAACGTTTTCTTGTAATTCTGGGAGTTGGTCCCACACTTTTTGTGCATTAAAGACTTCATGTAACACAAAGCGGAGGTCGCGTAAGGGAGCGTTAAAGTCAGACATGATCTATCCTGTTTTAATGGCGATGGCCGCAGGTTAAGGCGGCCATCTAATACAAATATTGATTATTCTGTTGGGGTTGCCGTGTCGTCTTGTTCAGGTTTGGCAGAGGTGAATTTCAGAATGTGGGTGCGCTCAACTAAAATATAGAGCACCGCACCTGCTGCTAAACCCCAGCCTGCGCCGTAGACCGCCAGCACCACTCCCATAGTTCCAGCAATACCGCGTTCAGTGTTGTTATTGAGCTGCTCAAAGCCCACCATTAAGCAAATATAGCCGGTTAAAACTAACGTCAAGGACAGTGCAATAGGCAGTACAGGCTGGAAAAAGGTCACCAGAGGGAGCATAAACAACGCTAAGAAACCTGTGATCCAAAATGTACCGCCGCCGCTGTAAATAGATTCCATTGCATGACGACCGTATTTATAACGCTCAGCCATAGTGGCTGCGACCGCTGTCCAAATTGGACCAGCTAAGCCAGGGTACGGAGCGAAAAACGCATGCAAAGCATTGCGTAAGGCAGTGACCAAGTGCACACGGTCGATATTGTTTTCGATTTTTTCATCGGGGCGTAATTCATCAGCACGTTGCATCAATGATTGACCTACGATGATGTCACCAAAGGCAATGATATAAGCAATCACGGCTGTGGGAATGGCGAGCATAAATACCTTGGCATCGGGGAAGCCTAAGTGAAATGGCAAGTAATTCCACATCTCAGAAAATGCTGGCTGAGTGATGCCGAAGCGGATATCCGGCATTGAATACTCACCTACAGCAATGCCAATAAAAATCGCAATCAACATCCCAGGTACCATGCCGTAGTTAACTATCTTACGTGCCAGCGGTACTCGATCTGTGAGGCTGCGAAACGACACTGAAAACATCAGGTACAAGCAAACTAAACTACCAATTACGAGCGAAATGGGTGTATTAGCTAGGCGTCCACCGGTATCAATTTCACCGATCAGTGCTGCAATACCTGCACCAATAATGATGCCGCCTTTCATTGAGTTGGGAATAATGCGCACTAATGTGCTGCCTAAGCGTGTGATGCCCAGTACTAAAAAAATCACGAAGACTAGAAATTGCAAAGCGAACAATGCTTGGATCGCTTCAGGGCCAGGTTCGTAATCCCCTAAAAAAAGCAACACAACAGGTATGCCTGGGGTAATCCAGCCCGGCACATAAGGCACACCTAAAAGAGCGGGTAGCATAAAGCCAATACCGCACACCGTGACATAGGCGAGGGCGACATCATAGGGTAAGCCTAAGTACTTTTCTAACAGCGGAATCATGCCCAGACTGACCACAAACATGATCAATGCTTGAAACATTTCCGCCGTTTCCCAGCGATAATGCACAAAAGGTAAGCGCACTTTAAAAGGGCCCGCAGGCCAATAAGGTTGTTCTTCACCGTCTTTACGTTTATAAAACTGCATGGCTTAAATCCCATTAATGATCTGTGCTGACGCTCTTTGTAAATTGAGATCGCCCAGATTTAATTGTTATTGTTGTGATGGCTGTGAGGCCGCAGCATTAAAGCGTTTTTGCTGTTTCGCGCAGTACAAACTTTTGTATTTTTCCTGTTGAGGTTTTTGGCAGGTCTGTGAAAACAACAGTTTTAGGCACCTTAAAGGCGGCCATATGCTCTCGACAGAAACTCATGATGTCTTCTGCACTCAGCTCGTCATAACCGGCTTTGAGATTGATAAAAGCGCAGGGTGTTTCGCCCCAATGAACATCAGGTCGGGCCACGACTGCAACCTCAAGCACCGCAGGGTGGTGATACAGCACACCTTCGACTTCAATGGTGGAAATGTTTTCACCACCAGAAATAATAATGTCTTTTAAGCGGTCTTTAATTTCCACATAACCGTCCGCATGCCAGACGGCTAAATCGCCGGTGTGGAACCAGCCACCCTCAAAGGCTTCTTGTGTGGCGGTGGGGTTTTTTAAATAGCCTTTCATGACGGTATTGCCGCGCATAAAAATTTCGCCAATGGTATGTCCGTCTTTTGGCGTGGGCTCTAAGGTTTTGGAGTCTGCAACCATCACCCCTTCAAGCGTGGGGTAACGCACGCCTTGGCGAGATTTAATCTGCGCGCGTTCTTCGAGTGGTAATGCATCCCATTCTTTGTGCCATGCACATAAAGTGACAGGACCGTACACCTCAGTGAGACCGTACACGTGAGTCACTTCGATACCCATTTCTTCAACCGCACCAATCACTTTAGCTGGTGGCGCAGCGCCGGCTACCATGGCTTTGACGGGGTGCTCAATGGCAGCTTTGGCTTCGGCGGGCATATTGACTAAGGCTTGTAAAACAATCGGTGCGCTGCACATGTGCGTCACGCGCTCATCACGGATCAGGTTGAGTACTTTCTGCGGATCTACGCGGCGTAAAAAAACATGCACTCCAGCTAAAGCTGTAATGGTCCATGGGTAACACCAGCCGTTGCAGTGGAACATGGGCAGGGTCCAAAGGTACACCGGATGGTTGCCCATCGCCCAGGTCATTTGGTTGCCCATAGAGTTTAAAAAAGCACCGCGATGATGGTACACCACGCCTTTAGGATTACCTGTGGTGCCTGAGGTGTAGTTCAGTGAAATCGCTTGCCATTCATCAGTGGGCCATTGCCAAGCAAACTCAGGATCGCCTTCGGCTAAAAACGCTTCATAATCCAAGTCGCTAACGGGCTGGCCTTCGCCGTACTCAGGGTCGTTTACATCAATAATCAGCGGCGGATGTTCGAGCATATGACATGCGGTGCGTGCCACTTCACCAAACTCACGATCAACCACCAATACTTTAGCTTCGCTGTGTTCCAGCATAAAACTGATAGCGTCAGCATCGAGGCGTACATTGAGTGTATTGATTACCGCACCTATCATTGGTACGCCGAAATGCAGCTCTAACATTTCTGGGATATTGGGCAGCATGACGGCCACGGTATCGTCTTGGCCAATACCGCGATGGGCTAGAGCAGAAGCCAGCTGGCGGCAGCGTGTATAGGTTTGTGCCCATGTGCGGCGAATTGCACCATGCACGACAGCAGGGTAATTTGGATAGACTGCAGCAGTGCGCTCTATAAAGCTTAATGGGCTCAGAGCCACATGATTGACTGCATTTCTGGCAAGGCTTTGCTCGTAGATCGACATATTGAAAATACCTGTGGCTGATTATTAGCTCTGGCCGTTAACTTATTATTATTTGTTATACGGTTGGTTTGTCGTTCTGTTATATGCTTTGTCTTTTTATAATGGTAGTTAAACTATAGCATTATAGTACTTTGCCTATACCGGTCCGAGCATCTTATGAATAACCTGACTGATCAGACATTACAGCTGCGTCTCTTGCGCCGCATGTTGGATGAAAAACAACCTTTAGCTGAGTGTGCTCGCGCGTTGCAGGCGGTGTTGCGCAGTGATCGTCAAGTACGCTCGGTGTGGTATTTCAATTGGCAAGCTACGGCAGGTATTTACAGTCCCGAAGGTGATGTGCGCGGTTGGCCGCCGGGGCCAGGAGATGTCTTAGCGGCAACGGATCAAGCGTTATTTACACAGTTGCAAACGCAAAGACAGTTGAGTCTTGTGCAGGTGAGCGCTATGGATTGCTGGCTGTCGCGGCGGATGCGACGTGCTGGCGTCAGTCATGGAATGATTGCGCAGTTAGCCTTATTCCCACAGCAACAAGGCGCAGTGGTGATTGAATTACAGGCTGACGCTCCTGTATTTGCTCTGGATACCTTGATATTACTCTTGAGCGAAGGCTTGCATACCTCTGAGTACAACACGCAGCCGCTGCAGTTATTGAGCACTGATCCTGCGCCTGCTATATGGGTCGACGCGCAAGGGCAATTATTGGAAGTGAATCAAGCAGCGCTTGCGTTGCTGGGTGCTGCTCTGACTGAGCATGCACAACAGGCACTACCGCATAATCATAAGCAATTGGTGCGCAGCAGTTTAACTCAGCAGCGTGTGATTGAAGAAGTTGCAGCGCAGTATGGTGAGCGTGTGTTGCTGTGGAGTTATATCCCCAGTCATGAGCGCGTGCTCGTGCGGGGTCGTGATAGCACGCAACACACTCAACAATTACACGACGCTGCTCAAGCATCGCGTCTGTATCGTCTGATTACGCAAAACACTACCGACTTGATCTCACGTCATATGCCCGATGGGCGTTTTATCAGTGCTACGCCTGCATCATGGAGTTTACTGGGTTATTGGCCTGAAGAACTGCAGGGTATGCGCTGTCAAAAATTATTACATCAGCACGATATTATGCTGGTTGAGCAGTTAGCAAAAAATGCATTAGCTGAAGATGGTTATCACACCATGACCGTGCGTGTACGCCATCGCGCAGGGCATTATCTGTGGTTTGAGACTGCCAGTCGTGCCATTCGTGAAACCTATACCGGTGCTATTGTTGAAGTGATCAGCGTATCGCGCGATATCACTGCGCGGGTCAAAGCAGAAGAAAATCGTCGTCGTTTAGCTGAAGTAGTTGAGGTGAATACGGATCTTGTATTATTTGTTGATCCCAATGGCTTGATTCGTTGGTTGAACCCCTCTGCGCGCCGCGCGTTGCAGGCGAGTGCTGCGCATGCGGATTGGCAATTGGCGGATATCGTCGATGCGCAAACCTTACAGGCATTGACGCAACACGGCTGGTTAGCTGCTGATGAGCAGGGTGTGTGGAGTTGTGAAAGCCGATTTCAACCTTATGCTGATGCTGCATCTTTTCCAGTGTCTTTGGTGTTGCTGGCGCATACCGTAGCCGGTGGCGAGCGTTACTATTCTTTGGTAGCACGTAATATGGCTGAGCGCGAACTGCGTGAAGCGCAACACCGTAAACATCAAGAAGAACTGGCGCACACCACGCGCTTAATCACTCTAGGTGAGCTGACTTCAGGCATCGCTCATGAAATGAATCAGCCGCTGGCTGCAGTGATTAACTATGCCAGTGCCAGCTTAAGGTATTTGCAATCGGCAGATATGCACAATCCCGCTTTGCAGCGGGTCGCGCAAGGTCTAGAGCGTATTACTGAACATGCCAATCATGCCGCGCAAGTGATTAAGCGCTTACGTGCTTTTTTGCGTAAAGAGCCGCGCCGTATGCAAGCGCTGAATATTGCCCAAGTGCTGCACGATACGGTGCAGTTGTGTGCTTGGGAGGCGGTCAATGCACAGGTTACGGTGGAGCAGCAGACTCTCTCTACAGTGCCCTTAATTTATGCCGATCGTGTGTTGTTGGAGCAAGTGCTGCTCAATGTGTTGCGCAATGCTATTGAAGCCAATCGAGAACAGCATCACGCGACTCAGGCATCACGTATTTTAGTCACGGTGCAGCAGCAGGGCCAGCATGTGTCTATCCAAGTGCATGATCAAGGTGCTGGAGCGACAGCAGCACAACTGGAACACATGTTTACACCCTTTTACACCAGTAAGGCGGAAGGGTTGGGCTTAGGGTTATCGATGAGTCGCAGTATTGTTGAAGGCTTTGGTGGCGCGTTGGAGGCACAAGCAGGGCAGTTAGGCGGCTTATGTTTAACCTGTCGTTTACCTGTTTCTGCGTAAAGCCGAGGGCGTGCGTAAGCGTCACAACACACCCTTATATATGGCTGCCCAAGCCGACTTGACCCGCATAATGCTACTTTAACGCATCCTGTAACTCATGCAGGCTCACGCCACGGCTTTGCATTTGTTCAGCCAGAAAGTCAATATCGTCTTGATGTTTTTGCTGCAGAGCTTTTTGGCAGTCGTCTATTAATAAAGCGATGTGCTGCTTAGAGAGTGCCTTGAGTTGCGCAAGACGTTTATGGGGTTTGGCGTTGATTAAATCGTCTAATACGTTATGAGGTGCTGCTGTGTCGGCGGCCTCTATTTTAGCCGTTGACGGTGCTTGGCTGAGGACTTTTTCTGCTACTGGTGTGTCAGCAGGTGCTGCGCTGGGCTCTACTTTTGTGGGCGTCTGTTGCTGTGTTTGTGCAGGCAGTATCGATGCCAGTGGTGCAATTACTGGACTGCTGTGTTGTGGCGTAGCTGCAGCGCTTAATGGCATATCTTGCGTCATACGGTGATGATATTCGGGGATACTGGGCAGTACAGTGTTTAAATGCTCTTCGAGTTCTGCTTGGCATTTTTTATTGAGACCTGGCGGAATAAAAAGTTTGCCTTTGCCAGTATTTATGGCTTTTTCTACTTCTGACTTGATCAGTTTTTTTCGAAATTCACGCACACTGTCGCCTCGATTATCAAGTGTTGTGGTGGTAAAGACTTGGTATTCGTCTCTTTCAATATGTTTGAGTCGACGCTGGAGCTTTTTATGGGTTTTTTCAAAAACTTTAACCATAAAGGCTTGAGCTGATTTTCTTGCATCAGCTTTGATCACTGAGTTGGGTGGTTCGGCGGGGATCTGCTGAGGAGCGTCCAACATGGCGAGTCGATTGATTTCGGCACGGATATCACCTATAAAATTATCCAGTGAACGCGAATCAGAAGGGGTTGAGCTGGTAAAAAAGACACGATCTATACCTGCTATTTTTATTTGCAGGTGATTGTTGGGACTTTTTTCGTAGTTTACCTGTGTATCTCCCATCAGTGCTTTCACTTTTTTAATGACTTCACGCTGATAGGCGCTAAAAGATTTTTCGTGACAGCTCATAGGGTATCCTTAAAATAGTGCGGGTTCAGTCATTGTATATGTATGTGTATAGAATGGCTTAGGTACTAGAGTATATACAAGATGTAGCGCCTTATCTTTAGCACTACATGACTGTGCTTTGGTTGCACACTCAGCTCATCAATAATTATAAGGACGCCATGTGAGTGCATTAGAACAAATCGTATATGTGGTCGATGATGATCAGGGCATGCTCGACTCAACCCTATGGCTGCTGGAGTCGGTGGGGTTACGTGCTGTGCCTTTTACCAGTGGGCAAGCGTTTTTAGATGCTGATATACGCAGTACGCATGCTTGTGTGATTTTAGATATTCGTATGCCTGGTATGGGTGGCTTAAGTGTGCAGGAGGCGTTACGCGCACGGGGTTTGGCGTTACCGATTATTTTTGTGAGTGGTCATGCGGATGTGCCCATTGTCGTGCGCGCGTTTCGTGCTGGCGCCGTGGACTTTATTGAGAAGCCTTATAATGAGCAATTGCTGTTAGACAGCGTGCAGCAGGCTTTAAATCAATGGAGTGAGCTGCACGATCAAAGTGCTTTACAGGCTGTACTGCAGCGCATTGCCAGCTTAACGCCGCGCGAGAGTGATGTACTGCTGCCGTTAGTGCAAGGCTATACCAACCGTGAAATCGCTGAGCAGCTGGGCATTAGCGTTAAGACCATTGACCTGTATCGTTCGCGGGTGATGAAGCATATGCAGGCCAACACTTTGGCGGATCTGGTGGGTATGGCGATTGCCAGCAACTTAGTGGATCCACTGGCGCTGCGTGGTCGCTGTGCCAGTGGTCAGGATCAGGGTAACTCTTTATAAGTTAGCGCGTGCCTGAGTGACATAGTGCTGCAAAGCAGTTAAGCGCTCTACATTGAGTGCGCGCCCCAAGTCTGCGCCTTGCAGGCCTTGCTCTAACAAAGGTTGCACATCCACCGTGCGCACTACGACAGCGGCTTGGCGCAGGTAATCCGCTTGCGCGTAATCACGATCTTCCAAGCCTAAGCGTCCGCGTGAATCCATTTCGCTGGCGCTGATAAAATCCGTAAAACGCTGCGGGCGACGCATGATGTCAAACTTCATTAATAATTTTAATAAGGTGTCAGGGCGTAATTCGAGCGCACGATGCGCATGGGTGTGATATTCGCCGACCAGTAGGGCCAATTCGGCGCAGTCATTGGGTGCTTTAAAGCGTTGATTCACTTTTTTAATCAGGGGTACACCACGTTTTTCATGGGCAATATGGCGCGGCCACAGCTCGGGCTTGGTGGTGCCTTTACCTAAGTCATGCAGCAAGCAGGCCCAGCGCACATTCAATGGCTGGGCAAAGCGCGCGCATTGTTGTAATACACTGAGAATATGCAAACCGGTATCAATTTCTGGATGATATTCAGCGGTTTGCGGTACACCAAAGAGCGCATCCACTTCCGGTAACAAGGCTTTTAAGGCACCGCAATCGCGCAGCACTTGAATAAAGACTTCAGGGTTATCTTCCATCAGCGCGCAGGCAAATTCTTGCCAGATGCGTTCAGCGGTTAAGTGGGCTAATTCGCCTGATTCAGCCAGTTCGCGCATCAGCGTCAGTGTTTCGCTGGCAACACTAAAGCCGAGATAAGCATAACGCGCAGCAAAGCGCGCTACACGCAGCACACGTAATGGATCTTCGGCAAAGGCGGGTGAAACGTGGCGCAATACCCGAGCGGCGAGATCCGCTTGGCCGCCGTAGGGGTCAAATAATGTACCGTCCTCGGCTTGGGCCATGGCATTGACTGTCAGATCACGGCGCAGTAAGTCTTCTTCTAAAGTCACCTCGGGGCTGGTATGAAAAACAAAACCGCCATAACCATGCCCGCTTTTGCGCTCAGTACGCGCCAGTGCATATTCTTCACCGCTGGTGGGGTGTAGAAAAACAGGGAAGTCATCACCCACCGCACGATAGCCTTGAGCGCGCATCTGCTCTGGCGTTGCACCGACCACCACCCAGTCAATATCCACCACCGAACGGCCTAAAAGTTGATCGCGGACTGCGCCGCCCACCTTGAAAATCTGCATGTAGAGACGTACCTTAAATAAGCGTCATGTTCAGTTGCCCTGATCAAACAGTCGACTGAACTCTTTGTGTGTTGTGTCACCAAAAGTGTGGCGAGAGTCGCGTATATTACAGCAGCACGTCGATTGTGTTGTCTGTGCTGTGATTCGAGTTGGCCTATCTGAAAAATTGGTTCAATAGATTAAGGCTATAGCTTCTATTTGATCAATTGATTATGCCTAACTGTAAAGATGACCTACTATAAGCATCACAAGTTCTTAACCCCACAGAGGAATTATTTAATGTCTTACATTAATAGCGAAGTAAAACCATTTAAAGCAACTG
>QXGG01138294.1_pt1 | contig 11943 bp, 19 predicted proteins | sample 1982491 | NCBI WGS metagenome assembly QXGG01 (sample SAMN09924614, study PRJNA488089) | Wastewater metagenome, whole genome shotgun sequencing project. | isolation source: South African research farm wastewater | place: South Africa: Irene, Agricultural Research Council, Animal Production... | reverse complement strand
GCCGCACTCGGGGCCCACTCCAAGGTCCAACTAAAAAAGTTGGGCGTCTTGTTGGATGGGGCCCAACATAACGCCCAAAAAACGCTCATAAAACGCCAGAAAACGCCCCCTAACGTACCATGAGATGTCGCGCTTTCAAACCCCAATGAAGCATTACCTTCCACAGGGTAGGCCGAGACGGGCCAAGCTCGCCCGGGCGGGCGGGTCAGCTGGTAGCTGCATGAGTGCCCAACTATGCTGGCTCGTGCGTGCACTCGGATGAACCTACTCATGTTGCCCAACACAAAAAAGATAATCCCAAATGTTCATCGCTTTGCCGAGTGATTCTCTTATGCCCGGGGGCGTATAATCAAATTATAAAATAAAGAAAGGGGTATACCGGGACAGAAAGGAGGAGCCCATCCCCAAGCAACCAACACATTTTATTATTCATAGCCCAAGGGGCAGAAAGGTAGGTACAACATGAAGTTAGTACAGGTTGAGGAACAGATTACAGAGACACGTGTAGGAGAGATCAAGGAAGCAGTTGCGAACAAGACAATGACCAAGGGAGCAGCGATCCGCGAGATGTTTGTAGGCGGAATGGAAACAAAGGATATCGCCAATAAGTTAGGGATCCGTTACAACCACGCTTACAACGTAATCAAGAACGAGGTCCTGATTCACGGACTTGAGGTTGAGACAGAGAGCCGCGGAGGTGAGAACTCCAAGAAGACCCAGATCATTCAGGGACTCCAGGATGGTAAGAGTATCAAGGAAATCGCTGCGGAACTGAAGTGCATGTACAATTACGTATGGCAGGTAGGTAAGGCAGCTGGATTGACTGGAAAGAAGGATGAGGTCGTTACAGAGGAAGCGCCTAAGCAGGGTAAAAAGGGTCGTGGTAAGAAGCAGGAGCTTGAGACGGTTGCAATGTAAGGATCAGCAAGCGGAACCAACAGATAAAGTGTTGGGTGGGTGATAAAGAGTCACCCACCCATTATACAAAAGGAGGACAAAAATATGGCACAGGTAACAATGAGTAACCAGGAGTACAACGCATTGCAGCACAAGGCAGACTCGTTCGACACATTGTTTAGACAGTTAGTTGACAACTACAAGGTCAGCTTTGATGTAGAGAGTAGCTGGCATCCAGTTAGGATCGATATCGCCCATGAGTATGATGTCGAGTTGGAAAAGAGGATTGTCACTGTAGTGGCGGAGCAGTTAGCGGTCAATAAGGATGCGATGGACTATCTGTTCAAAGAGGATGAGTACATCTTTGATGTACGTAAGGGTGAAACAACCAGTACCCGCTGGGAGAACAGATTGTACATGGGTCAGTATGACATGAGAGTATACAGTAAGGCATTCGCGTACGCATGGACAGCAGCACAGGTAAGGAATAATCCGGATGCGCAAGAAGTTGACGAAGATTTGGATCAGGCAGAGGAGGAATAAGCGATGGCAGAGATCACGTGCGAAATCGTTAGGAAAATATGTGTAGTAAAGGAGCAGCCTAGCGGATGGCAGCTCGAGTGTAACTTGGTGAAGTGGAATGGTGCGGACCCCAAGATCGACATCAGGCCTTGGGCACCTGGGCATACAAAGAGCGGTAAGGGTGTAGCCCTTACCGTGGAAGAAATGCAAACCATCATTAAGGCACTGGATGAGCTACAGATTAGGGAGGTGTAAGATGAAGCGAGCGAACGAAATCGCGAGAGCAGCAGAGGACATAAGGCATGAGACCGATTTGTATGGTTCAGAAGCCAGGTTTGATAATGCGCAGCGTTTATACGTACTAAGTCGAGTATTCGATGAGGTGGCAAGTGACTACCAAAGTAAGGCTTCTGAGGCGCGTAGAAGGTCACATGAAGTGGCAGAAGCCGCTGAGGAACTCTTAAAGGGTAGCAACAAGCCGGAACTCTTCGCGGTCGTGGCGAAGTACCTCTACGAGGAAGACGAATAAGACAAACGATAACTCCTTTCAATATAGCCCACGAGTGTAAAAAGCTCGTGGGTATTTTGTTGGCCGTTACACGACCAACAAACCGCCCAGCGGCATCTAGGCCATGTATCCGTGGATCCGTTGGAAGGCATAATAAGCCCAAAACCCCTCGGGCCCAACTCCTTACCGGCCCGCGCAACATATGGGCGTTAGAGTGCGAAGCCTAACTTCCGCATTCAGAGCCCCGCATTCAATCTTCCGTGGTTAAACGCTCGACATCCGGCCACATGCCACCATTTGGGCAAGCGGCGCATAAGGCCCAAAAAACGCAGCTAACGCGCCCGTTAAGTTTTTTTCAGTCCTTAAGGCACTAAACCCAGATAGAGGACGAGAAATCTCGTGTTGTCTCTGGTGATTGGTGCATTCTCGTGTTATGCTCTTCACAGGGTGAAATCCCTAAATCCCGATTCAAATTGTTCACCATTCTTGAGAGACAAGCACTAAATCCGCTGGGAATTCAGCTTGTTTGGCTATAAAATCGTGATAGGACATACCGGAGATGGGAAAGGGCCCATTATCCCGCTAAAATCCCGATCAAATCCCGCAGTTGTCTCTGGTGTCTCCTATATTGTCTCTTAGTTTGGGTGACAATTTCACAATTTTTAGAACAATCGGGATTTCGTATTTATATATTATATTATATATCTATATATTCCCTATCTATATTATATACATAACTATTATTTCACGATATTGTATTTCGTAATAATAATTCTACAAATCGACACCCAAAATCACCGATCACTAGGAGACAATAGAGGTTAGAAGCTTAAGCCAGCTATAAATTTTTCGGGATTTGAATAATGTATTGAGTCGGGATGAAATTTTTGTGAATAGGAGTTTTGCCTGAATTTCGCTTTTATTCCCTTTCTTTAAGACTACCAGTCTCTCTATACAAATGGATCACAACATGAGTCTAATTGTAGACTCGACATATATGCTCCACTTGCAAACATTGTATAAATCGTTCCTCTAGTAGTTTCAAGGAATAAAGAGATGGGAAAAGCTGCTTGGTTGGTATTCCGCATTGTCTCGAGATGTTATAGGCCGCGGAACATAAAGAAAGGCAAGATCGTAATGACCTTGCCTTAGTAAGAAAGTAAGAAAATTTGTTTATGAGCCTTTGTATAAAGCCTTCCTTAGCGAATTTAATCCAGGCCCTTTTCGTGACGGCGTTTAGCCAATTCGTCTAAGTCGGTATACAGACCCTTTGTCTTGCAACCAATCTTACACCAGTGTTCCGCACACAGATACATCCAACCTCCACCACCCTTTATCGCGGAATCGTACTTTGCTTCTTTATTGCAACCAGATATTTGACACATAGGCCTATTTGAAAGAACCTTTTTATATTCTGTCATCTTGAACCTCCTTATCCTGCTGTTTAAGCTCCGCCATCTTGTCGTCCAAAAGATCCTGGAATCCTTGCGCACCATGAGTAGTTATCTTTGTTTCGCGATGAAGTCCGAATGGATCCTTACTCTGGGAAAGCATTGTTGCCACCCACATCGCTGTTACTCTGTGAATCTTTTTATCCAATAGATAACACCTCTTTTTATGTCGTCGAATAGCTCGGCTATAGTTAAAAAATGATGTCTTCATAGTTACACCTACTTCTTCTGAAATGAATGCTGCACTTCCATCTCTTCTTCTATGTACCAGAACCTCCGCAAGGCTTCTGGCCAAGGAAACTCTGTAATGATCTCACCGTGGGCAAACATTACGTGATAAGCTTCGCCTTTATACGTTAACGTGAAGCTACCACAGTTATTGAATTCATGCACGTTAGATATCATCTCTTCGGTCAGGATCGGCCCATTATCCTCTAATTCTTCCCAAAGGGTCTCTTCGCCGAAACCCACTGGTACGCCATATATAGGTTTCGCACAGCCACCGCATAATGAACAGATTTCAGGGTCTTTGTTTACACACATGATAAGTCCTCCTTTCATGCTTCAGCCATTTCAATGTATTTTTTGGTATATCTCGAATCCTTGAAGGTTTTGTTGTCTTTATGAAGTACATAACGTTTGGGTGATTCACCCTTTAAGCTAACATCCGTTAGAATAGCTCCATCATTGAAGTACGTAGCTCTGAACTCCTTACGGACAACTTTGAGACCATTTTCCATATAGTCCATATAGTTTAGATAATCACGTTCTACCATGAATATCTTTGTTAACCTAGGACTAACTTTGATCGTATACATAGTTGCTTCCTTTCTTAAAATTCCTTTGCGCGAATCTTATCGATACGCTGTTGTAAATTCCATATACGCTTTTTACAAGCGAGAACCTTCTTATGTTTCTGCTGTACTTCATAACTTTCCCAAGGATGTTTTGCAGCAACTTTATCACGCTCTTGATTGAGATACCTAAGTATCATCTTTTCGGACTCAAGTTGTTGCATAAGTATTACTAATCCTTGTTTCTCCTGTGGTGTAAGTCCCGGCTTTTCTTTTCTTTCATAGAAATCTACACGAGGATCCTTTTTTTGAAGTTCCCATACATAATCCAGCATTTTCTTTATGAAGCTACCATCATCTGTATGTACTTCTATTTTTGTACCGTTATCTAAATATATGTCCATATCTACATTCCAGTACATAATGGGTTTTGCTAGGAACAGTGATCTTGATTCTTTAGTAGCATTCTGTATAATAATTACCCGCGCTATGTTAATACGATCACTTATACCTGATCCTATAGGTCCCTGCGCCCAGATAATACGGCCAATAGTGAAGAAACTATTGTAACCGCACTCTTGTGAATTTAAAATACGTGTAGACATTACTGTTCCTCCTTTAATTGTTCCTTAATATACTGATTGGCATCCTCTAGAACTATTTGTATCACTTCTCCAAGTACCTCATAATCTATATTTAGGTTTTCAAATAAGTCATCATAAATGTGGCTAATCAATTCCCTAGAATACTGTCTAAGTGATATACCGTGACATTTTAACAGTTCGTTTACAAGTTCCTTTTGTGACATGGCAAGTCCTCCTTATCTTTGCTTTTTTCTTTTATTATATGCCCCCAGGCGAAAGAAAATCAATAAGGAAAAGCCTACAAACCTTGCGATTATCTTTTTTGTGCATGCTGCCATGCAAGGCAATATGCTTTGTTGCAAGATTTACAATAGCATTGTAACTTGTCAGGAGCCGCTTTCTTATAATTATATTCTGATTCCGGTAATATCTGTCTACACCTTGAACATTCTTTGTAGATAATTCCTTTTTGCACATAGCGTCTTTTCATAGGATTTCCACCCCTTTTATTTTTTATGTAGTTGCATCCATGTAGCATAGTCATCAAAATGGTCTGCCTGGTTAGCATATAAAGACAAACCTTTAAATATTAGGTCTGATGGAGCCTCTCTATCTACTAACTTATATGTATCAATATAAGGATCAAATATAGGTAAGAAAGAGGGATCTATATTTATATGCATTGCATATGGATCGTTTTCATATTTACATGGTTCTGCATTACCTAAAGGATTAAACCAATGTTTTTGTGCTACATCACAATAAGCACAACAAGAGCTATTTGCTAATATAGTGTACTTATAATGTGTAGGTAAAGTACGTATACCTGAAATCCAACGATTAAAATAAAAAGGTAATACAATATTGTCGTACATAGACATGTCTACTGTAAAGAAATCTTCATATTTTAATCCTTTAGTGATGGAACAAATAACGTAAATATCTGGATACTTTTCTTTTAACTTTAGGACTAATAAGTCATCACTCATTGTAAAGGTGCGTATACCTAAATCATAGTACTTTTTAAAAGCTTCTTCTGTTACACCCCTTTGCATAAGTATATTAACATTTACTCCTATACCTTGCAGTTGTTTTATATGTTCTACATATTCTTCCCATGTTTTAGGAGCATAATCAACAGTTAACAATTATTTTCTAGTACATTCAGCATCTTCTTTCCATGCGGCTGTATATACAGAAGTAACCTGATTGAATAAATGTTTATATTGTTGCGCATAATCAAACCAATCTTTTTGTTGATTATAAGGCAATTCAAATTTATGCATCATAATCTCCTTATTCTTTTATCATCGGCATTATATGTTTGTAGTATGCCCTTACATCAGGACATACAATACACATTTTGTCTAACCATTCCGCAAATACATCCACAGTAAATCCTGACGGATTCATTTTATATGGTATCTTCATTGCTTCGGCTATTTCTTCGAAGCTTGCTTCATTGCTTCCGCTAAACTCGTCGCTAGTGATTGACTCGGATTCTTCAATTGTATTTCCTCCAGGTTCAAATTCGGCAAGGATACGTTTAGCTGCGGAATTTTTAACGATGTGTCTATTTGTTTTAGGTTTAATGATGTCACTGATAGATCGTTCTGGTTGTTTTGCTTTTGTTTTGGTAACCATTTCTGGTTCAATTGTATTAGCATATTCTTCTGGTTCGTCTTCAATGAAATCTTCGGTAATGTCAAATGCGTCATCTGTTGATTCATCTTCAGGTTTTTCATCATAGGTAGTTTCAATGATGGGATCTTTAGATTCGATATTTGTATCTTTAAGTGTGATAACGCTTGCCATGCGTTCTTCCACTTCTTTTCTTTCTGCATCTGTCGTCTCTGGGATACAGATAGGCGTTTGGATACTTTCAATTGTTCTCCTAAAGTCAAGTGAATTATATTGTTCTTCGGATGACGTCTTTTCTTTCGGTTCTCCATATAATTGCATCCTCTTTAGATTTTCTTCTTTTAGATTCTCACGTAATACTTCAGTATAATTTTCTAAAAGTTCATTATCTTTAGTCCAGTGCGTTCTACCATTATCTATTACTACGGCGTTAATGTCAAGACTAAGTTTGATATCATCGGTATTTTGTGGGATGTATAATCCTTTAAAATAACGATTACCAGCTTTTCCATGAACCGCACCAGTAGTAATATTGTATCCCATTTTTTCTACGGTATCATAGAATATTCTTTTACTTACAATATCCATACCATAGGTGACACAAATAAATCGATAAAAGTTATATACCTCTAATAATGTACTACGGTGAATAGGCTTGAGATAAAAATGGTATCTATCATTCCGGTTTAATGTCCATCTTGATATAAATACAGTAACACTGTTCAAAGGATTGTTAATAAGTTCATATGAACCATCATCATTAACTTTTCGCACTTTGATCCCTAAAGCAATCTGTCTATATTTAACTTCCATAGGACCTGTAATGTGCTTTAAGATTGCCATTTGTATTTCACGTTTAGCCTCTATAAAAGCCTCTTCATTAACTTCTGCAAATAGCTCCATCTCGGTGCCAGTTTCTCTTTGTACATAGCCACCCATAAGTAGAATGTTATGAACAATTCCGCTTGTCAGCTGTGAATGGGGATTATGCACTAAGAACAGTCTATATAGTTCTGTAGCATTCATCCCACTCAACTGACTTTTTTGCGGTGCACATGGCTTGAAATAATGTAGCATCATTTGGCTAAAGTTAAAGCGTTCGAACATTTCATGTTCTTCAAACACTCTTTCCATATGCTTGTCCTTTCAAAATGAATATTTTCATAGCAATCAATACAAACATCGAAGCACTTATTATCTTCAAATACTTGTACTGCCATGATCCTTTTTATTTTGCGTCCACAATCCGGACACTTAAATGTTTCTGTCATTTGTCCTCCTACGCAATGCCATACAACCAATTCTGAAGAATTTCCAGATGCTTGATCTTACTTAAGAGTGATCTGAACTCTGATGCCGAAATAAGTTCATCCTTTGAGACGCCGCAATATCTTTTGGTTTCTTCATAATAGAATTTCCTTAAAGTCGTAAGCTCATCCAGCATTGCAATTCTTTTTGCCATCTCCATACGCTCAATTGTTTTTTGAGCTTCCGCAAATGGCAGCTTGACTAATTCGTCAAACTTCATATTCTTTACATAATCATCATCGTCCACAAGCTCGAGCAGCCGTGTGAGCTCGTCCGTATCTCTGGCCAGGGCATCTTCGAATTCCTCAACGTTCAAGTCTTCTTTAAGTAATCCTATTTTGTCGAGCTGATACATAGTGGATTGAATTTCAAATTTGTTATTCATGGACCTACCTCCTAAAAATAAGTTTTTCTTTTATTATATGCCCCCGGTCATCTGAAAAGCAATCATGAATTTTCATCGAGAGGCAAACGCTATTGAAATTTCAAAAGCTATTTCTTGATAAGCCTCGGAATTAGGATTAAGGACTAATGACTTATAACAAGTCTGCCCAGATTTACCATTAAGATACATTTTATCACGTTCGAATCCCATATCATTGATTCTTTGTGAAAAGACCTTTTTACTTACTGCTCTAAGACTTTCATTATCAGTCCATATCTGATAAACCTTGTATAAATCGTTGAGCGAAGTCGGGGTCTTTTTTGTATCTACTGTACAAACATTATGAATAAATTGTGCAACATTATCATTCTGACTTTGATATTCCTGTGCAGTTAAATCTAACTCGGCACTAGGAGTAAAGTCATCATTTTCCATTAGCCTTTTAAGACCTTCGATCATCCAGTTAAAGATACCAGCTTTTTCTTCTTGTAATGCCTTTTGAATTTCTGTCTTGACTCTATTGGATGGTCTAAATTCATTAGGGAATTTAACGAAGAACCATCTATCACGCCAAGCTATTGAATTATCTGATGTTCTAGGAGTTTCCTGAGAACTAAAAATCAAACGTGCTACATTTTGGAAATTAAACATATCACGTCCTTTAAATTCTGCAGATATTGTACCTCCAGCTATCAGGTTTTTAGCTATACTGGTTTCTTTAGTGAAACTAACCGTTGTATCATCAAAGATGTTTACAAGTTTGTCTTTTAAGGTAGCTGGACCAAATCTAGTAAATAATCCATCATAAGATAATGTAGCTGAATGTACTCCAAAGAAACTCTGAAGAAATTCAATCAACATAGATTTACCATTTTTTCCTCTACCATATAAGAACATAGCTTTACGATAGTTAGTATTAGGAATAAGACAATAGCCTAAGTATTCCTGCATAACCATACGTACAGACTCATCCGGCAACCAATCAGCTAAATATTTTTCAAACCTAGGACATTCGGCTGTAGGATCATATTCTATATCGAATGATATGGTTGTTTTTACTTCGGGATCCCAAGGTAATAATTCTCCTGATTTCCAATCTACCATGCCATTTTTTACTACAATATAATCTCGTAATTCTAACTGGTGTGCTCCTAAGTCAAAGTCATCTGTTGTCTTATAAGCAGCCGTAAAATACTCCTCTAGTGCCTTACGAGTTTCATCTACGTATGAACGTTTATCAAAATTTGGCGCACCATAGTGAGGTGAAGTAAGTACATCACGAATCCATTTATCTATGAGGCCATAATTCCGCGTTGCATGCCATGGACCTTGTTCGTCTGTTGTGTAATAGTAGATCCTAGAGAACTGATCGAAGTGTAAATATACTCCACCGTTCAAAAGATACTGTATTACATTTTTGGCCATTTTAGATGCTTCAAAGACCTGCTTTTTCTTATCAGCATATTCTGCGTCTTTTAATTGCTCTGCTTCAAAGAAGTAATCAACCTTATCTCTAATTGCCTGATCTTCAAGAGGTGGCTTACAATATTTTTCATTATGCTGTAGACAAATGTTCAAAATAAAGTCTTTACCAAAACGTCTTAAATCTCTGTTAGCACAATAATGACCTACAATAGCAGTCATTGTGTTATCTCTGCTACCTTCAGGAATAGGCTGTTGTAACATTTCATCAGTTACTACAATTTTATGTCCTGATTTTCCTTGACCTTTTGCCTGTTTAGGCTTTACATCAACGTTCTCTGGAATATCTGTTTGAAAATCAGTTACTGTTCCAAACTCATCTTCGAAATTAACAGAACCTGATGTTGACATATTTCCAAAGTCTACAGTAAAGTTTGTATTAGGCCGTAAGTCTTCTTCTGTTACTTTAATTTTATCAACAAGCCAAGCAGGTGCTACTGCGCAATCCATTTCCCACGGACTATGTCCATCAACCCATTCATATTTACGTCCTGAGTGATGAATTGATGGTGGTAATACAGTTTGTTGTCCTGTACACAATAGAGCGCATTCCTGATGTTCGCCTTGACCTGTTTGTTTGAACTTTTTTGTTTTTAATCCTGCAGGGATCAAATAAAGCAAACGATGTCCGGCTCCTGTAGAATATTCCCAAGTGGCTGGCAAATCTCCTTGTGACATTTCTTGTAGAAGTTTGATACCTTCATCACCATCTACATCAATACCACAGTAACCACTGGCATCTCCTAAAGGCAAGCCAATATTCCAGTTCTTGAAACTTTTATCCCATGATTGCAGATCTACAAGACTTGTACTATTATGATCTTGCCATCCTTTTATCATAGGACTTTTACCGGGACATTTACAACGCTGAATATGCTGAGGTGAAGCTCCTGCATGATCGTGTGAACATAAGGGTATTATAGGTAACCCAAGTTCAACTAATTGTTTTGCTCCATCCAGCATTTTATACCTCCGTTGCTAATTCCCATGTACATTCTTCCGCACGCTTGCTTTCATGGAACTGCGTAAATCGCGGATGTCTAGGATAGCCTGCTTCTGTTTTTTCCATGAATGTTACTTTACATACTCTACCTATAAAGGCTTGCTGATTCTTTGAAATAGCTTCTCGTAAGTCTTCTGTTAATCCAGAACAAGTACAAACTACTGTAGCTCTACCATTAACATAAGCACTTAATTCTAAAGCACCGATCCAATTCATATAATAGAACTTAGTTACAGGACGCATTTCACCGTCAACATCTTTCCAATAAGGCCAGTCTGCAATATTTTTTCCACTATATTCTACCTTAGGTGGCTCATAGCCGGAAATGAAAAAGTCTGCTTCATCCTGCTGTTTAAGTTTCATCCATTGCCACTTAGGCTTTTTGCCCATTATATAAATACTATCAATCTTCTTTAAAACCACACCTTCATGTCCAGCCGCGATAAGTTCTTCAAAGAACTCTTTCTTTCCATTGGTGCGACGTTCAACTAAATGAATATATTGCTCTAAAGAAGTTCCTTTTATGAATTGTCCATAAAACTGTTCTAAGATAGCACGACGTTCTCTATAAGGCTGATTTATTAACCAAGTACCTTTTGGAGTTCTTAAAATATCCCAGATAGTATAATGAACATATCCATTAGATTCCTGAAAAGAACATGCTTGATCAGGACCTGCTCCGGTTACTCTAGTTACATACTGACTAGTTTTACCTGGAAAGTTAATCTCACCATCTATAATTAGATTGGGCATTTGTAAATACATGAAGAAGTCTCTAATATGAGGGTAATTATTCGTTTTTTCAACACCTTCAGTACTAAATAAACGACAACCAAAAGTTATATAGTGACATCCATCAATTTTTTCTTCTGCATCATAATTAGGCGACAGAAGCAGTTTGTGAAGTTTATCCAACTGTTTTTCATCTGTATCATCAACAGTGGCAGGCTTCATTGCTCCCACTTTAGATACAAAGTCTAAAAAAGCATCAGCCATTTTGTTCTCCTTCCTCATTCTGTGTAATTTCCAGGTATAACTGGAGCGCATTACTTAAAGCTTCAGTTGCTGTTTCTTTTCGTTGTGTGTAAGCTTGCTTAAAGCGCCAATATAAATCCTGAGGCACTTTTCCACCAACGAATTTGTCATCTTTCTTTTCGCTGCACATAATTCCTCCTTATCTGTAACCTATTATCTAGTGATTCATTGAATCCTATATTATTATAATATTAAAAAATAAAAGATTTTTAACCAGTTACATTTATCATCTTTGGGATTATATAAATAGTACGTTTTTAACTTTCTGGTTCAAAAGAGATGGGCAAAGTTATCCCGGGCGGTAGTGCCAGATAGGTTTATGCCATAGATGTC
>QXGG01254361.1_pt1 | contig 11987 bp, 12 predicted proteins | sample 1982491 | NCBI WGS metagenome assembly QXGG01 (sample SAMN09924614, study PRJNA488089) | Wastewater metagenome, whole genome shotgun sequencing project. | isolation source: South African research farm wastewater | place: South Africa: Irene, Agricultural Research Council, Animal Production... | reverse complement strand
GTCTGAGAGTGCCATGCTCTTGCTCCTGAACATGAGTCAGGAACCAGATGCTGGTCACATCGACCTCGCCCCTCGATCAACAATCCGGAAACCGCCGTGCCCTCAAAAATGGACTTGTTTGTGGACTTAAAAGTCCCAGCTGTCGGCGGATCGCGGTGGAACACAGCAGAACGTCAAGGAGAGAAAAGTCGTTGTGCGCCAACGACTTGCAGATTCTCCTGGACGTCTGCGGAACTCCGCAGATTGATGCGGTGGAGCGGGTGAAGGGAGTCGAACCCTCGTCATCAGCTTGGGAAGCTGAGGTAATAGCCGTTATACGACACCCGCATGATCCGGCCGCGGTGCAGTATGCGGCCCGGAAAAGTGCGCAATTGTAGCCGCAGAAGCGGGGCGGCTTCAACGTCAAGTGTCGAGGGAAGGCCAGGTATCTAGATCGACCGCCGAAGTCGGCGGGCCATGGTCCTTCTGGGTTCGGATCATGACGCTTCCAGGCCGAAGGCTGCGCAGGTGGCCTGGATCCTTGGCAACCGTCCGGCCAACTGCGTCCCGCGTGTTCAGCTTCCCTTCATGTTGCCCCGATTAAATTGAATTCGCGTTCCGGCTGGAGCGCATTCAATCGACACACAGGACAGCAATCATGAACCGCATTCTCGCCCTCGCCGCCGCCGCGCTCGTTTCCACTTCGGCCCTCGCCGGGCCCACCTGCACCGCCCCCAAGGACAAGTGGATGAAGGAGGCCGACTTCAAGGCCAAGGTCGAAGCCCAGGGCTACAAGATCAAGACCTTCAAGGTCACCAAGAACGACTGCTACGAGATCTACGGTTTCGACAAGGACGGCAAGAAGGTGGAGATCTACTTCAACCCCGAGACCGGCGCCGAACTCGAGCGCAAGTGAGCTGCCACCTGACGGCGGCGCGCGCTCGGGCGCGGCCGCCTTCCACGTACCAAGGAGCCAGCGTCATGCGAGCGTCCGATTCCGATCTTTCCGTACGGGTCTGGGACCCGTTCGTGCGCGTCTTCCACTGGAGTCTGGTGAGCTGCGTGGTGTTGAACTTCTTCGTCGTCGATGACGGCGAGACGCTCCATCAGTTCATCGGCTACCTCGCCGCCGGCCTCGTCGCCGCCCGCTTCGTCTGGGGCTTCGTCGGCAGCGAATACGCGCGCTTCGACAGCTTCTTTCCGACGCCGGCAAGGCTGCGCGCCCACCTCGCCGCGTTGCGGGGCGGCCAGCATCCGTTTCATCCCGGTCACAGCCCGCTCGGGGCGCTGATGATGCTCACGCTGATGGCGCTGGTGCTTGCGCTCGGGGTGACCGGCTTCCTGCAGACCACCGACGCCTTCTGGGGCGACGAGCAGGTGCAGGAGATCCATGAGCTGCTCGCCGCGCTGCTGATCGCGCTTGCCGGGCTTCATGGCCTGGTGGCGATCATCATGGGCCGTCTGGAGCGGGTCAATCTGGTCGGGGCGATGATTACCGGAGTCAAGCGGCGGTTGGCCGAGCCGCCGCATCCGCGCTGAGCACGCAGTGTGGGCGGTCCGCGCTCGAATGCGGTCAAGCCCCGCGCCGATCTCCCAGGCCGAGGTCGGCGCGCACGGCGAGCGCGAGGCTCACGCTCGCCGCCCACGCCAGCCACAGCGTCCACAGCGTGTGCGAGAGGAAATGCGCACCCTGCAGCATGCGCGCCGTGCCGAGTACGGCGCCGGCGAGCAGGCCCACCGCGAGGGCGCCGCGCGCCGCGCGCAGCCCGGCCGGACGCAGCGCCACCGCCCACACGATCCACAGGAAGCCGGTCGATGCATGCCCCGCCGGGAAGCACTGCCCGGCCTTGATGCCTTGCGGCGCCGCTTGGAACAGGCCGAGATAGGGCGCATAGCCGCCGAAGTCGATGATGTCCCACGGGCAGTAGCGCGCGGTCAGCAGCTTGGCGGTCGAGGTCGCGAGCGGGATCGCCACCATGCCGAGCGCGGCGAGCAGCGCATTGCGCGGCGGCAGCCAGCTCAGCCGGCCCTTCCAGCCCTGCCAGCACAGCCACAGGCTGGCCGCCACCAGCACGTAGGTGACCTGCTTGGCCGTCTTGTGCATCACCGCCTCGAGGAACCAGTTGTGCCGCAATGGGAAGATTCCGAGTTCCGCATCGAAGAGCGTGTGCGCCAGCCTGCGGTCGAGGTCGGTGCCGTCGAAGATCCAGTAAAGCAGCAACGCGCTCAGCGCGAGCAGCGCGGACTGTGCCAGCAGCCAGCGGCGCGATGCATCGAGCGTGGGCGCGGCGGGTGCGGGCAGTGGGCTGGCGATTTCGGTCGTGGGCATGGTCTCAGCTCCGGCAGGTGGCGGTGAGGTCGAGCGTGTCGTCGCGCACCGCGGTGCGTACGTCGAGGAGGCCGAGCACGGTGTGGAAGAGGTTGTCGTGCGCGGCCGGCTTGTCGGCCTGGGTGCGCAGGCAGGCGGGGTCGAGCCGGGTGCGCGCGGCGAAGCCGCTTGAGATCCACATCACCATCGGTACCCGGGTCTGCTCGGCGGGAGCGATCGAGTAGGGCAGGCCGTGCAGGTAGAGGCCGTTCTCGCCGAGCGATTCGCCGTGGTCCGAGACGTAGAGCAGCGCGGTGTCGTAGCGCGGTGCCAGTTCCTGCAGCATGTCGATGCTGCGCGCGAGTACGTGGTCGGTGTAGAGCAGGGCGTTGTCGTAGCTGTTGGCAATCTGCTCGCGGCTGCACTTCGACAGGTCCTCGTCGTCGCAGGTCGGCGTGAACCGGCGGAACGCGTCCGGATAGCGGCGGAAGTAGGCCGGCCCGTGGTTGCCGAGCTGGTGCAGCACGAGCACCAGGTTGCCGTCGGTGTTGCGCAGCAGGCTGCGACTGCTCTCGAGCAGGGCCTCGTCGAGGCAGCGCTCGCCGTCGCACAGTGCGGGCAGGGCCGCGGGGTCGGGGCGCATGCTCTCCACGCCGGCGCACACGCCCTTGCAGCCCGACTGGTTGTCGTTCCACACCACGCGCAGGCCGGCATGGCGCAGGGTGTCGAGCAGGGATTCGCTGCTGCCGATGGCGGCCTCGTCGTAGTGGCGCCGCCCCTGCAGCGAGAACATGCACGGCACCGACACCTCGGTGTTGGTGCCGCAGCTCGTCACCTCGGGGAAGTTGATGACTGCGCGGCGCGCGAGCTCGGGCGTGGTGTCGTGGCCAGGCGACTGGCCGGGCGTGCGGCTCAGCCCCCAGTCGGCTGCGCGCGCGGTCTCGCCGACCACGATCACGAACAGCGCCGGCTTCTTCGCCGCGGCCCAGCTCGCCCCCAGGCGGGCATCGGCGCCAATCGGCTGGCGCGGCAGATTCGCCGCCTGGGCATCGCGGCTGAGCACTCGCGCCAGCGACCACAGCGGCGCGGCCGGGGTGATCAGGTAGCGCAGCTCCTTGTGGTTGCGCATCTGCGCCGAGAAGTCCTTGAACACGCTGCCGAGCGCGCCTGCGGCCACGACCAGCGCGAGCACGGCGGCGGCGCCGCGGATCGCCAGCGCGCGCTTGAGCGGGCGCCGGCGCAGGCGGGCGCGCTGCAGCACGAAGAGCGGCGGCAGCGCCAGCGCGGCCACCTGCAGGAAGAAGCCCGGGGTGAGCAGCTCGCGCGCTTCGGCGAGGTCGGTGCGCAGCACGTTGCGCAGCATGCTCGGGTCGAAATACACGCCGAAGTGGCCGGCGTAGTAGCTCGACACCGCGGCCACCAGGATCAGCCCGCCGAGCAGCGGCTTGGTCGTCCATCGGTTGAGCAGCGGCGCGAGCAGCAGCACGTTGAGCGCGCTGAGCGCGACACCGATCGCGAGCACGTAGAGAAGGCCGCCGCCCTCGCCGCCGCGGCTGGCGAGCAGGGCGCGCCAGAACGGGGTGTTGCAGGCGAGCGTGAAGTAGAGGCCGATGCCGAGCAGCAGGGCCTCGGTCGATAGCTCCGGGCGCCAGCGCCGCGCGGCGGCCAAAGTGCGGGTTAAGGCCGAGGGCAAGGAGCCCAGCACGCCGCGGCCGACGGACGACGGGGCGCCCGCCGAGGGGGCCAGGGGCGGGACGAAGGACAGACGCGGTTCGGACATGGTTGCGCAGAGCCTGGGAAGGATCGGCGCAATCTACGCAGGCGCGCGTGAGGAAAGCGTGATGCGGCTGTGAGGAAAGTGTGAGCGCGCCCGTGGCGCCGGGCGCTGGCGCGCTAGACCGATGCGGAGCTGGAACCGGAACCGGGAACGGAACCGGCGCCGAAGTCGAGCGTCAGGCAGGCGCCGCCGTCCGCGCGGTTGGCGGCGCGCACCGTCCACCCGCAGGCGGTGCAGATGTGCTGCACCAGCGCCAGGCCGAGCCCGTGGCCCGGCTTGCCGCCGCCGCGGCGAAAGCGCTCGAAGCTGCGCATCGGGTCGTCCGCGCCGAAGCCGGGGCCGCGGTCGCGCACTTCGAGGCGACGTCCTGCCAGCACCACCTCGAGCGCGCGCCCTTCGCCATGGCGCAGGGCGTTCTCCAGCAGGTTCTGCAGTACCAGCGCCAGCAGGCCGGGGTCAGCGACGACCTCGGCCGCGGGGTCGATGTCGATGGCGAGCGCGTCGGCCGGGGCGCCGGCAGGGTGCAAGCGCGCCCAGGTGGCGCGCACCGCCGCGTTCAGGTTGACCGGCTCGGCGCCCTGCGGCCGGGCCTCGCGCGCGAGCAGCAGCAGGCTGTGGGCGAGCGTGGTGGTGCGGTCGGTGGTGGCGATGATGCGCTCGGCGCGGCGGCGGGCCTTGGCGGACAGCGCGGCGTCGGTGAGCAGCATCTCGGCGTCGCTGCGGATGCCGGCGAGCGGGGTGCGCAGCTCGTGCGACAGGTTGGCGTTGAAGTCGCGCTCGCGCGCGAGCACGGCGGCCTGGCGCGCCTCGGCGTGATCGAGCGCGCGCGCCACGGCGAGGAGCTCGGTGTCGAGCCCGGGCTGGGCGAAGGGCGTGCCGTCGCGCGCGCCCTCCACGCGCTCGGCGAGCGTCTCCAGCCCGCGCGTGAGGCGCGCGGCGATCGCGTAGACGAGGAGGAAGGACAGCGCGGTCAGCACCAGGCCGCCGATCACCACCGTGGTGACCACGGCGAGCTCGCGCGCGCGGTGCTCGGATTCGTCGTAGATCAGCACGTAGCGCTGGCCGTCGGCCTCGCGCACCGCGACGTGCAGTTCGCGTCCGCTGGCGCCGTCTTCGTGATTGCCGACCGCCAGCGCCGCGAGCGCCGGGCTCAGGCCCTGCGGCAGCGCCTCGCCGGGGGCGAAGCGGTAGAGCGTCATGTTCGGCGTCTGCGGCCCGATCAGGCTGCCGAGGCGACGGCTGTGCTCGATGCTGTAGTGCAACTGCTCGTCGAGCGTGCCGGCGATGAACTCTTCCTCCATCTCCTCGTTGAGCTGCACCAGCGCGAGCGACTGCGCGACGATGAGGACGACCAGCATCGCCGTGACCGACAGCGCGATGCGGATGCGCATGCCGCCTGGCAGCCAGCGCCGCACGCCGTGGCGCACGCCGCCCTCAGCGGCTGACGAGCTTGTAGCCGAGGCCATGGACATTCACCACCTGGGTGGACGCGTCGTCGCCGAGGGCGCGACGCAGGGTGTGCAGCACGCTGCGCAGGTTGTCGCTACTGTCCTGCTCGTGGCCCCACACCGCGATCTCCAGCTCGCGCCGGGAGAACACGCGCTCGGGCTGGGCGAGCAGTTCGGCCGCCAGGCGCAGGGGCTTCGGGGGCAAGGCGAGGGGGCAGCCATGCAGGCGCAGCTCCTGGGTGGCGGCGTTGAAGCTGAGTGCACCGTGCTGCAGCAGCGGCTCGGCCGGGCGTGCGGCATTGCGCCGCGCCAGCGCCAGCAGGCGCACCTCGAGTTCCTGCAGCGCGAAGGGCTTGACCAGGTAGTCGTCTCCGCCGGCCTCGAAGCCGAGCAGCTTGTCTTCCAGCGTGTCGCGCGCGGTCAGCACCAGGATGGGCGTGGCGCGGCCCTCGCTGCGCAGCCGGCGTGCGAGCGCGAGGCCGTCGCCGTCGGGCAGGTTGCGGTCGAGCACCAGGGCGTCGAACACGCTGCGCGCGAGCAGCGCCGAGGCCGCCGCGATCGAGTCGGCGTAGTCGCACTGGTGGCCGCGCGCCTCGAGATAGTCGTAGAGGTTCTCGGCGATGGTGCGGTCGTCTTCGACGATGAGCAGGTGCATTCGGGGGGCGGGGTTTCGTTTGCTGCTGCGGACGGCGCTCAGGTCAGGTCGGCTTCGGCGCCCGAGGGGGCGGTGGGCGTGATCGGTTCGAGGTGGGTGGCGAGGCGGGTGTCGGTGCGCTCGAGCACGATGCGTTCGAGCGCGTCGGCCACGGCGTGGGCCTCGGCCACGGTCCAGTCGCCGGGCACGCACAGCTCGACGTGGGCGAAGTGCAGCGCGCCCGCGGCGCGCGTCCTGAGCTTGCTGTGGAAGCATCCGGGCGGCGCGGCCTCGGCCAGCGTGCGCTCGATCGCGGCCACTTCGGCGTCGGACAGGGCGCGGTCCATCAGGCCGTCGATCGAGCGCCGCATCAGCTCCCAGCCTTCGCGCAGGATGTTGAGTGCGACCGCGCCGGCGACCACCGGGTCGAGCCAGCTCCAGCCGGTGACGACCGCCAGACCGACGCCGCACACCACGCCGGCGGTGGTCCACACGTCGGCCATCAGGTGGCGCGCGTCGGCCTCGAGGGCGACCGAGCGGTGGGCGCGGCCGACCTGCAGCAGCACGCGCGCGACCAGGAAGTTGATCAGGCTGGCGCCGACCGACAGCACGGTGCCGAGCCCCAGCGCGCCGATCGGCTGCGGATTGAGCAGGCGTTCGCCGGCGGTGAGCAGGATGATCAGCGCGGCGATGAAGATCAGCCCGCCCTCGAACGCGGCGGAGAAGTATTCGGCCTTGCCGTGGCCGTACTGGTGATCCTCGTCGGCGGGGCGCTGGGCGTAGGACACCATCCACAGCGCAAAACCCGCGCCGGCCAGGTTGACCACCGACTCGAGCGCGTCGGACAGGTAGCCGATCGAGCCGGTCAGCCACCAGGCGCCGGTCTTCATTGCGATGGTGCTGAGCGCGGCGGCGAGCGAGAGCAGCAGGGCCTGGCGCGGCGTGATGGAGGTCATCGGCTCACAGGGCGGTGGGTCGGGTGGCGGAGCACCCCAGGGTCTCCAGGACGCGATTGTAGAGGTGTCGATCGTCGTCGAGGCGCTGCACCGCGAGCTGGCGGGCTTCGAGATGGGTGGCGCCGCGCACCAGGACCAGCGCGTCGCGCATGTCGCTCACCAGCGCGCTGGCCTGCGCGCGCTGCGTCGCCTGCGCCGGCAGGCTGGCGTGCAGGGTGTCGAGATGGGACTCGAGCTCGTGCGCCAGCGTCTGGTAGGGGTCGGGCGCGCTCGCCGGACCGGTGCGATCCGCCCGCGCCTCGCGCAGATGGGTCGCCACCGCATCGAGTTCAGCGCGAACCGACTGGCAGGCCTGGGGCGGGAGCGAATTGGGATTGTCCGCCGCGTGGGCGGGGGCGGCGATGCCGACGGCAAGCGCCAGCAGCAGGGGGGAGAGCAGGGTCGCGGTGATCATTGGCAGGGCTCCATGGTGAGGACAGGGCGGAGCATGGCGCTGCCATCCTTAACTGGAGCTGAACCGACTGTGCCCGGGGCGTGGCTGGCCGCCCTCCGGCGCGTTGGTTTGCGCTGTGACAAGGCGGGCCGGAGGCCGCCGGAACACAATTAAACGAGTTGGTCCGATGACGCGCTCACCCGATGCGCCCGGTCGGACGCGGGACCTCAACCGAATGGAGCAGACGATGAAGAACATCCGGTTTGCGTATGCAGGGCTGTTGCTGCTGCTCAGCCTGCTGTGGTGGATGGCCGATCCGCTGCTGCCCATCGGCTATGAATACTTCGCCCTGCGCACGGTGGCGATCAACTACACCGGGGTGATCGGCATCGGCGTCATGAGCGTGGGCATGATCCTGGCGCTGCGCCCGGTGCGGGTGGAACCGCTGCTCGACGGGCTGGACAAGACCTATCGCCTGCACAAGTGGCTGGGCGTCACCGGCCTGGTGTTCGCGGTCATCCACTGGCTGTGGGCACAGGGCACCAAGTGGGCGGTGGGCTGGGGCTGGCTGGTGAAGCCGGAGCGGGGGCCGAAGCCGACGCTCACCGACCCGGTCGAGATCTTCTTCCGCGCACAGCGCGGCCTGGCGGAATCGGTCGGGGAGTGGGCCTTCTACGCGGCGGTGGTGCTGATCGTGATCGCGCTCACCAAGCGTTTTCCGTACCGCCTGTTCTTCAGGACCCACCGTGTGCTGGCCGTCGCCTACCTGGCGCTGGTCTTCCACTCGGTGCTGCTGACGCCCTTTGCCTACTGGGCGCAGCCGATGGGCATCGTGCTCGCCGTACTGATGGCCGGCGGCAGCGTCGCCGCCGTGGTCTCGCTGGCGGGCCGTGTCGGCCATCGGCGCAAGGCGGTGGGCGAGATCGAGGAGCTGGTCAACTTCCCCGACAACCGCGTGCTCAAGGTGGCGATCCGCTTCAAGGACCGCTGGCCGGGGCATGAAGCCGGGCAGTTCGCCTTCGTCACCTTCTCGACGGACGAAGGCGCGCACCCCTTCACCATCTCGTCGGGCTGGCAGGGGGACGGCCGGCTGTTCTTCCTGATCAAGGGTATCGGCGACTACACCGCGCGCCTGCCGGAGCTGCTGCGGGTCGGCGACCTCGTCACCGTCGAGGGGCCCTATGGCCGCTTCGATTTCGCCGACGGCGGCGCCAGCGCCAAGCGCCGCCAGATCTGGGTGGGTGGCGGCATCGGCATCACGCCCTTCATCGCGCGCATGAAGGCGCTGGCGGTGGTGCCCGACGGGCGCGCGGTCGATCTGTTCTACAGCACTGCCGAACCCGACGAGGGCTTCATCGCCCGCCTGCAGCGCGATGCGCAGGCGGCGGGCGTGACGCTGCACGTGCTGGTGAGCGCGCGCGACGGTCGCCTCGACGTGGCGCGCATCTGCGACACCGTGCCGGGCTGGGCCGAGGCGGATGTCTGGTTCTGCGGACCGGGCGGATTCGGCCAGGCCCTGCGCGAGGGCTTCGTCGCCAGGGGGCTGGCGGCGGCCGACTTCCATCAGGAGCTGTTCGACATGCGCTAGGCCGGACTGCCGTCCGCGGGAGACTGGTCCCACGATTTCATCCCGCGCGCCACCCAAGGAGCCGCGCGGACGCCCTGCTTCAGCCGACCAGCCGCTCCACCGCCTCGCGGATGCGCGCCGGTTCGTCCATCTTGAGGATGCGCTGTACCTTGGGCGCGAGCTCGCCGAGGTCGGCGCGCAGCACCTGCTGCTTGATCTCGAGGATGTTGCCCGGGTGCATCGAGAAGTTGCGCAGGCCCATGCCGAGCAGCAGCTCGGTGTACAGCGGGTCGCCAGCCATCTCGCCGCACACCGACACCGGCAGGCCGTAGCGCGCGCCGGTGGCGATGGTGCCGGCGATGAGCTTGAGTACCGCCGGGTGCAGCGGGTCGTAGAGGTGCACCACGGCTTCGTCCGAACGGTCGATGGCGAGCGTGTACTGGATCAGGTCGTTGGTGCCGATCGACAGGAAGGCCAGGCGGCGGATGAACATGCCGAGCGACAGCGCGGCGGCGGGGATCTCGATCATGCCGCCGATGTGCACGCCCTCGTCGAACTTGACCTTCTCGGCGCGCAGCTCGGCCTTGGCCTTCTCGACCAGGACGAGGCACTGGTCGATCTCCTGCGCGTGCGCCAGCATCGGGATCATGATCTGCAGCTTGCCGTACGCCGAGGCACGTAGCAGCGCACGCAACTGGGTCATGAACATCTTCGGCTCGGACAGCGAATAGCGCACCGCGCGCAGGCCGAGCGCCGGGTTGGGCTCCATGCGCGTGTGGGCGCCGTTGAGCGCCTTGTCGTTGCCGACGTCGAAGGTGCGGATGGTGACCGGCTTGTTCGGCAGGGCCTTGACCACCGCGCGGTAGGCCTCGTACTGCTCGTCCTCGTCGGGCAGGTTGTCGCGGCCGATGAAGAGGAACTCGGTGCGGTACAGGCCGACGCCGTCGGCGTTGGCGGTCTTGACCGCGGGCAGGTCCTTGGGGCCCTCGATGTTGGCGAGCAGGTTGATCGTCTCGCCGTCGAGCGTGGCCGCGCGCGTGTCGCGCAGGCGGTTGAGCTTGGAGCGCTCGATCTCGAGCTCGCTGCGGCGCAGGCGGTATTCCTCGACGATCTGCTCGTCGGGGGCAACGATGATGACGCCGCGCGTACCGTCGACGATGATCAGCTCGTCGTCCTCGACGAGGTCGCGCACGTGATGCAGGCCGACCACCGCCGGGATCTTCAGGCTGCGGGCGACGATCGCGGTGTGGCTGGTCGGGCCGCCGACGTCGGTGACGAAACCGGCGATGTTGTGGTCGCGAAAGCTGATGGTGTCGGCCGGCGACAGGTCGTGGGCGACGACGATGGTGCCCAGCCCGTCGCGACGCTTGGGCGGCAGGCGGCCGGGGTGGCCGAGCAGCACCTTGACCAGGCGCTCGACCACCTGCACCACGTCGGCCTGGCGCTCGCGCAGGTAGGGGTCCTCGATCTGGCGGAACTGCTCGACCACGTGTTCCATTTGCTGCACCAGCGCCCATTCGGCGTTGCAGCGGCGCTCGGTGATGAGCTTGCGCGCGGCGTCGATCAGCATCGGGTCGGCCAGCATCATCAACTGCAGGTCGACGAAGGCGCCGACCTCGCTGTGCGCCTGGCCGGAGGTGGTGATCGCCTTCAGCCCGAGCAGCTCGCCCTGCACGCTGGCGACGGCCTCGTCCAGACGGGCGCTCTCTTCTTCCAGGTACCTGGGGGCGACGTGGTAGTGGTTGACCTCGAGCAGCGCGTGCGAGATCAGGTGCACATGCCCGATCGCGATGCCCTGGGAGACCGGCAGGCCATGGAGGGTGAAGGGCATTTCACTCCCCCTCGCCGAAGCGGTCGGCGACCAGGTCCTGGATCGCCAGCAGGGCTTCGTCGGCCTGTTCGCCCTCGGTGTCGATGGTGATCGTGCTGCCCTTGGCGGCGGCCAGCATCATCACGCCCATGATGCTCTTGGCGTTGACGCGGCGGCCGTTGCGCTCGAGCCAGACCTCGCACGGGAAGCCGCTGGCGAGCTGGGTGAGCTTGGCCGAGGCGCGTGCATGCAGCCCGAGCTTGTTGATGATGGCGGCGTCTCCTCGCGGCATGGTGCGGCTGTCTCCGTGTTCTTGTCGGGTGTTCTTGGTCTGGGGCGGTCAGTTGCCGGCAACGTGCAGCACGCCATCGCAGGCCCCGGCGACGGCGCGCTTGACCAGGGTCTGCATGTCGCGGTCGCGATAGGTCAGCACGCGCAGCAGCATGGGCAGGTTGACGCCGGCGACGAGCTCGATCTTGTCCGGCACGGCCAGCTTGGCGGCGATGTTGCTCGGCGTGGCGCCGTAGATGTCGGTGAGCAGCAACACGCCGTCGCCGCCATCGACCCAGCCGAGCATGCTGCGCGCCAGCGGCAGGATGTCGAGCGGGTCGTCCTGCGCCGAGACGCCAAGCTGGGCGATCTGGGGCGGGCGCTTGTTGAGCACGTGGCACGCGCACTGGATGAGGGATTCGCCGAGGGTGGCGTGGGTGACGAGAAAGATGCCGATCATGTTGCTTCTCCGCAGGCCCCGATTCTAGCCCAGACCCCGCAGGCCGTGCCGGTTGGCCGCGGGGGCGGGCGTAGCCGCATGCAGGCGCGGAATTCTGCGCTAGAACATTTGTACAAAATAAACGTGTAAAAAAGTGATAGAATGTCTGGCTCCAATGCAATTCCGCTCCGCCGCTCGTGCGCAGCGATGGCAATAACGACAAGGAAACAGGATGACCGAAACCAGGGACCCCATGGCCCCGGATGGGGCCGTCAACCCCATCGATACCGATTACAAGGTCGGCCAGGACAACATCATCGTAAACGTGGGGCCCTTCGGCCTCGACATCCACAACCGCGTGTTCGC
>QXGG01001147.1_pt1 | contig 12005 bp, 7 predicted proteins | sample 1982491 | NCBI WGS metagenome assembly QXGG01 (sample SAMN09924614, study PRJNA488089) | Wastewater metagenome, whole genome shotgun sequencing project. | isolation source: South African research farm wastewater | place: South Africa: Irene, Agricultural Research Council, Animal Production Institute... | reverse complement strand
TTCTCGCTCGCCATGGGGTTCCGACGGGATATTGGATCGAAACGGGCACCTATCAGGGAGACACGACAGCGTTCTTGGCGCGCGCCGCCCGTCACGTGTATTCGATCGAACCCGGCCCCGAATTGGTGGAGCTCGCACGAGAGCGTTTCGCACGCACACCGAACGTCACGATCGTGGAAGGGTTGTCAGAGGACCGCATAGGAGACCTGTTGGACGGCCTCAGCGGAACGGTCTCGTTGTGGCTCGATGGGCACTGGTCGGCGGGAAGGACGTTTCGCGGACCCATCGACACGCCCATTCTCGCTGAGCTCGCCATGATCGAACAGCGACTCGCACGGTTCGATGATGTTCGTGTGATGATCGACGATGTGCGCTTGTTCGACCCGGATCTCGAGGGATATGCGCACTATCCGAATCGCACCGTGTTGGTGGAGTGGGCGCAGCGCAACGGTCTGCACTGGACGATCGAACACGACATCTTCATCGCCATCACGTCGCCCATTCAGAAGCGAGGCTGATCACGGCGCGGTTATGAAGAACACGCGTCTGAACGTCGACCTCGCCTGAAGTTGTAGTTTTGCGGCGACGCGGATGACGGCAAACCTCAAAAGAGCAGTGAGCGAGCGCAGTCGGCGGCTGGGATTCTTTTCATCGAAGAGCACCTGTCTCCATCGTTCGACGATGACTGAGCGCTCGACCTCGTGTGCTCGTCTTTCGATGTTCACGAAGAGCCTTCGCGCCTCAGTTGGATTCGAGCGAAGACGGGTGACGATCGAAAGGATGTCTTCTGCCGACTCGACTACGAGGCAATTGTCGCCGGGCGCTGCGATTTCCATGTATGCAGGTTCAGGTTCGATCAACGGTATGCAGTCGGCAAGCCATGCATTGGTCAACTTCGTGGCGGGCTTGCGGTTCAGACCTGCCACATCCATGCTGGGATGAGGACGTCGAACACACAGGACGACATCGACGTCCTCGAAGTCGGGCCAGTCCCGCGGGTCGGTGTCCACTCGCAGTGAGACGCCGATCTGCTGGAGGTCCTCAGCCAGGCTGCCGTCGACGATGTAGTCCGGCAGGTTTTCGACCCTGGCCTTGAGAGCGACACAAGCAATGGTGTCGGAGCGTTGCCCACGTCGTCGACGCAGGCCCCGCTGAGGCAAGATCGGCAGCCAGAAATCGGAACGCTTTCGCACAGCTGTGGTGTTCGGGGCGACGACACGAGAACAATAACGAGGAGACGCGATATTCAACGGGATGTCGTTGCGAATCACCACCAGGCGGCCGACGCGAAGTGTTGCGAGAGCCAAACGAAACTGCTGAGACCGACTGTGTACGCCGTGGTGCGACACGAGACGATCCAATGACGTGACGATCACATCCGTACCTTTGGGTGCCCGAGGTCCGATGGTGACGGAAGAGCCCAGATCTCGAAGGTGGGCGTACATCTCTACGACGGTGTGACCGTGCCCATTGGCGAACCGTTCAGGTTCGCGGTCGGGAGTCCAAGTGAGGGCGCTGTCCGAGTGATGACTCCAGAAGTGAATGTGCCGCGCTCGATTCATGCATTTGTCATGTGGGTCACAACTGAGTCCGGCACGAGTTGATCACTCGGTGATCAGAATCGGGATGGCGCCGAATTCGCCCGGGTCGGTTTCGAGACCGACGCCGCCGCGCACGAGCAGCATCACGGTGTCGCCGGGCTGAACTCCGGTGAGATCGAGAGTCACCTGGAACGGTCCGGGTACACCGAAGTTGCCGCCCATCGTCGTTTCCTGATCGAGGATGTCCGCGCGTCCTGCGATGTAGGCATAGACGGTGAGGCTGGCCTCGAAGCCCTCTGCGAGTCCCTCGACGACGAGCGATGACGCGTCGTCGACGCTGATCTCTGCGCCGTAGAGCGGGTTGGTGATGACGGCATTGTCGTTCAGCGTCCCGATGATGAACCAGCCGTTGTTCGGCCCGAGCTGACGTAGCAGCAGGATCGCCCGCAGAGTCTCGACGTCACCGGGCGAGAACACTTCGATCTCGCCGCTGCGGGCATCGCCGGCCATGAACTCGCCGATCGTCGGCGGCAGGCCGAAGACGCGAAGCAGATAGTCCTCGGCTACTGCGGTGGGTGAGGTGAACACTTCGCTCGCAGCCGGCCAGAGAGCAGGCTGTTCGAGGCGAACGGGCTCGGTCGTCGTTGGCGGGCCGGTGTCGACGGGCTCGGTCGTGTCGGTGGCGGTAGTGGTCACGTCGGTGCCAGTCGGCGAGTCGGTGACGGACGGGCCCGATGACGAGTCACCGCACGAAGCGAGGAGAAGAGCAGTGAGACTTCCAGCGACGATGAGAGATCGAACGTTCATGGTGTCACCTCTGTGGCATCTGCACAGAGCCGTTCGTCGGTACTCTGCGCGAAGTACAGCGTGCCACCGGGAACTGTCTCCACCAACGTCACATCGGCAAAGACATCGAGGTTCTCCACGCTGTTGGCCGGACGTGATTCGTGTTGCCAGTCCGTCCACGCCAAATAGAAGCCAGTGCAGAGGCGATCGCGGAACTCGAACAAACGCTTATTGAAGGACTCAGGCGTGTTCGCTTGTCGTCCGGGACGAGAAAGATTGATCACCAGGGTCGTCCAGGTGTCCAAGCGGTGGACAACGGGCTTGCGCGATGAATACCAGATTCCCTCGGGATTGTTCGAGTAGATGATCGCGTCATCGGGAAGGTCCGCGACCGCGCGGCCCAGTTCAGGTACTTGTTGTTCGATGCTTGCACTGCCGCGAGTCTGAGCGCGCACTCGGCTTGCTCCATCCAGAGTCTGGAGGGTTCCGAGACCGAGAACGAGAACAAGTGCCGCCGCTGTCACCCCTCGCACGAGGTTCTTCGACTGGTTCAGTGACTGCCCGACGAAAACGGCCACGAGAATTACGACGAGAGGAAGCAGGGCAAAGGCCATGCGCGGCGTGATGTCCACCCAGACGCGCCGAGCCGACACGAGCGTCACTGCGATGAGGGCTGCTGTGTAGATGAGAAACGCCAACACCATGCGCACCTGCAAGGCGGAGCGCAATCGCCACACGATGGCGACGAGAGCGGCCGAGCCGACAGCGACGGTCAGGAAGCCGGCAAGTTCACGGGACATCAGGGGCAGCCAGGTGGGGGTGTAGTCGGACCAGTGGCCAGCGAAACTGAAAGCCTTGCTGACATCGTCGAAGAAGGTGCCCTTCGGCGGCGTGATCGGTGCACCGAGTGACCCCGTGCGGATCGTGCTCTGCACGACGATGCCTGCAATCACCGCCCCGGCGCCGATCGAATAGATCGCGGTGCTGCGCACACGCTCCCGCCGTGTTCCTGCACGCAGCAACAGGATCACAGCCGTGGCGACGACAACTGCGTATCCCTGATAGCGCAGCAGACAGCACACCCATGATGCAACGATGACAGGAGCGAGATGACGCACCCCGAGGTGTGCAGGCGGTTCGGGGAGACGGATCAGCGTGACGATCACGACGAGGAACGCAACTGCAAAAAGCGATTCGGACATGATCTGGACGTTCATGGCGAGAAATGCAGGGATGGTGGCTGTCAAACCGGCAGCAACGGCCGCGCTGCCGCGCGGACCGAGTCGGTGAGCGATCAGCGAGGAGAGAACGACGATCGCCATTGCCGCCAGCACTTCCCACAAGCGGGCTGATGTCACGACGTCGGCACCGAAGAGCGTGAAGAAGCTGATGAGCAGGGTGTACCCGGGCGGGAAGTTCGTCATCTCGCGGCCGGTGTAGTCCACGAGACCGCGGCCGTCGGCGAGATTGTTGGCGCTCGACAGGTAGTAGATCGAGTCGTAGTTGACGATGACATGGCGGCTCATCACCCACGCGGTGAGAACCCCCGTGACAACGGTGGCCACCGTCGGAACGATGACATCGACGTTCCTGCGATGGCGGTCGAGGGCTTGCCACAGGCGATGGATCAGGTGCACGGGAACGATGGTAGTTCGCCCGAAATCCGACACCTTCGACCCCACAACACGGGTATTACGGTGAAGTTCGACCATGTTGAAAGACCTGCTGCGAGAACGCCTGATGCCGTATCGGAAGCTGCTTCTCGTCGTCGTGGTGTTCCAGGCGATCCAGGCCGTGGCCGGGCTGATTCTGCCGACGATCAACGCCGACATCATCGACAAGGGTGTGGCTCGGGGCGACCTCGGCGTGATCTGGCGACTCGGCGGGGTGATGGTGATCGTGACGCTCGTGCAGGTGGCGTTCGCCATCGGCGCCGTTCATGCCGGGTCGCGAGCCGCCACCTATTTCGGCCGAGACACACGCGGTGCATTGTTCGCACGGGTGAACAGCTTTTCGGCTCGGGAAGTGAACACGTTCGGCGCGCCATCGCTGATCACGCGCATCACGAACGACGTCCAACAGGTGCAGATGCTCGTCTTGACGACGTGCACGCTGCTGATCGCGGCGCCGTTCACGGCGATCGGCGGGCTCGTCCTGGCGGTGCAACAAGACGCTGCTCTGTCGTGGGTGGTCGTCATTGCGGTGCCGATCGTGGCTGCGCTCCTCGGCACGGTGATTTCGAAAATGGTGCCGACATTTCGCAGGATGCAGGAGTTCATCGATCGGATCAACGAGATCCTGCGTGAACAGCTGACCGGTGTGCGTGTGGTGCGCGCTTTTGGCCGTGAGAACGACGAGATGGAGAAGTTCCGCGCGGGCAATGCTCTCTTGACGGCGACTGCGCTGCGAGGTGGCCGCCTGATGGGGCTGCTGTTCCCGACGGCCACGTTGATCGTGAACGTGTCGAGTGTTGCGGTGGTGTGGCTCGCATCGGATCGCATTGCGAATGGCCAGATGGAAGTCGGTTCGCTCGTTGCGTACCTCACCTATCTCACGCAGATTTTGATGGCAGTGTTGATGGCCACGTTCATGGCGGCTCTGCTGCCGCGCGCGTCGGTGAGTGCCGAACGCATACAAGAGGTCATGGAGACCGAATCGTCGATTCGTCATTCGGATCAGCCGGTGACACACCTCGACGGGCCGATTCGTCTCGAATTGCGCAATGTCGGCTTTCGCTATCCAGGTGCCGACGAACCGGTGCTCACGGGTGTGAGCGTGACGGTCGCAGCCGGTGAGACTCTTGCGATCATCGGCAGCACGGGGTCGGGAAAAACGACGCTCGTGAACATCATGGCCCGGCTCATCGACCCAACCGAAGGCAATGTGCTCATCAACGGCGTCGACATCGCAGAGCTCGCCCCCGACGTGCTTGGATCGTTGTTCGGCTATGTCCCGCAGCGGCCGTATCTGTTCTCGGGAACGATCGCATCGAACCTGCGCTATGGCAAACCCGACGCGACGGAGGCTGAGATGTGGGATGCCCTCGACATCTCCCAGGCGACCGAGTTCGTGCGCGAGCGCGGGCTCGAGTCGACCGTTGCGCAAGGTGGAGCGAACGTGTCCGGCGGCCAACGCCAACGGCTATCGATCGCCCGAGCCGTGATCCGTCGGCCGCGTCTGTACATCTTCGACGATGCATTCTCGGCTCTCGATCTCTCCACTGATGCCCGTCTGCGGGCGAGCCTGCAGCCGCATTTGCGCGATGCCGTCACGGTGATCATCGGCCAACGGGTGTCGACGATTCGCCATGCAGACCAGATCATGGTGCTCGAAGACGGCCAAGTGGTGGGTCTCGGCACACATCACGAGCTCGAGGCCACGTGTGCGACGTATCAGGAAATTCTTGCCTCGCAGGCGATGACCGCTGAGGTGGGCCCATGAGCGAGGCATCGGCAGACAAGCCGTCGGTGCAGGCGGGTGCAACAGTGGCCGAACTGCGCTCGGGGCGGTTCAACACGGTTGGCGTCCCAACGGAGAAATCGAAGGATTTTGCGGGGACGCTCAAACGGCTGATGCGGCGTATGGCCAAAGACCAGATCGTGGTGGCGGTCATTTTCGCAATGGCAGTCACGAGCGTCGTGCTCACCGTGCTCGGGCCGCGCATTCTTGGACGCGCCACCGACATCGTGTTCGACGGCGTGATCGGTCGCACAGACGGCGTCGACTTCGGCGCATTGCATGTCACCCTGTGGCAAGCCGTCGGACTGTATGTGGCGGCGTACATGTTGGCCTATGGCCAGACGTTCGTGTTGGCCGGCGTGGTGCAGCGCACGATGTTTCGCCTGCGACGCGATGTGGAAGCCAAATTGCACCGCCTTCCGCTCGGCTACATCGATCGTCATGCCCGCGGTGATCTGCTCAGCCGCGTCACGAACGACATCGACAACATTTCGCAAAGTCTGCAGCAGTCGCTCAGCCAGTTGGTGACGTCATTGCTCACGATCGTCGGCGTCACCGTGATGATGTTCGTCGTGTCGCCGGTACTGGCCATCATTGCTCTCGTCACCATTCCGCTGTCGCTCGTGTTGATGAAGCAGATTGCCGGTCGCTCCAGGGAGAAGTTCATCGATCAGTGGCGCCACACAGGTGAGTTGAACGGTCTCGTCGAAGAGGCGTTCACCGGTCACGCGATCGTGAAGGTCTTCGGACGTCAGATGGAAACCCAAGAGCGGTTCGGCGAGATCAACGAGCGCCTGTGCCGTGCTGGCTTCGGCGCGCAGTTCATGTCCGGGTCGATTCAGCCCATGATGATGTTCCTCGGGAACTTGAATTATGTCGCGATTGCTGTTGTCGGCGGACTGAGGGTTGCGAACGGGCAGTTGAGCCTCGGAGACGTACAGTCGTTCATCCAGTATTCGCGCCAGTTCACACAGCCGCTCACTCAGACGGCGTCGATGTTCAATGTGCTGCAGTCGGGAATTGCGTCGGCCGAGCGGGTGTTCGAGTTGCTCGATGCCGATGAGCAGATTCCAGATCCGGAACCGATAGGACGCGAGACTCTCGAGTCCGAAGGCCGCGTGGTGTTCGATCACATCTCGTTCTCGTACGACCCGGATCGACCTCTGATCACCGATCTCTCTCTCGTTGCCGAACCCGGCGAGACGGTCGCAATCGTCGGTCCGACGGGGGCGGGCAAGACGACACTCGTGAACTTGCTGATGCGTTTCTACGAACTCACCGGAGGTCGCATCACGCTCGATGGGCGCGACATCGCAGAGATGCCGCGCCATGAAGTGCGCAGCCAAGTTGGCATGGTGTTGCAGGACACGTGGCTCTTCAACGGCACGATTCGCGACAACATCGCCTACGGCAACCCGACCGCGACCGATGAGCAGATCCGCGCAGCAGCCAAGGCTGCCTATGTGGACAGGTTCGTGCATTCGCTGCCTCTTGGCTACGACACGTTGATCACCGAAGAAGGCCAGTCGGTGAGTGCCGGGGAAAAGCAGCTGATCACGATCGCGCGTGCTTTTCTCGTCGATCCGACGATTCTGATTCTCGATGAGGCCACGAGTTCGGTGGACACGCGGACCGAAGTGCTGATTCAAAAAGCCATGCATGCATTGCGTTCGGGTCGGACATCGTTCGTGATTGCCCACCGTCTGTCGACCATTCGCGATGCGTCGGTCATTCTCGTGATGGAGGATGGCTCGATTGTGGAACAGGGATCCCACGAGGATCTTCTCGCTCGAGAGGGCACGTATCACCGGCTGTATCAGTCACAATTCGTGGCTCCGACGATCGACATCGATTGAGAACTCCGTCACTTGCACTGAGATATGCGTGAAAGGGGCACATCGTAAGTGCCCTAAAAAACAGACTGAACATTAGATCATTAGTATCTACCGAATGTTCGGTGACGAGTTCCTCGATTGGGAGTGGAATCAGGCCCACAAGGCTGATTCCCGTGTGCGACTGCCTGTGCTGGGGCTTCTCGAGCGGCGCGCCCAAGATCCGGCGACTCCGGTGGTGTCGATCGGCGACCGGACCGTGTCGGCCGATGAATTCGCGCATCTGACGTCGACGATTGGCTCACGGCTCGTCGCCGACGGAGATCACAGTCCCGTGGTGGTTCTCGTCGATCGGAGCCTCACCTCGGTTGCGTCGATCGTTGGCATCGAATGGGCGGGTCGCTGTGTCGTACCGGTGAGCGTCGACGAACCTCAGGGTCGACTCGAGGGAATCATCGAGCGCATCGGTGCATGCACGGTTGCCGACGCCACTGTTGATTCGGGTCGCTCCGTTCCTGGCCGTGACATCGTGCATCTTGCCGACCTGAAACCCGAATGGATCGACCCAGTGCCGATGCCATCGGATCGATCGGCCCTCATCGTGTTCACGTCCGGTTCCACAGGTCAGCCCAAAGGGGTGAACTGGCTCGGATGGCAGGTCGACTCGGGTGTCTATCCGCTCAGTCAACGACCCAGTTTGCGAACGGCTGTGTTCGGGCCGTTGCAGTGGCTCGCCGGAGTCGGCGGGGTGCACCAAGCGATGTTCAACGGGCAGATCAGACTGGTCGATGCAGTCGCGCTGGGACCAGCAGGCATCATCGACGACTTGCGCTATTTCGGAGTCGAACGGCTGTCACTGACGTCGTCACTACTGAACTCTCTCGCAGGCGAAGTGGAGCGCAGCTCGCCGTTGACCAGTTTGCGGGAAGTCTCACTGACTGGAGAAGCAGCCTCATGGCAGGCCGTTGGCGTCGCTCGGTCGCTGTCGACGAGCGATGTCACCGTCCGCTCGATGTATGGCGCATCCGAATCGATGCGAACGTTGACATCGATCGAAATCTTGCCCGATGATCCCGTTCTGACGGGTCCGCTCCCAATGGGGAACCTTCTCGATGACCACGTCGAACTCGAACCCGTCGAGAACTCCGAGGACGAGGTCTTCGAGTTGATCGTGAAGAACTGGATCGTCGAGGGGTACATCGGCGACGCGGAATTGAATCGTCAGCGCTTCGGCATCGATGAGAACGGCAATCGCTTTTGGCGCTCGGGCGATGTCGTCAGCATCGACGATGACGGACTTCTGCATTTCGCGGACGTACCGACGACATGGTGAAGGTGGCCGGCAAGCTGGTGGAACCATCTGAAGCGATCCGAGTACTTCAGCAGTGTGAGGGAATCCGCAAAGTCGTGGTGCTTCCCCGGGTGCTGCATGGACGGCACACGCAGATGATTGCCCATGTCGAGGCTGAACCGGGCACGTCTCCCGACACCGTGAACACAGCGTTGAGGCGCGAGCTTCCGTCCCATCTCATTCCTGCCGTGGTGATGCGTCATGATCGGATTCCCATGACCGAACGCGGCAAGGTGGACCGGCAATTGCTTGCTCGGTTGGCCCCTGTTCCGTGGCGTGGTGATTCAGCTGTCGCCCCGCGAACGGATACGGAGCGGTTCGTGGTCGACAAGGCGCAAGAGATGTTGGGGATCGCGGAACTCGGGGTCGACGACGACCTGTGGCGGTTCGGGTTGGATTCGCTGGGTGCAGTCGAGTTGACCGAGATGTTGGCTCGGGGTGTCGGTCGGCGCGTGGATGTGAACGATTTCGTCGGTGCGTCGACTCCGGCACAGATCGCCGCACTTCTTTCGGGCGATACAGTCGCCGTGAGTTCACCGATCGTGGATTTCGGTATGGGTGGCGATGCACCGCACATGTTTCTGATAGCTGGCGCAGGGTCACCTGCGGTGACGCTGCGCCTGTTGGCATCGGAGTTGTCTGCGAACTGGCATGCGATCGGTGTCGAGCAACGTCTGTTCGATGCTGATGGTGAGATGACAATTCGAGCGGCTGCCCAGCGCAGCGTGCGCGCCGTGCGTGATGTTCAGGCGAGCGGACCGTATTGCTTGGTGGGGTATTCGTGGGGCGGACTTGTCGCTCATGAGGTTGCGGTGATGTTGCGTGAGGCCGAAGAAGAAGTCTCGGTGGTGTTGATCGACACGGGTAACCCCACGGTGCGAGCGGTTCGTGAGTGGCGGGATCGGGCGATGCCGATCAGTCGGCGCGTGCCGCGCCGGTTGCGCACGATCGTGCATCGTCCGGCCGTGTACGTGCGTCAGTATGTGGGCTCTGCCAAGCAGTTCTGGCGAGGCTTTCGAGTTGCCGTGCGGGCAATGCGCGATCATCGACCGCGAGTGTTCGGCGGGCCGATGTTGGTCATCGAAGCCGAGGATTCATCGACCGGTCGCATGTGGGAAGCCGAGCCGATGTTGCAGGTGGTTCGAGTGGCTGGTGAGCACGACGAGTTGATCCTGTCGCCGTATGTCGCAGCAGTGGCCAGCGCCATCGATGCGTTCGCAACGAGCCCGAAGGCTGCTGACCCCATCATTAAGTAACACGAATAATCTTCATTATTAAGTAACACGAATAATATGGTCGGGTGGACACCGAGCCGTATCGAGAGTGGGCGTGGCTGCAAGCGAACCGCTCGACATCACGGCCCCGATTGGCCTGCAGTCAGATCGTGGACAGAGCCAAGGAACGTCCGAACGACCCGGTTCTCGGCGTGGGCGATGCAGTCGTCACTGCCGACGAATTCGCCCGCCGCACTGCGGGGATTGCGGTGCGGCTCGCAGATGAGCCGGTACATCGACCTGTCGTCGTTCTCGTGGATCGCTCCGTAGCGTCCGTGGCCAGTGTGTTCGGCGTCTGGTGGGCGGGCCGATGTCTGATCCCGTTGCATGTCGACGACCCGATGCAGCGCCTCGCCGACATCGTCGACACCGTCGGCGACTGCACGGTTGCCGACGCCACCGGGCGCGCACCGCACACACTCGCCGGGCGGCAGGTGGTCGATCTCTCTCACGTGCCAGCGGGGTGGGTGGATCCTGTGGCTGTTCCGCTCGACGACGTCGCCTTGGTGGTGTTCACCTCCGGGTCGACGGGTCGCCCGAAAGGCGTCGTGCGCCGAGGCTGGATGGAAGACGCTGGTCAGGCGCGGTTCATTCGGGACTTTCCGATGGATCGCCGCACAGCAGTCTTTGGGCCTCTGTATTGGCTGGGCGGCTTGTCGATTCTTCGGTCGAGCCTGACCGAAGGGTGCTCGTTCCTGATCGATCCGCTCGCAGTCTCGAGCGACGACCTGATCGCCGATCTCGCTCGCAAGCGAATTGAAAACCTGTTTCTCACGCCGTCGCTTGCCGAGTCTCTCGCCTCGTTGCTCGAAGATGATGGGCGCATCGATTCCTTGCGCATGGTGCAGTTCAACGGCGAAAGCCCCACCTGGTCGTCGATCGCCGCGGCACGCGCCCTCGGCGCCGACCACGTCTCCGTCTGCGCTCGCTACGGCGCGTCGGAAGTGATCGGTTCCATCACGACCCTCACCATCGAGCCTGATACGCCATTGGGCTCTGGACGACTACCCATGGGACGCACCGGGGGAAGTCATGTGGAACTGCGACCCGTCGATGACGACACGCCGCACCTGCACGAAGTGCTGGTTCACCGATGGGTGAGCGCGGAGTATTGGAAAGACGACGACATGACGGAGCGGTTTCTCGACACGGATGAGCACGGCGACCCGATGTGGCGCAGCGGTGACTTGGTCGAAGTCGACGATGACGGCGTCGTGTGGTCTGCCGGCCGTTCCGATGACGTGGTGAAGATCGCCGGAAAACTGGTCAATCCGTCAGAGGCGACGGCCGTTCTTTCGACGTGTCCGGGAGTGCGGCGTGCGGTTGTTCTGCCGCGCACGCTGGCATCGGGCAAGAAGCAGCTGATCGGACATGTGGAAGCCGACGGCTCTGTGGATGTGGACACGGTGCGCGAGCGGCTGGTTTCGTCGTTGCCCGCCCACCTTCGTCCGGCGGTGCTCGTGCGCCATGACGTGTTGCCGATTGCCGCGGGCGGCAAGGTGGATCGTCAGGCTCTCGCTCTGGCGGATCCTGTGCCGTGGCGATCTGCGCCGTTTGTTCCTCCGCGGGGGACTCTCGAGATCACAGTGGTTCATGAGGCGGCTGCGATTCTCGGTATTCGTGAACTCGGAGTTCATGATGATGTGTGGGCGTTGGGTCTCGATTCACTGGGTGCGATCGAGTTGAGCGCGAAGTTGGCGGGGATTTTCGACAGTGAGTTGACGATCAATGATTTCATTGGGGCGTCGACATCGGCAGAGAT
>QXGG01198291.1_pt1 | contig 12006 bp, 8 predicted proteins | sample 1982491 | NCBI WGS metagenome assembly QXGG01 (sample SAMN09924614, study PRJNA488089) | Wastewater metagenome, whole genome shotgun sequencing project. | isolation source: South African research farm wastewater | place: South Africa: Irene, Agricultural Research Council, Animal Production Institute... | reverse complement strand
GTGCCCGCAGGCACTCGCGCCGCGAACGCGTCGCCGAGCGCGCGCAGCACGTCGGGCTGCGTCGAGAAGAGGTACTTGTCGAGGTAGTAGCTCGAGGTCTTGCCGCTGCGCAGCGTGAAGGTGCCGCGCAGCAGCGCGCTCTCGGCAATCCGGCGGGCGAGTGTCGGTCGGTCCATGGGACGCGGATGCTAGGGACTGGGCGGAAGCCCAATGACTGGCGGCTGCGCCACCGATGCGCCTGCCGCCTGGTCCACCCGCTGCGCGCGCATCGCGGCGCGCAGCCGTGCCGCGACGAACGGAAGCGCCGCAAGCCCTAGCGGCACGCACACCACGAGGTCGCCTGCGCGGTTGACGATGTCGGCGGCAAGCCCCGCATCCATCGTCCACAGGTGCATCGACGAGCCCATGATGCCCACAAGCCACTCGCGCACGCCAAGCCCGTTGCCCACGAGAGGCACGAGGTTCGCGGCACCTGCGCCCGCCGCCGCCACGGCGGAATCCGAGAGCGACAGCGAGATGCCTGTGATCGAGAACGCCGCGTGGTAGCGCACGACCCATGCCGACATGTCCACGCACCGCCACAGCCACGCGACCGCAATCGTCCGACGCCACGACCCTGCGGGCGCCGCCATGATGCCTGCGACGCCGACCGCGGGCGCGAGCGCGATGAAGGCGATCGCCACCTGCGGACCGCCGAGCCCACCAGTCGCGCGCAGCAGCCACGCGGCACCAACGAGCCATGCGATCCCAAGCAGCGCGAGCCCCATCGACTGCACCGCCGTGAGCATGGTGGCCATCAGCGGGATGCCGTTCACGACATGGTGGTACGCGGCGCGGCTCGCGAGGCCGGGCCGCAGCGGCGCGTAGTTGAGCATCGTCGACGACGCGATGACCGACTGCATCTCCATCACGCCAACCTGCCCATGCCGAAGGAGCAGCGCACGCAGGCCCGCGGCGCTCGCGATGACGTTGACGAGCGCTCCGCCGACGAGAAGTGCCACGGTCCACGGGCTCGCCTCACGTGCCGACGCGATCGCGGTGTCCAGGAGCGGGCGGTTGCGCACGACTGCCACGATCGCGGCGAGCACGAGCGCCGCGCCGATGACCGATCCGACAGCGCGCCAGCGTCCCCGCGACGGCATCAGCGGCCCGATGGGATCCCTGCGCCCATGGGAGGCTGCCCGGCCGGTCCGGTCTGCGTCTGCTCGCCCATGCGGAGCCTGTCGGCCACCCGGGATCGCTCGCGGTCGAACCGGGACACGACCACCTCTGCCAGCGCTCGCTCGAATGAGTCTTCGGAGGCGAGCGACCGGATGACCTCCTCCTGCCGCGGATCGGAGGCGAACACGAGCACCGCTGCAGCGCGCACGCGCGGATCCGGATCCGCATAGGCCACCTTCAGGAACTCCTCGGGCACCACCTCGAACGCTGGCGCGACAAGCGTGATCCACGTTCGCGCAACGACCGGCCATCGCACGAACGCCGCGAGCGCCGCGTCGCGTGCGCGCGCGCGGTCCTCCTCGGCGGTCTCCTGAGACTCGGAGATGTGCAGCAGCAGCGCGGTGCGCACCGCGGCATCCTCGCTGAACTCGCCGCCGACCACCGCGATCGACTGCTCGAGCCAGTCGGCGGTCCTCGGCACTCCGTCCACCCGGATTGTCTGGCTCGTGGCGTCGGTGCCGAGCGACCCATGGCGTACCGAACCTGGCATCGCAAGGAAGTTCAGCGAGCCGCGCAGCGCGACCTGCGCGCCGTCAAGTGGCGACACGATCAGGCGCCGTCCAGGCCCAAACCACATCAGGTCCACCCGCACAGTCACGGACTGGCCGCCGCCAAGCTCGAGCATGCGGTCAATGGGCAGGATGGTCGGAGGGAACCGAAGGACGTTCGATTCGCTGGTCAACGTGAGGCGCGGCACGATGGCCACTGTGCGCTCGATGGGCCCCTGCGCGTCGATCGCCATCGGGATCGCGGTCCGGTTCTGCACGCGCACATCGACCAGGATGGGATCGAAGGGTCCAGCCCGCACGCTCACCGGCTCCATGATCAGGCCCAGTGCACGGTCCGATCCGGCCAGCATTCGGTCCACACTCGGCGGGATTCCGGCGACCACTGCATCGAGGCGGGCTGCAACCTCCTCCGGCGGCACGGCAGACCCGATGACTCGACGCACCTCCTCCGCCGCAAGCGCGCCGGGAAGCACGCTTCGCGCACGTCGCGCGAGCTCGAGCAGCGCGCGCATCCCCTTCTGTCGGTCTCCCGCAGCGGTCTCCGCCATCGCGGTGCCGTATGCGGACAGTGCATCGCCTGATGCGTGGGCGGCGAAGAGCTCGAGCGCCTTTGCAGGCTGTCCCGCGTTGAGCAGGATCCACGCCTCGAAGCGTGCCCTCGCCTGCTCCGTGAGAGGCTTGATCTTGTCTGCCGCGGTGACCAGCGAGCGCACCTGCTCCTCGGTGCCGCCGAGCAGCGCAAGCGCATTCGCGGCCTCGAGGAGCGACTCGGCCGCGACGTCCGTCATCGGCGGCGTCTGCTCAAGCGAGAGGCGCGTCGAGGTCACGATGCCCGAGACCAGCCTGTCGCGGCCCGCTGCGCTTCCGGCCTCGTCGCCAAGTGCCCTCATGAGCGCGATCTCCATCGACGTCGCCGCGACAGGGACCATGGGCGGGATCGCCGCAGCCTCGGTGCGGGTCAGCGTCGGGTTCTGCTGCATGACGGACTCGAGGAATGCAGCCGCACGGCGCTGGCCTCGCCGCTTCATCACCTCAACCCCATCGGCGGGCCGGCCAGACATCCACAGCGCGAGCGCGGCATCCGACGCGATCACGTCCTGCACGTTCTGCGAGCGCTCGGCGGCAGATGCGGCATCGCCGGCCATCCGGAAGATGCGCGCCGCCGAACCGTAGGCGCCGTACTGCAGCAGCAGGTTGCCGAGCCGCTGGAGCGTGCGCTCATCGCCAGGGTCGGCCATCACCGCAGTGACCAGGAGCTCGGCCTGCCCGATCGGGTCGTCGGAGCGCTCCGCGAAGAATCCCGCGGCCGTCTGCGCTGCCGCGGGGAACGCCGGCGAGAGCGACAGCGCGAGCGCAATGTCCTGCGCGAACGCATCCATGTTGCCGCGGCGCGACTCCAGCAGCGCAACGTCAAAGGCGAGCCGCGCCGCGACCGGTGCGCCGATCGAGTTCACGACATCGGGCGCGATGAACGAGCGGAATGCGCTGATGCGCTCCTCCGCTGTGTTGCGCTGCTCCACCGCATCGACGATGCGCTGGAGACGCACAACCTGGTCCTCGGGCGCAAGCTTCGCGAGCGTGGCGAGCGCAGACCGGCCCAGCTCCTCAGCCTCTGGCATGATCGGACCGGCAAGCTGCGCCGCGCTCACCAGGTGCCTCCACATGGCCGCGTCCCCGGGCCGGAGCTCCGCAGCTGCCTTGAACATGGCCAGGCCGCAGGCGAGGTCCGCGGGCACCACATCGGCGGGCTCGAGGATCAGGAAGCCTTCGCGTGTCCAGGCATCCGCAAGCCGCGCGGCAACCGCGAGTTCTGCCGCCGATTGCCCCTGCGCGGACGGCCCCGGGACGTGCTCCGCGGCCGCCTCCGCAGGTGCCGCCACGCACGCGGTGACTGCGATGAGGCATGGGGCGAGCGCCATCTTCGATGAAGTGTAGTGCGGCGAAGCGCGTTTCCTTTCGGTAGGATCGTTGCCCTCATGCGATGGGCCCACGCCATCATCTGTGCATCATGCATCGCAATTGCCGTGCCAGCGTCGGCGGCACATGCGCAGGCCACGCGGCTGCCCTCGTCGATCGTCACGGCCACCAGGCCGCTCACCGCTGACGAGTCGCGCGCGCTGGGCCAGTTCCTGGACACGAATCTCGTGAAGCTGGCAGGGTCCGACCAGGACGATGTGCGCTCGGCGCGGTCGGACCTGATCCGGGCGCTCAGCCAGTCGACCGCGACCCCCCTCTTCCGGTCGGAATGCTCGAAGGCGCTGCTCCCGAGGCTCAACGAGATCGTGCAGTCCAAGGACCTCTTCTCGGCGACCAACGCCCTTGAGGTGATGCGCGCGATCTGCACCGCGGACTCGGTGCTCGCGCTCTGCAAGGCCGCCGATCCTGACTCGCAGCGCTCCCCGGCCCTGCGGCTCGTGGCCGCGAGCGGGATCCCGTCGTCCATCGCGAAGACGACCATGAACGACGCGCAGGCCGCGATCGTGGTACGGGCCATGAGCCAGGCGATCCAGGCGGAGTCGTCATGGATGGCAGCGACCTACGACTTCCAGGCGCTGTTCGCGCTCGCCACCAGCAAGACCGTTCCCACGCCCGCCCAGAAGCAGGCCCGCAAGGCGCAGGTCGACGCGATCAAGTCGCTCACCGATCGCGTCAGCAAGGGCGGCGACGATGCTGCGCTCGTGCATGCGCTGTGGCGCTCGCTCGGTGTCGTGCTTCAGCAGCAGGTTGCGCTCACGCCGGCAGGCGAGCTGGCCGCCATGAACAAGGGGCTCTCGCCGGTGCTCGCGAAGGTGGTGGAGATGGGGGATGCGCCGCCCAAGGGCGCGGGCGCCTCGGACAGCGACTTCCGCGAGGTGGCGTCCGTCGCAGGCAACCTCCGCACGATCCTGGGCCGAACCTCGAGCCGCCCGCGCGGTCGCTGACGCATCATGCTGCGCGCACTCGCGCCCTTCGCACTGCTCGCCCTCCTGGTGGGCGGGATTGTGGCGCTTGACCGCCCACTGCCGCGCGCGGAGATCGTCTTCGTCAGTCCGGATGTCTTCACGCTCGACCCGCAGCGCATCACCTACCAGCAGGACGTGCGCGTGGCGCAGTCGATCTTCGAGGGGCTGTTCACGGAATCGGCGGATGGCAGCGACCCGGTCCCTGGCGTTGCCGATTCGTGGACCGTCTCGCCCGATGGCCGCACATGGACCTTCACTCTGCGCGAGGGCGCGCGGTGGTCCAACGGCGATCCTGTGACGAGCGAGGACTTCGCGCAGGCATGGATGAGGCCGCTGCTGCCCGACATGGCATCGGACTACTCGGGGTTCCTCTTCATGATCCGGGGCGGGCGCGAGTTCTTCGAGTGGCGCCAGCGCGAGCTCGAGCGCATCGCGGCGATGCCTGCGGGTGAGCGTGCCGATGCGGCCCGCGAGCTGTGGGCGCGCACGCCGCAGCAGTACCGGGACATGGTGGGCGTGCGCACGCCGGATGCGCGCACGATCGAGGTCGACCTTGTGCAGCCGACCCCTTACTGGCCGAGCATCCTTGCATTCCCCACGCTGTTTCCGGTGCACTGGCCGACGCTCGAGTCGCACCTCTCCATCGATGGCGGGAGCGGCCGCGTGAAGCTCGACCCGAAGTGGCTCAAGCCGGGCACGCTCGTGAGCAACGGGCCGATGATGGTCACGGACTGGCGCTACAAGCGCGGCATGCGGTTCGAGCCAAACCCCCACCACTGGAACCGGGATGCGTCGCGCCCCGCATCGGTGGAGCTGCGGCCGATCGAGGACTCGAACACCGCGGTGCTCGCGTTCCAGTCGGGCGACGTCGACTGGATCAGCGACCTCACCGTGGAGTACCGCGCCGACATGGCCGACGAGCAGCGCGCATGGCTCGAGCGGCATGCGTCGCAGTGGCGCGCGATGCGCGAGTCTGGCTTGGGCGACGATGAGGCGATGGCCGCGCTTCCCGAGCCGGGGCCTGGCGAGCGGCGTGACGTGCACGTGCTCCCTGCGTTCGGCACCGACTTCTGGAACTTCAACTGCAGGCCGGCGCTCGCGGATGGGCGCCCGAACCCGTTCGCCGACGCTCGTGTGAGGCGCGCCTTCGCGCGTGCGGTCGACAAGCGGGCGATCACCGAGAAGGTCACCCGCCTGCGCGAGCGTGTAGCTGGGTCGCTTGTGCCTGCGGGCGCGTTCGACTGGTACGAGCCGCCGGCAGGGCTCGCGCACGATCCCGATGCGGCGCGCGCGGAGCTTGCCGCCGCGGGATGGAGCGACCGCGACGGCGACGGCCGAGTGGAGGATGCGCAGGGCCGGCGATTCCCCGTCGTCGACATCCTCTACATGACAGGCAACCCGCGCACGCGCGACAACGCGCTCGCGATGGCGCAGATGTGGCGCGAGACGCTCGGAGTGGAGTGCGAGCTGCGCGGCAAGGACGGGAAGTTCGCGAAGGAGGACCTGCGCACGGGCAACTTCATGGTGGGACGCGGCGGATGGTTCGGCGACTACCCCGATCCCACGACGTTCCTCGAGCTCAACCGGTCGACCGACGGCAACAACGACCGCGCGTACAGCAATCCCAGGTACGACGCGCTGCTTGATGCGGCGGCTGGCGAGCTCGACCGGCGGAAGCGCGCCGCGCTGCTGCACGAGGCGGAACGCATCCTCGTTGAGGAGGACATGCCGCTGATGCCGCTGTGCCAGTACGTGACTGCATACATGTACGACCCTGCGCGGCTGCGCGGGCTCTCGCGCCACGCGTCGCTGGCGCAGTACCTGAACCGTCTGCACCGGCCGGATCCCGAGGCCACGTCGCCATGACCGCGATGATCGCGAGAAGGCTTGCGCAGGTGCCGCTGGTGATCGCAGCGGTGCTGCTGCTGACGTTCGCGCTGGCGTGGCTTGTGCCGGGCAACCCTCTCGAGCAGGAAGGCAGGCGCCCTCCGCCGGAGATCGCCGAGGCGATGCGTGCGCAGTACCGGCTCGACGATCCTGGCGCGTTCCTGCTCGACTACGCGTCGAAGGCGAGCGGCGTCGCGTGGGCGATCGGCGCGCATCCTCGGCCCTTCGACCTCGGGCCGAGCCTGCGCCACCCCGACTGGACCGTCAACGAGATCATCGCCGCAGGGTTCCCCGTGTCGGCAACGCTCGGCATCGGCGCGATCCTGGTGGCGCTCGCGATCGGCACCGTCGCCGGCATCGCAGGCGGGCTCAGGCCGGGCGGACCCGCGGACGCGGGTGTGCAGCTGATCGCGCTCATCGGCATCAGCGTGCCGAGCTTCGTGACAGGAACGCTGATGCTCGTGCTTCTTGCCGCGCAGCTGCGCATGCTTCCTGTGGGAGGCTGGGGCGGCATCTCGCACATCATCCTGCCCACGCTTGCGCTGTCGCTTCCCTTTGCGGCGTACATCGCGCGGCTCCTGCGGCTTGGCATGATCGAGCAGATGACGAGCGACCACGTGCGCACCGCGGTCGCGAAGGGGCTGTCGCGGCGCCGCGCGGCCACGCGCCACGCGCTGAAGAATGCGTTCCTTCCGGTGCTCAGCTTCCTCGGTCCGGCGACCGCGGCGGCGATGACCGGGTCCTTCGTGGTCGAGAAGGTCTTCGCGGTGCCGGGCCTTGGGCGCCACTTCGTGGAGGCCGTGCTTGGCAAGGACATCACGCTCATCATGGGCATCGTGCTCGTGTATGCCGTCGCGCTAGTCATCTTCAACCTGCTTGTGGACCTGCTCTACCAGTGGGCCGATCCCAGGATCGACATCGAGCGCGGCGGGGCATCGGGTTCGTAGACTGCCCTGCGTGCCCGGCCGCTTCGCCTCATCTCTCGCCCACACCTGCGCGACAGTCGCGTCGGCCATGCTGCTCGGAGGGTGCCTCTCTGCGGACGGACCGCGCTCGCTGACCGTGACGCCGGGCCAGTACCCGCAGGCGTTCGATGCAGCAATCGAGGCCGCGCGAGATCATGGGTTCAGCCCGATCGTCGTGGACCGCACCACAGGCATCATCGAGACGAACACCCGCCACGCAGGCACGCTGCTTGAGCCGTGGAGGCTCGACAACGACAGCATCGACCAGTCTGCGGCGAACACTCTGGTGAAGACTCGGCGGCGCGTGCGTGTGGAGTTCACGCCCGCCGGATGGGTGCCTCCGCCGCTGGCGACCGACGGCACGCTGCAGGGCGCATCGCTGCCCGGCAGCAGGACCGATCTCGAGCGATTCGACCTCCAGTCCTGGAGTGGCCCGATCGAGGCGCGCGTGTGGGTCTACCTGGAGAAGTCTGCGGAGCCCGGCATCCAGCTCTCCTCGTACTCGGGCACGCTTGCGTCGAGGTACCGCGAGACCCGCGGCGAGGATCCTGCAACCCCCGCCGACGGCTCGACGCGCTTCCAGTCCGCGTGGAATCCCTCCGGCCGTGACGAGGCCTACGAGCGGACGATTGGTTTGGCAATCTCGGACGCGCTGTCCAAGGCCGAGCCTTTGCAGGCCGTGCAGGTCGAGCAGTCCGCGCCGGCAGTGCCTGCAGCGCAAGCCGCACCGACCGCACCAGCCGTGACCCCCTGACCCGCGCTTCAACGGCGCTGATTCGTCTAAGGGGAGTTACCTCCGTGTCCTGTAACTGAGGGATTGCTGGGACCGCGCCCGACGTGCGCCCTGATGCGTGCGCATTCCGCTTGACTTCAGGTCCGACCATCGGACCTTTCAGATATTGGCGACAGATAATCCCGCCTCTGGCGCCAGACTGCGGCGAGTTGCGTATACATCATCACGTGCGGAGAGAGTTTGACGAAAGACCCATCCGCCGACGCCCGACCAGACACTGACTGCCACCACCCCTACCTGATGCAGCGATGAGTCGTTCCACTTCCGAAGACCGCACGTCACACCTCCGTGCGCGACGCACACGTCGCGCGTGTGCTGGCGCAGCGCTTGGCGTGCTTTTCACTGCCGCGTTCGCCTCGTTCCTCGCCGGCGCCAGCAGCGGAGGCGGGAGCGGGCAGGTGCAGGTGCCCACGACCGACGGCGACTTCTTCATGCCGGGAACGCAGCCAAACGGTGCGGGCGCCGGCTTTGACCCGATCCTCGCATCGAACAACTGCCAGTTCTGCCACAGCGAGTACAGCCCGACGACAGCGCCCTACGACACGTGGGTGGTGAGCCTGATGGGCCAGGCCGCGCGAGACCCGGTCTTCCATGCGGCACTTGCTGTCGCGAACCAGGATGCGCACCTTGCCGGCGAGTTCTGCATCCGCTGCCACGCGCCCGGCGCATGGCTGTCGGGCAAGAGCGTGACCGGTGACATGTCGCTCTTTGAGCCCGAGGACTTCGACGGCATCAACTGCAACTTCTGCCACAGGGCCGTGAATCCCGTGCTTGGCGCGGACAGCGCGGTGGGATACCCCGGCAATGCCGACCCGGCGCCGGACGTGTCGATCCTGGATTCGCTGGCGGCTGCGGGCAACCTTCCGACTGACCGCGGCAACGCGATGTTCGTGGTCGACCCAAAGGACACGCGCCGCGGCCCCTACGACGATGTGCCGATCAACTTCCACGGTTCGGCTGAGCTCATCTACTCGCCCTTCCACACGAAGGGACGCTTCTGCGGGCAGTGCCACGACGTGAGCACGCCCACGTACACAAAGATGGCTGACGGCAGCTACGCGCTCAATGCGCTCGGCCAGCCGCACCCGACCGCGAAGGCCGACGACATGTTCCCCGAGCAGCGCACCTACTCCGAGTGGGCTGCGTCGACCTTCGCCTCGATGGGCGTCACGTTCGCCGACCGGCGCTTCGGCGGGAACACGCCTGATGGCCTCGTGTCGAGCTGCCAGGACTGCCACATGCCCAAGCAGGTCGGCGGCGGCTGCATCTTCTTCGATGGGGACCCCAAGTACGAGCGCGATGACATCGGCCAGCACTCCTTCGCCGGCGCGAACACCTGGGTGATGCGTGCGATCCGTCTCGCGCAAGGCGACGAGGCGGACAACCTTGGCCTCACGGCGGACCGTGTCGAGGCCGCCACGGCGCGCAACATCCAGATGCTGCGCGACGCAAGCGACATGGAGCTCTCGCGCGAGGGCTCGCAGCTGAAGGTGCGCATCGTCAACCAGTCCGGGCACAAGCTGCCGACCGGCTACGTCGAGGGACGGCGCATGTGGATCAACGTGCGGTTCCTCGACGCCAATGGCGAGCTCGTCGACGAGCGCGGCGCATACGACTACGTCACCGCGACCCTGCACGAGAAGGACACCAAGGTCTACCACGCCGAGCATGCGATCGACGAGAGCGTCGCCAAGCAGGTGCACCTGCCGCCTGGCACCAAGTTCCACCTCGTGCTCAACAACGTGGTGCTCTTCGACAACCGGATCCCTCCGCGAGGGTTCACGAACGCCGCATTCGACGCCTTCGGATCGGGTGCCGTCGGCTACAGCTACGCGGACGGCCAGTACTGGGACGACACGCTCTACGACGTGCCTGCCGGCGCGAAGAGCGCGGTGGTGACCTTCTACGCGCAGACCTCAAGCCGCGAGTACATGGAGTTCCTTCGCGACACCAACGTGACCAACGGCACCGGGCAGGTCGCATATGACCTGTGGGTGGCGACCGGGCGCAGCGCGCCGGTCGACATGGACTCCGCCACGATCGACCTGGACGGCGCATCGATGCCCGCCGACCTCAACGGCGACGGCACCGTCGACGGCCTCGACCTGGCGCAGATGCTCGCCAACTGGGGAGGCTCTGGCGACGGCGACATCAACAGCGACGGCACCGTCGACGGCCTCGACCTGGCCGCGCTGCTGGCCGCGTGGTCGATGTGAGCGCTCAGGCGCCGCCGAGCGGATCAGGAAGCGGACCGGGGTACACGCGCGCGTAGTCGGCGATCGCTGCCTCCACGACGCGCGCCGCACGCTCGGCGCCGTAGACATCGCGCACGGAGACTGGCGCGCCGTCCCCAGGAGTGAGCTTGTAGGTCGCGAAGTAGTGCTGCAGGCGCTCGATGAGCCGCGGAGGCAGGTCCCCGATGTCGCGCGCGCCATCCCACACCGCATCGTTGACGAGCACCGCGATGATCTTGTCGTCCGCCTCGCCGTTGTCGAGCATCTGGAGGCCGCCGATCACGCGCGCATCGAGCACCACCTCTGCGCGGTCGATCGGCCGCTCCGAGAGCACGCAGATGTCGAGCGGGTCGCCGTCGGCTGACCGTGCCGCGGGCGACAGCGTGGCCACGCGTGCGGCGCACAGCGTCCGCGGGATGAACCCGTACAGCATCGGTGGAGTCGAGCTCGTGCGCTGCGGGCGGTCCACGCGTAGGTAGCCCGAGACCTTGTCCACCTCGTACTTCACGAGATCGAATGGCGTGATCTCGATGAACGCATGCACGACGCGCGGCGGGTCGGGGCCCACACGCAGCCCGTGCCACGGGTGCGGCCTGAAGGTGTGGTAGCGGACGGGATCCATGGGGTTGCCGCGCGTCAGCCCTTCGCCGGCAGCCGCTTCAGGAGGTCCTCGACGGCAGCCTTGAGCTGCTCGTCGCGGTCGGCCGCCTCCGCCTCGGGGGTCTGCGGCACGACGATCTCGGGCACCGCGCCGTTGTTCTCCATGTCGGTGCCGTCGAGCAGGTACCAGCCGCGCGTGGGCATGCGCACCGTCGTGCCGTCGAGCAGGCTCGCGCTCCCCGTCGAGATCACGCCTCCGTAGGTCGGCATGCCGACGAGCGTGCCGCGCTTGAGCGTCTTGAAGGCGTGGGCCACGATCTCCGCGTTCGAGAAGCTCTTCTCGTTGCAGAGCATGTTGATGGGCATCGAGAAGCGCTGGATGAAGAGGCGGTCCTGCGGGTAGCCGTCGGTGTGGCTCGAGTCGGCGCCGCGCGGAACGGTGTACGCGTGGCGCGGCGCCATGATCGACGCAAGCAGCCGGTCCGCGGTCCATCCGCCTCCGTTGTTGCGCACGTCGATGATGAGGCCATCCTTGCCGTGCGCCGCCGCGAAGAGGTCGCGCTCGAACTCGTCGAGCGAAGGCTGGTTCATGCCCTGGATGTGGAGGTAGCCGATGCGGCCGCCCGACCACTCGTCCGCCATCTGCGCGGCGCGCAGCCGCGTCGCGTTGTAGGCGAGGGCACCGATGGTGCCTGCGCTGGTGGGCTCGAAGGAGATGTCGAAAGACGCGGTTCGCCCATCCTCGAACGTGCGCGTGATGGTGAGCCAGGTCTCGCGGCCCGTGGTGCCTGTCATCATCGAGTCGAGCGTGCTTCCCTCGGTGACGGGCGCCTCGTCCACGTGCGTGATGATGTC
>QXGG01218265.1_pt1 | contig 12035 bp, 6 predicted proteins | sample 1982491 | NCBI WGS metagenome assembly QXGG01 (sample SAMN09924614, study PRJNA488089) | Wastewater metagenome, whole genome shotgun sequencing project. | isolation source: South African research farm wastewater | place: South Africa: Irene, Agricultural Research Council, Animal Production Institute... | reverse complement strand
GATTCATCCCGCCTACGAAGAGTCGGTTTTGCGCGTCGAGATGTTCGGCGACACAGTCGAGCGACTGACGATGATCGACACGGTGACGGGAGAAACTCTCAAGGAAATGCGCGAAGTTGTCGTCTTTCCCGCCACGCACTACGTCGCTGGTCAGGAGCGCATGAGGCGAGCGATCGTCGGAATCGAACAAGAGCTCCAAGAAAGACTTGCTGTCTTCGAAGCAGAAGGGAAACTCCTCGAAGCCCAACGGCTGCGCATGCGAACGCAATACGACCTGGAGATGATGTCCGAGGTTGGCTACTGCAACGGCATCGAGAACTATTCGATGCACATCGATGGCCGCTCACCAGGTGAACCTCCGTTCACTCTTCTCGACTACTTCCCGGACGACTACTTGCTCGTCATCGACGAGAGCCATGTGGCGGTTCCGCAACTTCACGGTCAGTTCGCCGGAGACCGAAGTCGAAAAGATGTCCTGATCGAGCACGGATTCCGACTGCCGAGTGCTCGTGACAACAGGCCACTGCAATTCGACGAAGTGATGGAGCGAGTCCACCAGTGCGTCTTTCTGTCGGCGACTCCAAGTCCCTACGAGCTCAAGATCTCCGAACGCGTCGTCGAGCAGATCGTGCGACCGACCGGCCTCGTCGATCCGGAAGTCGTCGTCAGACCAACCAAGGGGCAGATCGACGACCTCATCGAACAAGTCAACGAGCGAGTGTTGAAAGGGGACAGGATCCTCGTGACGACTCTGACGAAGAAGATGGCCGAGGATCTGACGGAATACCTGCTCGAACAAGGCATGCGGGTGCGTTATCTGCACAGCAACATCGACACCATTCAGCGCATCGAGATTCTTCGCTCGCTGAGGCTCGGTGAATTCGATGTTCTCGTCGGCATCAACCTTCTGCGAGAGGGCCTCGACCTGCCGGAAGTGAGTCTCGTGGCGATCCTGGATGCCGACAAGGAGGGTTTCCTGCGCAGTCAGACGTCGCTGATCCAGATGATCGGTCGAGCGGCGCGAAACGTCGACGGTCAAGTGGTGATGTACGCGGACACGGTGACGCCGTCCATGCGCAACGCGATCTCGGAGACGAATCGGCGACGCCAGTTGCAGATCGCCCACAACCTCGAACACGGCATCAACCCGCAGACGATCCGCAAGGCCGTAGGAGACATCTTGTCGATTCTGCGACCCGATGGTGACGGAACCGCTCCCGTTCCGAACAAGGATCGCCGTAGACAAAAGGAGAAAGATCGGATTCAGACCGAATTGCGCACCTTGCCCCAGCAAGAGATCACCCGACTCGTGCGGACTCTCGAAGAAGAGATGCACGAAGCCGCTGCCGACCTCAAATTCGAGTATGCAGCTCGCCTTCGTGACGAAATCAACGAGTTGCGCCGTGAATTGCGCGATGCGGGCTGACTCCCGTCGACCCGCCGATCACTAGCCTTCGACTATGTCCGATCGCCTTGTCGTGCGTGGAGCGCGCGAGCACAATTTGAAGAACATCAGCGTGGACCTGCCGCGCGACAAGATGATCGTCTTCACCGGACTGTCCGGTTCGGGTAAATCGTCTCTTGCATTCGACACGATCTACGCCGAAGGACAGCGACGCTATGTCGAGTCGCTCAGTGCGTATGCGCGCCAGTTCCTCGGTCAGATGGACAAGCCCGACGTCGACGTCATCGAGGGTCTGTCGCCGGCCATCTCGATCGACCAGAAGTCCGCTAGCCGAAATCCGCGCTCGACGGTGGGCACCATCACCGAGGTCTACGACTATCTCCGCCTGCTGTATGCACGCATTGGCGTGCAGCACTGCCCCAAAGACGGAACGAGATTGTCGCGGCAGACACCCCAGCAGATCGTCGATCGGGTTCTGACCCTTCCGGAAGGGACGCGTTTTCAGGTGCTTGCTCCTGTCGTTCGCAGCCGTAAGGGAAACTACGACACGTTGCTCAACGACCTCGCCGGACAAGGGTTCGTGCGCGCTCGGGTCGACGGAGAACTCGTCGACATCGCCGAGTTTCTCGGGCGTGATCAAAAGCTCGCTCGGTACGAACAGCATTCGATCGATGTCGTCATCGACCGTCTGGTTCGCAAGGACGGTATCGAGCGGCGACTGACCGACAGTCTCGAGACGGCTCTGAAGATCGCTGAAGGTGTTGCGATGATCGAGATCGTCGCGCGCGATGACGAAGCTGACAGCGAATCGTTGACGTTCAGCCAGCATCTCGCGTGTCCGAAGTGCGGCCTGTCCTACGACGAGCCGGCCCCGCGCAACTTTTCTTTCAACTCGCCGTTCGGCGCGTGTGAGACATGTGACGGGCTCGGCACCACGTTCGAGGTCGACCCCGAACTCGTAATCCCCGATTCCGACTTGGCGTTGTCGGAGGGAGCGATCGCCCCGTGGCGAAGTGCGACGTCCGGCTTCTTCATGCGGGTCCTCGAATCGGTGGCCGCCGACAACAACATCGCCCTGGACAAGCCGTGGGGAAAGCTCCCCGCCAAAGCCCAGAAGATCGTGTTGCACGGTCTGCCCGGCAACATCACGGTGAAATTCAAGAATCGCTATGGGAGAGCCCGGCAGTTCAACACATCGTTCGAGGGGATCATCCCGTGGATCAAGCGCCGCCACGAGAGCGCCGAGAGCGACTGGAGTCGTGAGCAATACGAGAGTTACATGCGGCTCGTTCCATGTACTGCGTGTCACGGCGCCCGCCTCAAGCCGGCCACTCTTGCCATCACGATCAACGACAAGAACATCTCCGAAGTCTGCGATCTGCCCATCGGCGAATCCTCCAAGTTCCTCGCGGAGCTCGAACTGAGCGATCGGGACCGCATGATCGCCGAGCGCGTGGTCAAGGAGGTCAACGCTCGACTCGGCTTCTTGCTCGACGTCGGTCTCGACTATCTCAGCCTGTCCAGGTCGGCGGGAACTCTGGCTGGCGGCGAAGCCCAGCGCATTCGGCTTGCCAGCCAGATCGGATCTGGCCTCGTCGGTACGTTGTATGTGCTCGACGAGCCTTCGATCGGTCTGCACCAGCGCGACAACAGGCGTCTCATCGACACGCTGTTGCGCTTGCGCGACCTGGGTAACACCGTTCTCGTCGTCGAACACGATGAAGAGACGATCCGCGAATGCGACTGGATAGTCGATATCGGTCCCGGTGCGGGGGAGCACGGCGGTGAAGTCGTCTACAGCGGGCCGGTCGGAGGCATCGTCAAAGCCAAGGGGTCCATCACTGGGCAGTACTTGTCCGGGAAGAAGTCGATTCCCGTACCGCAACAGCGTAGGAGTCCCGGATCGCAGTGGCTGGAGATCGTCGGTGCACGCGAACACAATTTGACCAATGTCACCGCGCGGATTCCTCTCGGTTGTTTCGTGGCAGTCACCGGAGTGTCGGGGAGCGGCAAGAGCACATTGGTGCGCGACATTCTGCTCCCGGTGCTGATGCAGAAGATCTACAAGTCGAAGGAAGCTCCTGGCAAGCACAAGTCCGTGAAGGGCGTCGAACATCTCGACAAGGTCATCGACATGGATCAGTCTCCGATCGGCCGAACACCGCGGTCGAACCCGGCGACGTACACCGGAGTCTTCGACAACATTCGCAAGCTGTTCGCCACCACAGCCGAAGCCAAAGTGCGCGGCTACATGCCCGGACGCTTCTCGTTCAACGTGTCCGGCGGTCGCTGCGAGGCGTGTTCGGGAGATGGCAACATCAAAATCGAGATGCACTTCCTGCCGGACGTCTACGTTCCCTGCGAGGTGTGTCACGGTGCCCGCTACAACCGCGACACCCTCGACATCACGTTCAAGGGCAAGAACATTGCCGATGTTCTCAACATGCCGATCGCCGAGGCAGTGGACTTCTTCTCGAACCAGCCTGCAATTGCGCGCCACATGCAGACTCTCGTCGACGTCGGCCTCGGCTACGTCCGCCTCGGTCAGTCCGCGCCGACGCTGTAGGGTGGCGAAGCACAGCGTGTGAAACTGGCGGCAGAGCTCGCGAAACGCAGTACCGGCCACACCATCTATTTGTTGGACGAGCCGACGACCGGCCTGCATTTCGAAGACGTCCGACGACTGTTGACGGTTCTGTCCCGTCTCGTCGATCAGGGCAACACCGTCCTCGTGATCGAGCACAACCTGGACGTCATCAAGACCGCTGACTGGCTGATCGATCTCGGTCCGGAAGGCGGATCGGGCGGCGGCACGATCGTGGCTGAAGGCTCCCCGGAATCCGTCGCTGCGGTCGAGGCGAGTTACACGGGTCGCTTCCTGCGAGACATCCTTGCGGGAGCGCATTCAGCATGATTGGGACTGTCGAGCAGTCCGAGGTCGATCTCGAGCGACTGCAGAAGAGAACGATCACGTCTCTTCGCCTGATGCAGATTCCTGGGCAGGCAGCCGTGTCCGGCGTCGTTGCCGTTGTCGCACTTCTGGCATCCGATTTGGTCGGAACGGACAGCCTGGCTGGAGTGGGGAACGCGGGCGCCACGTTCGGCGCAGCGATGATGGCGGTTCCGTTGGCGTCGATGATGCGTCAACGCGGGAGACGACCTGCTCTCGTCACCGCTTTCATCATCGGTTCCATCGGCGCTGCCCTGGCTGCCTTCGGCGGCGAAATCGGCTCGTTTCCCGTCTTTGTCATCGGCATGCTGCTGTTCGGTTCCGGACAAGCTGGTGCCCTGCAAAGTCGGTACACCGCTGCGGATCTCGCGCCTGCCGAGCGCAAGGCATCGGCAATTTCCTCCGTCGTCTGGGTGGGAACGCTGGGTGCTGCCTTCGGCCCGTTGCTCACTCCGTGGGAGAAGGACTTCGCCGAGTTCTTGAATCTGTCGGCCCTCGTCGGGCCTTTCATTGCTGCATCGGCGTTTTTTGCTTTGTCGGCTCTCGTGGCATGGATCCGACTGCGGCCGGATCCGCTCGTCATCAGCGGGGGGATCAACACATCGGGAACAACGGTTCCGCTGCGTCGCCAGGTGCGTGAGGCTTCGATCGCCATTCGCGAATCTCGGCTGGCAGTCATTGGCGTGACTGCGATGGTTGTCTCTCAGGCGACCATGGTCGCTGTGATGACGATGACACCTCCTCATATGAAAGATCACGGTCACGCCGACCTCTCGGCTTCCGTCGTTGCTCTGCACATCGTCGGGATGTACGGGTTCTCCCCGTGGATCGGACGCTTCACCGACCGAATCGGACGTCTGCGCGCGCTCGAGGTGGGAGCTGTGATTCTCGGGGGCGGGATCGTGTCGACTGTGATTGCTGGCTATGTGCCGGCACTGATGTACGTCGGGTTGCTGCTGCTCGGTATCGGCTGGAGCGTGGGGTTGATCGCAGGAACGACTCTCGTGAGCGAGTCAGTGCGACCCGAGACCAAGGTGGAGGTGCAAGGCACGGCCGATCTCGCGATGAGCCTGTGTGGGGGAGCGGCGGCCTTCGCCTCCGGATTCGTGAAGGAGTCGTTCGGATTCCATTTTCTTGCAGACGCTTCGGCCATCCTCGCGGCTGTGCTCTTGATCGCTGTCTGGGTGACTCGAGCACGGATGAATCGCCCATCGACGGCGTAGGCGCGCGATGGTGCAACGACCGGCTTCCATTCCCGATTCCCCGGGTTCCTATCTCTTCAAGGATTCCCAAGGCCGTGTGATCTACGTCGGGAAGGCCTCGAGTCTGCGACAGCGTCTCTCCAACTATTTCCAGGCTCCGGATCAACTTCATCCGCGCACGGCGCAGATGGTTGCAACTGCCGAGTCGGTCGAGTGGGTGACGGTTCGCAACGAAGTCGAGGCGTTGATTCTCGAATACAACTTGATCAAGGAGCATCGACCTCGATTCAACATCAGGTTGCGCGACGACAAGAGCTATCCGCTTCTCGCGGTCACTGTCGATGAAGAGTGGCCGCGAGCGGTCGTGATGCGCGGACAAAAGCGCAAAGGAACCCGTTATTTCGGGCCGTATCCGCACTCACATGCGATTCGCGAGACACTGGATCTGCTGTTGAGAACGTTTCCGATTCGCACGTGCAGCCAGGGCAAGTTCAATCAGCATCAGCGTCTCGGCAGACCGTGCCTTCTCTTCCACATCGAAAAGTGCAGTGGTCCGTGCGTCGGAGAAGTGAGCGCGGATGACTACTCGACCATGGTGGACGAGTTCTGTCGTTTTCTCGAAGGCGACACCGATGACGTCGTCGCGCGTCTGCGAGCCGATATGGACGCGGCATCCCAAAGTCTCGAATACGAGCGCGCAGCTCGGTTGCGGGATCGCCTTCAAGCCGTGGGTAAAGCCATGGAGAAGCAGCAGATCGTCGGGGAGAAGGACGAGGACATCGACGTGATCGGAGTGTGCGACGACGATCTCGAAGCTGCGATTCAGGTCTTCTACGTTCGCAAGGGCCGTGTCGTCGGACGTAAAGGATTCATTTTCGACAAGGTGGAGGATCTGCCACCGGAGAAATTGGCCGATCAGATCCTCGAGCTGCTCTATGGCGAAGAGCCGATTCAGGGAATACCCAGAGTGGTGCTGTTGCCGTCGACACCCCGCAATCTCGAGACGTATGAAGAGTGGCTCACGACTCTTCGGTCGACGCGTGTAGAAGTGCGCGTTCCCCAAAGAGGGGCCAAACGGGAGCTCCTCGAATTGGCCACTCGCAATGCAACCGATGAGTTCCACCGCCACAAAATGAGGCGGTCGAGCGATCACAACAGCCGTAGCCGTGCGCTCACCGAACTGCAAGAGATTCTCGGACTTCCCGAAGCACCGTTGCGGATCGAGTGCTACGACATGGCCCATCTTCAAGGGACGGATTACGTGGGGTCGATGGTCGTCCTCGAAGACGGTCTGCCAGCCAAACGGGAATACCGCCGATTCAAAGTCAAAAAGGTCGAAGGCAACGACGATTACGCAGCAATGGAAGAAGTGCTGACGCGTCGGCTTCAGGCATATCTCGACGACCAGGACCGTGCACTGGATTCGTCACTGGTGACATCGGAGAAGGATCAGACGGACGACGCTCCGAATGATGATTTTCCGAATGATGACGTCTTGAATCGTGAGCTCCCGAATCGCGATCTCCCGAAAAGTAATGAGATCAACCCAGTGGTGGCGGACAAGAAGCGCGGACGCTTTTCGTATCCGCCGCAACTGTTGCTGGTGGACGGCGGTAAGGGTCAGCTCGCCGTGGCCGAACGTGTCGTCAGGTCACTGGGATTGGCCGACGAGATCCCGGTTGCCGCTCTGGCGAAACGCTTCGAGGAGGTGTACGTGCCGGGTCGGTCCGATCCAGTGGACGTACCCCGGGGGAGTGAGGCGTTGTTCATGTTGCAGCGCATCCGAGATGAGGCGCACCGTTTCGCCAACGCCTATCACCGCGAACTTCGCAACAAGCGAATGGTTGCAAGCTCCCTCGAGGGAATCGAAGGTCTGGGAGAGGCTCGGCGCAAACGCCTCGTTCAAGCAATGGGGGGCGTGAAGGCTGTCAAGGCTGCGAACTTGGACGAGCTCTTGGCGTTGACATGGCTTCCCGATGAGGTCGCTCGGGCCGTACATGCTCACTTCCACCCTGAATGAGGGGTCGTTCGCGCGCTGAATCGATCTCACGACACCAGCGGGATCACCTCGGCCATCATTCGTTCGTATGCCTCACGTCGCGCAGATGGCGTCGGACCGAGAGTGAAATCGGGGATGATGACTTCGTCGAATCCTGCATCTCGATACAGCATGAAGCTCTCGGCGATGCGGTGGGCATCGCCGATGATCGAGCGATCCGACGGCGCCTTCTCGGCGATTCTGGCTGCGACAGATGCGTCATCGACATGAAAGAACAGGGCCTGGACGGACTTTCGTAAGGTCGCTGGGTCCCTGCCGACCTTCTCGCAGGCGGCGCGAATCGTCGTCAGCCGATCTGTGGCCTCGTCGACGTTGCCCCACGTGTTCCATTCATCGGCATGCGTCGCTGTGATGCGAGACATGCGCGGGCCTCCGGTGCCGACGAGGATCGGCAACGGCTGTTGGACTGGTCGCGGCTGACAGGGTGCATCGGTGATGGCGAAATGCCGACCGGAGAAGGTCGTGCGCTCAGTGCGCAGGAGAGAGCGCATAATCTGAATGGCCTCTTCGAATCGATCGACACGATCGCGGTTGCCGAGCAGATCAATGCCATATGCGAGGTGTTCGTTGATCTGCCAGCCGGCGCCGATACCGAGAATCAGACGTCCGTTTCCGAGGTTGTCGATGGTGGCTGCCGTCTTCGCCAGGACAGCAGGGTGGCGCACTGTGGTCGGCGACACGAGTGATCCGATGCGCAGGCGCTGTGTGACTGCGGTGATCGCTGCGATGATGCTCCAGCACTCGCTGATGTTTCCGTCGACGATCGACTCGTCTCCGGTGTTGGGCATGAAGTGATCGGCGTACCACATGCAGTGCCAATCGTCTGAGTCTGCGTACTCGGCGAGGCTCTTGACTTCCTCCCACTCGCGTTCGGGTGAGGGCCAGAGGGAAAAGGAGAGGCGTGTGTTCACGAGACGAACCGTAGTTGCCCGTAGTCTCGAATCGTGACCGAACGCCCAACCCAGGACGTGCTGAAGGATGATCTCTGGGAAGACCATGCATCCTGGTGGATCGAAGGTTTCACTGAAGGAGCAGATCCCGAATACGTCGAGCAAATTTTGCCGCTGGCAGCTGCAGAACTCGAAGGAGCACACCGCGTACTCGATGTCGGCTGCGGCGACGGGCAGGTTGCCCGTTTGGCGTCGAGTCTTGGTGCGGACCTGGTCGTGGGAATCGATCCGACGTGGAATCAGGTCGTGGTCGCCGCCGAACGAGGTGGCGGAGTGCACGTTGCGCGTGCCACTGCACACCAGATGCCGTTCGGCGACGAGTCGTTCGATGCAGTCGTGGCATGTTTGGTCTTCGAACACATCGAGGATGTGGATGATGCGATCGCCGAGGTGGCACGCGTCCTCGAACCCGGTGGGAGGTTCTGCTTCTTCCTCAATCACCCGCTGTTGCAGACTCCGGGCAGCGGATGGATCGACGACCAGATTCTCGATCCGCCCGAGCAGTATTGGCGGATCGGCCCGTATCTGGTGGAAGATCTCTCGATCGAAGAGGTGGAAAAGGATGTCTTCATCCCCTTCATCCACCGTCCCCTCAGCCGCTATGTCAACGCCTTGATCGACAACGGTTTGTTTCTCGAACGAATGCTCGAACCCTCGCCGCCCCCGGGCTTTCTCGCTCGAGCGGCCGAGTACGAAGCTGCCGCGACGATTCCGCGTCTGCTGTATCTGCGTGCAGTCAAGAGGACCTGAGTCGCGGGAACCACAGCCGCGGCAATCTCGATCACGAAGACCTCTCGAGCGTGCCGATGAGTGCCGAGACCCACTCAGTAGTCTGAGGCCGTGGCAGACATCTTGGTCATCACCGGCCTGTCCGGTGCGGGTCGTTCCGCTACTGCTGCCGTTCTCGAGGATCTCGGCTGGTACGTCGTGGACAATCTGCCGACATCGCTCGTCGACACGATCGTCGAGTTGGCAAGTGCTCCCGGATCGGGAATTGAGCGGCTGGCTCTCGTTGCCGGACGTCAACATCTGGAGCTCATGCCCAAAGTCGCGAACATGAGATCGGCAGGGCATCGGGTGCGCGTGCTGTATCTCGATGCCACCAACTCCGAGCTGGTCAGGCGCTACGAAGCCTCGCGTAGGCGTCACCCACTTGCGGCCGAAGCCTCGGGGCTTCTCGAAGCGATCCAGATGGAGCGCGACCTTCTCGAGCCGATGAAGGGCGATTGCGATCTCGTCATCGATACGACGAATCTCAACGTGCATCAGTTGAAGTCGAAAGTTCTTGGATCGTTCGACAACGAGATCCACGAACGATTGCAGGTCGCGGTCGAGTCGTTCGGCTACAAATACGGTCTTCCCATGGACGCCGACATCGTGATGGATGTTCGGTTCTTGCCCAATCCCCATTGGGAAGAAGATCTCAGGCCTTTGGTCGGCCTGGATCAGCCAGTGCGCGAGTACGTCCTTGGCCGCGCCGAAGCTACCGAATTCCTCCACCGACTGGCGGCGTTGATCGATTCGATCCTTCCCCAGTACAACGCCGAAGGAAAGAGCTACTTGACGATCGCGATCGGGTGTACGGGCGGACGTCATCGGTCGGTGGCGATCGCCGAAGAGGTCGCCCAGCGAATTCGGGAATCTGGTCAACCCGTCCGCGTGAACCACCGAGATCTGTCCCGTTCCTGACGGGTCGGCACCGACGCAACCGGTGGAAATCCGCCGGTTGTGTCGGTGCCGACTAGTTTCGGAGGAGAACTTGTCACGTGTGACTCTCGAAAGGACTTCTATGACCGTGCGCGTAGGTATCAATGGATTCGGCCGTATTGGACGCAATTTCTTTCGCGCAGCTCGCGAACTGAAAGCCGATATCGAAATCGTCGCGGTGAACGACCTCGGTTCGCTCGAGACGATGGCTCATCTCTTGAAGTACGACTCCGTGATGGGGCAGCTGCCTCTCGCCATCAAGGCGACGAAGAACGGCATCAGCGTCGATGGCAAGGAAATCCGCGTTCTCAGCGAGCGCGATCCGAAGGCTCTGCCGTGGGGCGACCTCGGTGTGGATGTCGTGATCGAGAGCACAGGGATCTTCACCAATCGCGATGCGGCAGCCCAGCATCTTGCCGGTGGTGCGCCGCTCGTGATCGTGTCGGCGCCGTGCGACAACGCAGACGCGACCTTCGTCTACGGCGTGAATCACAAGGATTTCAACGCGAAGACGCACAAGGTCGTTTCGAACGCCAGTTGTACGACCAACTGTTTCGTGCCGCTCGTCAAGGTTCTCGACGACAACTTCGGCGTCGAACAGGGGCTCATGCAGACCGTGCACGCCTACACGGGAGACCAGTCGCTCGTGGACGGCCCGCACAAGGATCTGCGCCGGGCTCGCGCGGCAGCGATCAATATCGTGCCGACGAGCACCGGAGCCGCGCGGGCGACGAGCCTCGTTCTTGCAGCGATGAAGGGCAAGCTCGACGGCACATCGCTGCGCGTGCCGGTGCCGACAGGCTCGATCGTCGACTTCACGGTGAACCTGAAGAAGCCGGCCTCAGCCGAGGCCATCAACGCAGCATTCCGCAAAGCCGCAGCAAGCGGTCCTCTCAAAGGCGTGCTGCGCTACACGGAGGAGCCGATCGTGTCGAGTGACATCGTCGGCGATCCGCACAGTTCGATCTTCGATGCCGGATTGACGATGAGCATGGGCAAAATGGCCAAGGTTCTCGCTTGGTACGACAACGAGTGGGGATACAGCAACCGTCTGGTCGAAATGACGGTCTTCGCCGGCTCGAAGCTCCCCAAGCGTCGTCGCTGAGGTGCGCACTCGATGAGTATCGGAGGTCATCCGCAACTCGAAGACTTGGGGGACGTGTCCGGTCGTCGAGTGCTCGTTCGTACCGACTTCAACGTTCCAATGGAGACGAACGAGGACGGTACGCGCGTCATCACCGACGATTTTCGTATTCGTGCAGCGCTCCCGACGATCGAGTGGCTGCTCGCTCACGGGGCACATGTGGTCTGTGCAAGCCATCTCGGCAGACCGAAGGGATCGCCCGATGCGAAGTACTCGATGGAGCCGGTTCGTGCGCGACTCGCTGAACTCGTAGCGGGAGTCGACGTCCGAGAGAACCTGCGATTCCATCCGGGCGAAGAGGCGAACGATCCCGCTTTCGTTGCCGAGATGATCGACGGAATCGACATGTACGTCGACGATGCTTTCGGCGCCGCCCATCGGGCGCATGCGTCGATCGTCGGACCGCCGAAGACTCTGCCATCGGCCATGGGACGGCTGTTGGAGCGCGAAGTGGAAGTGCTGCTCGGATTGCGCAACTCCCCGAAGCATCCGTTCGTGGCGGTGCTCGGCGGTTCGAAGATCTCCGACAAGCTCGGAGTCGTCGAATCGCTGCTGAACGTCGTCGACTCGCTCGTGATCGGTGGTGCGATGTGCTTCACGTTCCTCGCTGCCAAGGGT
>QXGG01234195.1_pt1 | contig 12057 bp, 10 predicted proteins | sample 1982491 | NCBI WGS metagenome assembly QXGG01 (sample SAMN09924614, study PRJNA488089) | Wastewater metagenome, whole genome shotgun sequencing project. | isolation source: South African research farm wastewater | place: South Africa: Irene, Agricultural Research Council, Animal Production... | reverse complement strand
TCCCCACTCTTCCCGAGGCGTCGAGCACGACATCGACGACGCCCCGCGATCAGTCGTCCGTGTCCACCGATCCGATTCCCGAGGGACCTCCGCCGGACATCGCCAATCCCACGGCGCCCCTCGACGTTCTCTTTGCAGCTCTCGAGACCGAAGCCGTACCGGCCAACCTCACACCGTCCTTGCGAGCTGCATCGGGCGACAAACCCATCATCTATTCCGAGGATTGCCACGTCGACATCGGCTCGGCGCAACCCGCAGTGTGCGAATACGGCGACATCGACTCGGATTTCACGGTGGCTCTCTACGGCGACTCCCATGCCGCTCAATGGTTCCCGGCACTCAATCAGGTGGCGTTGGACAACTCGTGGCGGTTGGTTCCCTTGACGAAGACGGGCTGTACGCCGATCGAGCTGATCACCTACAACTCTCTCGTCGGGCCGACGTATCCGGAGTGCAAGCCATGGCGTGAGCGAGTCATGCAACGACTCGTGGACGAAAAGGTCTCCGTCGTCTTCATCGGATACTCGAATCGACTCCAGGATCCGAACACTCGTGAGCCGTTCTCCGACGCCAAGATCGACGCCGGCTTCGCAGAGCTCATTCCCCGGCTACAAGCCATGGGTATTCGCCCGATCGTCATCACCGACACTCCGTATCCCGGACAGGACGTACCGACTTGCCTGTCGACTTCGCTGCGAAACGTGTCCGCGTGCACGTTCACACGTGACAAGGGAATTCGAGCGTCACGCCACCAGACGAACGTGGACGTCGCAACCAAGAACGGCGCTCAGTATCTCGACACCAGCCACTGGGTGTGCACCGACTCGATGTGTCCCGTGATTTCCGGCAACCTGCTCATGTACCGAGACTCGAACCACATCACGACGACGTACGCAGAATGGCTGACTCCATTCTTCGCCGCTGCAGTGGAGCCATATGTCAACGGCATTCGCCTTCGGCGCTGAGCCGGATGTCAACGGCATTCGCCTTCGGCGCTGAGCCGGATGTGAACGGCATTCGCCTTCGGCGCTGAGCCGGATGTCAGGCTGATGTCGGGCTCAAGTCTGGCGGTCGCGAATCAGGACTTCTTGAGCCACGGTCGCAACGAGAATGCCGTCCTCGCTGAAGACGTGACCGATCGACAGGCCGCGGCTGTTGCCAACCGAATGACACGTGAAGTCGTGCAGATGCCAGCGATCGCTGCGAATCGGACGATGGAACCAGATCGTGTGATCCAGACTCGCCCCTTGGAAGTTCCGCTCACCCTCGGGTCTCTTCGAGATCACCGGATGCGAACGAACGACAGCATCAGTCGGCAAGTCGTCGCTGAGATATGTGAACGCGCATCGGTGGAGCAGTTGCGAGCGCGGCTCGTCGAGTGCACCGAGGGACTCCGTGATGCGAAACCAAGACATCGAGCGACCGGATCCCTCGCGCACGCCACCAGGCATTGCGTCTTCGGCGATCCATCGTCGGTCGAACACATCGGACCAAGCAGAGTTCTCCATGGTGTCCGGTGCCGGCACGCCGACGGGAAACGGAATCGGCTGCATGTCGGCGGCATCTTCGTGAATCTGGAAACTCGCCTCGAGGTTGAGAATCGCCCCGACCGTCTGCCGAGCGACGACACGACGTGTGCAGAAACTCTTGCCGTTGCGAATGCGGTCCACTTCGTAGCGGACGGGCTCCGATGTGTCGCCTCGGCGAATGAAATAGGCGCGCAGAGAATGCGGCTCCATCGTCGGATCGACTGTCTCAGCGGCCGCCCACAGGGCCTGTGCGACGATGTGGCCTCCGTAGAGACCGCCCCACGGGTACTGGCGACCGGCGCCGACGAAGGTGTCTGGACCGTGGCTCTGGAGCGCGAAGAGTTGCTGAATGGTCATGCGTTCGGGGGATGCAGCGCAGCGGTCAGTGGACGATCGCAACTGGGCACTTGCTGCGGTGCGCAAGAGCCAACGTCGTCCCGCCGAGCAGCGCTGCAGCAAGCAAGCTGCGACTGCGCGAACCGACGATGAGGATGTCGTTGGTGCGCGAATGGTCGATGAGCGCTTCAGTCGCCGAACCCTCGACAGTGTCAGTCGTGATGGACACATGCGAGTGCTCGTCGACCGACAGGTGCATCCTCACCTGATCGACAAGCTTGCGCGCATCGCGCTTCATCGCTACCCGCAGTTCCTCGATGTCGGGTCCCATGACCATGCCGATCTCGGGTGACATCGCTGCATACGGGTACTGCCATGCGGCAACGAGTTCGACCGGGCGCTTCAAGGCCTCTGCGAAATGCAGACCCCAGATCGCGGCCTGCGTCGAGTTCTTCGATCCGTCCACTCCGACCACGATCCGTCCGCCAGCGGCGCGCTCCGCTGACTCGGGAACGAGGATCACCGGGCACTTGGCACGATGTGCGACGGCGTAACTCACCGATCCGAGAACGAGAGCATGTGTCGAGCCGACACCGCGAGTTCCCATGACGATCATCGCGGCATCCTCGGACGCCTTCAGGACGGCAGTTGCCGGAGAGCCTTGATCGATGAACAGTTCGACCGACAGACCGGGCTGGGCCGCGACGACCTTGGCCTTCAGATCCTCGAGCATCTTGCGATTCGCAGCGTCGATCTCGCGAATCTCCTCGGACGTGAGCATGGGCCCCATGTAGCCGGCTGCGGCACCGAGTCCGACCATGACCGGAAGCGAATAGCACGTGAGCAATCGCAACGGACGATTCGTCGCCACGGCGATGTCGACGGCCCACCACATTGCAGTTTCGGCATTCGCGGAACCGTCGATGCCGACGAGAACCGGGTAGTCAGCGGGAGCAGATGCCGGACTGGATGATGTAGCCATGCCCACATCCTGTCACTTGGACCCCCGATTGCCACACAACTGATTCATGAACCGGGCTCACGAACCATATGGATAGCCGAGATCTGGAGCAGTCAGCATCGGCCGATACGGAATGCCGCGGGCAGCAGCGAGATCTGCACAGGTCCCGCCGCGATCGACGATGACCGTGATCAATGCCACGGTCGCGCCGAACGCCTCCACGGCTTCGACCGCTTCCATGATCGAGGTTCCGCGCGTGACCGTGTCCTCGGTGACCACTACCGAGTCGCCCGGCTGCAGGGCACCAGCAATACGACCCGTGATCCCGTGATCTTTGGCTTCTTTTCGCACGCTGAAACTGCGCAATTCGATGCCCCGAGTGGCGGCCACCGCAGCAATGCCGAAGGCCACCGGATCGGCGCCCATCGTCAACCCGCCAATGGCATTCGACCCTGCTGGCACGAGCTCGAGAGCCACATCGGCCACGAGAAGAATGCCGTCTGGTCGGCATGCGGTCTGTTTGGTGTCGAGGAACCAGCTGCTCGTCTGGCCTGATTTGAGGGTGAACGACCCCGTTTTCAGCGCATGTTCGAGGACGTGTCGGCGCAGCCGATCCCGGGCGGGATCGAGAACGGGGAGGTCATGTGCCATGTTCGACACGGTACATCGTCGAACAAACTGGCAATTATTGGGACGATTACACTAATTGGACGTATCGTTGAGCCAATGGCAGCACCGAAAACACCCATGAGTGCGACTCATAAGGAAGCACTCGCAATCGGTCGGGCCGAGAGCAGAACTGTACGTACGTATCTCGAAGCACTCCGCCGCAATCGACCGAAAAGAGGTCGCAAGCGAACCCCGGAATCGATTCGCCGTCGACTCAACGCGATCGAGGTCGAATACTCGACCGCCGATCCGATCACGCAACTCAAGCTCGCTCAGGAAAAGCTCGATCTAGCCATTGAACTGAACGATATGGACTCGGCCAAGGACATCGGCCCGCTCGAAAAAGAGTTCATCAAGGTGGCCAAGTCCTACGGAGAACGCAACGGCATCACGTACACCGCATGGCGTGAAATCGGCGTCGACCCAGCCATCTTGAAGAAGGCTGGAATCAGCCGCAGCTGACGTCGGATGCCGATTTCTCAGCCAGTACAGATATCCCGATATAGGTTTCTCGGGCAGCTCACGAGCGATTCACACATGAATCGATTCGAGAGCGTCGAATACCCGGTTGATGCCGCTCAATGATCGTGTGAGATCGAACGCATCATCCAAGACCGTTGGATCCACGACGGACAGTCGTTCGTCGGCCTCGAGAACGCTTCGGAATTCGACGCTGCGTGACCACGATGTCGCCGCAGCCTCTTGAACGATGCGATAGGCATCGTCGCGATTCACGCCCGCTTGAACCAGAGCCAGAAGTACCGGCTGGCTGAAGACCAGACCGCGGCTCGAGCGCAGGTTCTCCATCATGCGCTCGGGATGGACCTGCAGGCCCTCGAGAAGGCGGCGGAGGCGGTGAAGCACGTAATGCGTCAGCAACGATGAATCCGGCAGGATCACGCGCTCGACGGAACTGTGCGAGATGTCGCGTTCGTGCCACAACGCCACGTCCTGCATCGCAGCCTGAAGATTGCCGCGCAGCACTCGCGACAAGCCGCTGATGGTCTCGGCCGAGATCGGGTTGCGTTTGTGCGGCATCGCAGACGAACCCTTCTGCCCCGGTCGGAATCCCTCTTCGACCTCGCGCACCTCGGTGCGCTGAAGGTGCCGCAATTCGACGGCGATCATTTCACACGTCGTCCCGATCGACGCACACGCCCACATGTACTCGGCATGTCGATCACGCGCGATCACCTGAGTTGCGGGAACCGGAGTCAGACCGAGAGTCTCGCCCACTGCCGATTCGACTCGAGGGTCGATATTGGAATACGTGCCCACGGCACCGGAGAGTTTGCATACGGCGATCGCCGAGCGCGCCGACTTCAGCCTCTCGCGATCGCGTTCCACTTGCAGCGCCCACAGCGCAACCTTTGCGCCGAAGGTCGTCGGCTCAGCATGCATGCCATGGGTACGGCCGATCATCACCGTGTGTCGGTGTGCTTTGGACACGTTGATCAAGACCCGCAACAGCTTCGATGACGCATCGATCAACAGATCGGCCGCGTCGCGCAGCATCCAACACAGAGCCGTGTCGACGATGTCGGTCGAGGTCAACCCGTAGTGGATCCATGTTCCCGGGGTTCCGCCGATTCGCTCCTGGAGGACATCGACGAATGCCGCAACATCGTGTTCGGTGACTCGCTCGCGCTCGGCGACGGCCTCGATGAACGCATCATCGGCCAGTGGAGCGGTGTCGCGGCAGATCCGTGCATCCTGCTCGGGAACGATGCCGAGTGCACTATGGGCTTCCGTAGCGAGCAACTCGATCTCGATCCAACGACCGAATTTCGAGACGTCGGAAAAAATTTCCTCCATCTCGGGCAGCGAATACCTCGGGATCATGAGCCACCTCCGCGACGTGCGCCTCTCAACACGACTGCGTCCCGCTCCGGTCCGACTCCGACGATCGTGATCGGCAGACCCACATGTCGTTCGATCAGTTCGACGAACTCGCGAGCACGATCGGGGAGATCGCTCTCGTTCCGGCACGAGCGCAATGGCGATTTCCAGCCGGGAAGCGTCGTGTACACAGGTTCGACTTCGGCAAGAACCTCGACTCGATCCGGATAGCCCGATACGACTCGGCCTTCATGGCGATATTCCGTGCAGATCTCGATCTTGTCGAAATCGTCCATCACATCGAGTTTCGTGAGAGCGAGTTCGGTGAGCGAGTTCACTCTCGCCGCTTGGCGCAGCATCACGCAGTCGATCCAGCCTGAGCGTCGGCGACGGCCGGTGACGGTTCCGAATTCCTTGCCGATGTCGATCAGGCGATCGCCATAGTCATCGAGGGCTTCTGTCGGGAACGGTCCCGAGCCGACTCGAGTCGTGTACGCCTTGGTGATGCCGATGATGCGATCCAGAAGCCTCGGGCCGAGTCCTGAGCCGATGCTCGCTCCTCCTGCAGTCGGGTTCGACGACGTCACGTACGGGTACGTGCCGTGGTCGAGATCGAGAAATGTCGCCTGTGCGCCTTCGAGCAGCACGTTCTTGCCATCTGCGACCGCATCGTGCAAAAAGCCGACCGTGTCATCGATGTAAGGCTGAAGCCGAACTGCTAGAGCGGCACAGCGATCGACAACGTCCTCGACATCGAGTGCCTCCCCGCCGAGATGGACGAGAAGATCGTTCTGACGCAAAGCGCCTGCTCGCACCTGAGCAGTGAACGATGCGATGTCTCGACATGCCCCGACTCGCACACCCGTGCGATTGGCCTTGTCGGCATATGCAGGGCCGATTCCCTTGAGAGTGGTTCCGATCTTGGCCTCACCGAGACGTGCCTCGGCAAGAGCATCGAGTGCCTGATGCCAAGGAAAAATGAGATGTGCCTGGCTCGACACCTTGAGACGAGCACAGGACACACCTCTCGATTCGAGGCGATCGACCTCGTCGAACAGCGTCACCAGATCGACCACCACTCCATTGCCGATCACCGGCGTGACGTGGTCGTAGAGGACTCCTGACGGAATGAGTTGCAGCGCGTACTTCTCCGAGCCGACGACGACGGTGTGGCCGGCATTGTGCCCGCCCTGGTAGCGAGCGACGATGTGATGTTCGCGGGCCAGGAGATCGATGACCTTCGCTTTGCCCTCATCACCCCATTGGGCGCCGACTACGACGGTGACAGACATGGAACGCTCCTTGCAGGGGACATCCACACGCTACTTGTCTCGCTCGCCGATGTCAGAGAGCACGGCGTCACGATGTCGTCAGCGCCAACTCTCCATCGATGACATCCACCGTGATCTTCTGGTCTTCACCGACTCGACCTTCGAGGATCAGCAGTGAAATGCGATCCCCGATCTCTTTCTGGATCACTCGCTTCAACGGACGAGCACCGAAGACCGGGTCGAATCCTGAACTCGCCAGATGAGCCATCGCCGCCGGCGTGACATCCAATGTGATCCGGCGCACTTCGAGGCGTGACTTCAGATGCGCGAGCTGGATTGCCACGATGTGCGTCAGATCGTCTTCGGTGAGTGATCGGAACCGGATGATTTCGTCGATGCGATTGACGAATTCCGGTTTGAAGAACGTGAGGGGATCTCCCGGAAGGTTCGATGTCATGACGATGACCGTGTTCGTGAAGTCCACCGTGCGACCTTGGCCGTCTGTGAGGCGACCATCATCGAGAACTTGCAACAAGACGTTGAAGACGTCGGGGTGAGCCTTTTCGATTTCGTCGAGAAGGACGACGGTGTACCCGCGTCGGCGCACGGCTTCAGTCAGCTGACCTCCTTCGTCGTAGCCGACGTAGCCAGGAGGGGCGCCGATGAGTCGCGAAACGGAGTGCTTCTCCATGTACTCGCCCATGTCGATTCGCACCATCGCCCGTTCGTCGTCGAACAGGAATTCGGCGACGGCACGCGCCAACTCGGTCTTGCCCACTCCGGTCGGACCCATGAACAGGAACGATCCGATCGGCCGATGCGGATCGGAGAGCCCTGCTCGACTGCGTCGAATCGCATTCGACACCGCCGTCACCGCTTCGTCCTGGCCGATGACTCGTTGATGCAACAGCGTCTCGAGATGGACGAGCTTGGCCATTTCGCCTTCCATGAGCCGAGTGATCGGAACTCCGGTCGCCTTGCTCACGACTTCTGCGATGTCCTCGGCGTCCACTTCTTCTTTCAACATCCGCTGGGTCTTCTGCAAGTCGTCGAGATGCGCAGTTGCGTCGTCGATCCGGCGTTCGAGTTCAGGGATCCGCCCGAATCGAATCTCCGATGCAAGCGCAAGGTCCGTCTCGCGTTCGACGTTGATACGCAGATGTTCGAGTTCCTCTTTGAGATTGCGGATTGCCGAGATGGCTTCCTTTTCCTTCTCCCAGTGTTCGCGCATCTCTCCGGACTGGTTCTTGAGAAGAATGAGTTCGTCGTTCAGCGTCGACAGTCGTTCGATCGAAGCCGAGTCGGTCTCTTTTTCGAGAGCGAGCTTTTCGATCTCGAGTTGCAGGATTCGCCTCTCGACGACGTCGATCTCGGTAGGCAACGAATCGATCTCGATGCGCAACTTGCTCGCAGCTTCGTCGACGAGGTCGATGGCTTTGTCCGGCAGGAACCTGCTCGTGATGTAGCGATCCGACAGGACGGCGGCGCTCACGAGAGCGGAGTCCTGGATGCGAACGCCGTGGTGCACTTCGTAGCGCTCCTTCAGGCCGCGCAAGATGGCGATCGTGTCCTCCACCGTCGGCTCTCCGACGTACACCTGCTGGAATCGTCGTTCGAGGGCCGGATCCTTCTCGATGTACTTGCGGTATTCGTCGAGAGTCGTCGCTCCGATCATGCGCAACTCGCCGCGCGCCAACATCGGCTTGATCATGTTGCCGGCATCCATTGCACCCTCGGCTCCGCCGGCTCCCACGATGGTGTGCAGTTCGTCGACGAATGTGATCACCTCACCAGCCGAATCGGTGATTTCCTTGAGCACGGCCTTGAGACGCTCTTCGAACTCGCCGCGATACTTCGCACCCGCGAGAAGAGACGCAATGTCGAGAGATATGAGGCGCTTGTTCTTCAGACCTTCGGGGACGTCGCCGTCAGCAATGCGACGCGCGAGTCCTTCGACGATTGCCGTCTTGCCCACACCGGGTTCGCCGATGAGAACAGGGTTGTTCTTGGTTCGCCGGCTGAGAACCTGGATGACACGGCGGATCTCGTCGTCGCGGCCGACGACCGGATCGATCTTGCCCTCACGCGCGCGTTTGGTGAGGTCTTGACCATATTTTTCGAGAGCTTGGAACTGATCCTCAGGATTCGGACTCGTGACTCGATGGCTACCCCGCACATCGCGCAGAGCCTGCAACAACTCCTCACTGCCCACTCCGAGCCGCTGATTCATCGCAAGCAGGAGATGTTCGACCGAGAGGTACTCGTCCTTGAAGTCGCTCTGATACTTCGCTGCGTTCTCGAACACGTTGGTCAGTTCACGGTTCATGCGCGGCTCGTCACCGCCATAGGCCTTCGGGAGCTTCGCCACTCTTTCGTCGGCGTTGTTGCGAACCATCAATGGAGCAAGACCCAACTTCGTCAACACGGCTGGAACGATCGTGTCGTCCTGTCGCACGATTGCCGCCATCACGTGGTCGGCGGTCAGCTCCGGATTGGAGAGCGACCGCGCCTGATCGACGGCTGCGGCCACTGCCTCCTGAGTCTTGATGGTCCATTTCTTCGGATCGATAGCCATGTCACATTCCTCCCTTCTCGTTCGCGCACGTCATCAGCCACTGCACTGCGGCATCGGTGAGTTCTCCAGTTCGCTTGTACTCGCGCACGTCCGCAGGCAGACGCTCGAGGGCATCGGCCAGTCGGCGGGCATCATCGGGTCGTCCTGCCAGATGACGCAGTGGCCTGATGTAGGTGCGAATCGTGAACAGAACACTCGACGTACTCGGGAAGCGCCGCAAGGTTTCGCGCTCGACTCTCAAGAACAACCTGTCGGGCACGGTCGGATCCCCGGGCGTCGGGAGTTCCGCTGTTGCGGCCGCGGTTCCATCGAGAGGCGTGTACGGATCATCCGTGTCGAGAACACCCCAGCCGAGTCGCCAAAAAGGTTTGTCGGGAGTCAGCCGATCGAAGAAAGCGTCGATCGGCGCTTCGAGCTGCTCGTTCAACTGCGCAACGGGTGCGTGAACCTGCGCGAGCGGCAAGCCGATCTTCGACGACAGATCCCATCTGTTCGGAAAGCACACCGAGCCCGCACCGAAGATCAACTTGCCGTCGCGTTCGACGAGAAGTGCGAGGTCCTCTTGGACGAGTCTTCCTGCAGTGAAAAGCGGGTGTTCCGATGAAGACGAGACATCCACCGACGTCGATCGAACGGCATCTTTCAGCACACCGCCAGCGAACGAGAAGCGCTCTGGCCACACCTTTGCCAAATGCGCACACAGCGCTTCCAGTACTTCTGCTCCCTCTGGTTCAGTGCCGACGGCAGCGGCATTCACCGTATTGGGATACGTCGACATCAAAGCGTGCTTGTGATTCGTGTCGATGTCGTAGGCATCGTCGAACTCGATCCACTCTCTCGGATCGAGAGGCCGCAGTCCGAGGCGCCAGCGAAAATCTCCTGAGAGATACGGCTGATAGTCGCGTTGTTCGGGTCGAGGGGAATGCGCGAAGGTTTCCACGTTCGTCACTGCCTCGATCCCCTGTCCCGACGCAACACCGATGGCACCTGGCCGAAAACCGACACCGTCTGCCGAAGCGGGACGAGGCCGCCCGACTGAGAGCCTTCTTGATTCTGGCCAGTTCCTTGACCCTGCGCAGCGCGAATGGCTTGTGCTGCGAGCAGCCGGAGTTGGTCGACTTCATCGCGCAATCGATTCACTTCTGCCTCGAGTTGCATGATGCGGCGAATGCCTTCCACGCTCACGCCTTCGGCGGTCAACTCGGCGATTCGGCGAAGACGTGCGATATCCGTTTCGCTGTATCGGCGATTCCCACCTTGTGTGCGTGCGGGCTGCAGCAATCCGCGTCGTTCGTAGATGCGCAACGTCTGCGGATGCATTCCCGCTCGCTGAGCAGCCACCGAGATGACATAGACAGCGCGCTCTTCCGGCGTCGGACTCATTGCGTGTTCCTCGACAACTTCTCTCGGGGATCGCCTGCGGTAACCGAAGCCAACTCCTCGATGACGCGACGTTCGTCATCAGTGAGTTCGGTCGGCACGATCACATCAACTGTGACGATCAGGTCACCCGTTACCTTCACCGTCTTGATACCGCGTCCCTTGACGCGGTGGCGGGAACCAGAAGGGGTTCCTGGTTTGATGCGCAGCGTCACCTTGTCGCCGTCGAGCGTCGGGACGTCGATGTCGGCGCCGAGCGCAGCTTCGGGAAACGTCACGGGAACCTTCACCGTCAAGTTCTGGCCGTCGCGCCCGAAGAGCGGGTGCGGCGAGACCCTGCAGATGATGAAAAGATCGCCGCTGGGACCGCCATTGCGTCCCGGAGTTCCCTTTCCCTGCAGGCGAATGCGCTGACCGTCCGCAACTCCAGCAGGAACCCGAACCTTCACATCGCGATTGCGTTTTTCGATTCCCGTGCCGCGACACCCACCGCAAGGGTCCTCGACGATCGAGCCTGCACCGCCGCACCGAGGACACGGCGACGAAAAGGAAAAGAAGCCCTGATTGTCGTCGATCTGCCCGCGACCCGAGCACTGTGTGCACATCACCGGCGACGTTCCCGGTCGTGCTCCACTCCCCTGGCACGTTGCGCAACGGGCATCACTCGTGAGATGCACCGTTGTCGTGACACCGCGGACTGCGTCGACGAAATCGAGAGCGAGCGACGCCTCGAGATCAGAGCCGCGGCGCGGGCCCACTCCGCTTGCAGCACCGCCGCGTGTTCGATTGCCGGTGAACATCCGAAAGATGTCGTCGAACGCACCTCCGTCGCCGGCTGAGAACTTGGTGCCCCCTCCGCCCATCATCGGTCCGAGACGGCGCACCTCGTCGTATTCCTGTCGTTTCGTTTCGTCCGAAAGTACGTCGTAAGCAGCCGAGATCTCCTTGAAACGCTCCTCAGCAGCTGCATCGCCGGGCTTCGCGTCAGGGTGGCTCTCACGCGCAAGTTTGCGATACGCCTTGGTGATGTCCTTTGCAGACGCATCCTTGGGAACGCCGAGGACGGCGTAGTAGTCCTTTTCGTACCACTCTCGCTGTGCTGTCACGGTCGGCTCACTCTCTCGACGATTCTCAGCCGCGCACCTTGACCATCGCCGCGCGCAAGACTTTCCCCTTCCAGAGATAGCCCGTGCGCATGACGTCGATGACGACGGTTCCTCCGTCGCCATCTCCCGGTTCGTGCATCACTGCTTCGGCGAGTTCCGGATCGAATGGCTGGCCGCTGAGGTTCATGACTTCGAGACCCTGCTTCTTCAACTCGCCGAGCAGCAAGTTGAACAATGGCTCGACCTCGTGCGGGTGCGCGACATACGCGGCCTCACATGCATCGAGCACAGGAAGCAGCGACTCCGCGACTCGCCCCGTTGCCCGATCGATGTCATCGGCCGTTTGAGCCGTGACCCGCTTTCGATAGTTCTCGAAGTCGGCCTGAAGCCT
>QXGG01119793.1_pt1 | contig 12057 bp, 8 predicted proteins | sample 1982491 | NCBI WGS metagenome assembly QXGG01 (sample SAMN09924614, study PRJNA488089) | Wastewater metagenome, whole genome shotgun sequencing project. | isolation source: South African research farm wastewater | place: South Africa: Irene, Agricultural Research Council, Animal Production Institute... | reverse complement strand
GTAGTTGCTCATGCGGTCGATGTACTTGCCGGTGGCGGCATAGGGCTTGCTGGCCATTAACTTGTTGGGCGGTTCATGGCTCTGACTTCATCTAGACCCGACCTAATCTATCGTTTTGTATCGTTTTTAGTCGTTTCCAGTCTAGCCGACTTCCTTCTAGCGTTAATAGCGAATACCCCCCTTGTTCAATTTGCCATCACAAAAATTTGTGCAGGCGCACGGTTTCGACGTACTCAACCACAGTCACACCAGGTCAGTGCTTGATCACTGGATCTGCGGCTGGAGCGACCGCTTCTTTGGCAACAACCGCAGGCGCGGGAGTGGGCTCCTCTGGAAGCGGGGATGGTAGTTTCTCCAGCGCCACCTCGAGCACGCGGTCAATCCAGCGGACCGGAACGATCTCGAGGTTGTTTTTGACGTTGTCCGGAATATCGGCCAAGTCCTTCACATTTTCCTCGGGGATCAGAACAGTCTTGATTCCACCACGGTGAGCCGCAAGGAGCTTTTCCTTGAGACCGCCAATGGCGAGCACCTCCCCGCGCAGCGTAATCTCACCCGTCATTGCCACATCCGCGCGCACCGGAATCTGCGTCAAAGCAGAAACCAACGCCGTTGTGATCGCGATACCGGCGGATGGACCGTCCTTGGGGGTTGCCCCCTCAGGAAAGTGCACATGGATGTCGCGCTTTTCGAAGACTGCATCGGCAATCCCCAGGCGTCTTGCACGCGCACGCACCACGCTGCGTGCCGCCTCGACAGACTCCTTCATCACGTCACCCAGTGAGCCAGTGCGCTGGATGGCACCCTTGCCAGGCATGTCGGCCACCTCAATGGTCAACAGATCGCCACCCACTTCGGTCCAAGCCAAGCCATTGACCTGGCCGACCTGGTTTTCCTTTTCGGCCATGCCAAAGCTAAAGCGCCTGACACCCAAGTAATCTGACAGATTTTCCGAGTTGACCAGAATCTGGGCGATCGACTCCTTGGAGCCCGACTGCTTGCGCAGTTCAGCCTCGGCCAGCATTTTCTTGACCACCTTGCGGCAAATCTTGCCGATTTCGCGCTCAAGCGAGCGAACACCTGCCTCGCGGGTGTAATAACGAACGATATCTCTGATGGCCGTGTCATCGACTGCAAGCTCTTCCTTCTTGACGCCATTGTTGGTCATCAGCTTGGGCAAGAGATGCTCGCGGGCAATGTGGACCTTTTCATCTTCGGTGTAGCCTGCCAGTCGAATCACTTCCATGCGGTCCAGCAGGGCTGGCGGAATGTTCAGCGTGTTGCTGGTGGCCACAAACATCACGTCAGAGAGATCGAAGTCGACTTCGACGTAGTGATCCTGAAAGGTGTGGTTTTGCTCCGGATCCAGCACCTCTAGCAAAGCAGATGAGGGGTCACCGCGGAAATCCATGCCCAGCTTGTCAATTTCGTCGAGCAGGAACAAGGGATTACGCACGCCAACCTTGGACATGTTTTGCAAGATCTTGCCGGGCATCGAGCCAATGTAAGTCCTGCGGTGGCCACGGATTTCGGCCTCGTCTCTGACGCCACCGAGTGCCATCCTCACGTACTTGCGGTTGGTTGCCTTGGCGATCGATTGACCAAGCGAGGTCTTGCCCACGCCCGGAGGTCCGACCAGGCACAGAATCGGCGCCTTGACCTTGTCGACACGCTGTTGAACCGCAAGGTACTCAAGGATGCGTTCCTTGACCTTTTCCAGACCGTAGTGATCGCTGTCCAGCACGCCTTCGGCGTTCGGGATCGAGTTGTTGACCTTGCTCTTTTTGCGCCATGGCAAGCCAATGACGGTATCGATGTAATTGCGCACCACCGTGGCTTCGGCAGACATCGGGGACATGAGCTTAAGCTTTTTGAGCTCGGCATCAACCTTTTTGCGGGCATCCTTGGGCAGATGAGCAGCCTGGATTTTCTTTTCCAGCTCCTCGATATCTGCACCCTCTTCACCCTCACCAAGCTCTTTCTGAATGGCTTTGACCTGCTCGTTCAGGTAGTAGTCACGTTGTGACTTTTCCATCTGCTTTTTGACCCGGCCACGAATGCGTTTCTCGACCTGAAGAATGTCGATCTCCGTTTCGAGCTGGGCAAGGAGCGCCTCGAGACGTTCAGCTGTCGGGAAAATCTCGAGCATGTTTTGTTTCTGCTCAAGCTTCAGTGGCAGATGAGCTGCAATCGTGTCTGCCAGACGACCAGGGTCGTCGATTCCACCGAGTGAGGTCAAGATTTCCGGCGGGATTTTTTTGTTCAGCTTGACGTACTGCTCAAACTGGCTGACGATCGCACGACGCAGGGCCTCGATCTCGGGACTTTGGTTCTGATCTGGTGCAATCGGCAGAATCTCTGACGTGAAGTGTGTCTCGGCATCCTGAATCGACTGCACACGCGCACGCTCTGCCCCCTCGACCAACACCTTGACGGTGCCGTCTGGAAGCTTGAGCATCTGCAGGATGGTGGCGACACAGCCGATCTCGTAAACATCATCCGCTGTGGGATCATCCTTGCCGGCGGACTTTTGCGCTGCAAGCATGATGCTCTTGCCAGACTCCATCGCAGCCTCAAGTGCCCGGATGGAACGAGGACGGCCCACAAAAAGCGGGATCACCATATGGGGAAAGACCACCACATCGCGCAAAGGCAACAAAGGCAGATTGATGGGTTCCGATGGCAGGGTCTGAATTCCAGACATAATGACTTCCTAAGAAAATCTCGGCAAAACGAACAGGGCAAAGCAGCCGCTGCAAGGCCCGTCTTGACAGTGATAAGTTCGATATGAAGACGATAGCGTAAAAATCAAGAGCGCGTCTTCAAGTCAGGGGGAAGTCCCTATGTGGCAGAGGGAGATCAGGCAGCAACGTCCCGCACTGACTTGCGCGCCGAGACTGGCTGCGCATCGGTTGCATCATCTGCATACACGAGCAAGGGTGGCGTATGACTTTCGATGTTTGCCTCGTCCAACACCACTCGACGGATATTGCCGTGCGTGGGCAAGTCATACATGGTGTCCAGCAACGCGGCTTCAAGAATGGATCTCAGTCCACGCGCGCCAGTCTTGCGCTTGATCGCCTTGCGAGCAATCGCGCTCAGTGCTGCGGGTCTGACTTCGAGCTCGCAGTCTTCCATGGCAAACAGCTTCTGGAACTGCTTGACCAATGCATTTTTGGGTTGCGTCAGGATCTGGATGAGGGTTTGCTCGTCCAGTTCCTGCAGGGTCGCCACTACCGGCAAGCGCCCCACCAACTCTGGGATCAGGCCAAACTTGATCAGATCCTCTGGCTCCACTTCCTGGAAGGTTTCACCGGCAGTGACCTCGGTTTTTGCGCTCACCGTGGCACCGAAACCAATGCCGGAGCGCTCCGTCCGGTTACGTATGACCTTTTCCAAGCCGTCAAACGCCCCCCCCACAATGAACAGGATGTTGGTGGTATCGACCTGAACAAAATCCTGGTTGGGATGCTTGCGGCCACCCTGAGGAGGCACTGAGGCAACTGTACCCTCAATCAGCTTGAGCAAGGCCTGTTGTACACCCTCACCCGAGACGTCACGGGTAATGGATGGGTTGTCTGCCTTGCGGGAAATCTTGTCGATCTCGTCGATATAAACGATCGCACGCTGTGCCTTTTCGACATCGTAGCTGCAGTTTTGCAGCAACTTCTGGATAATGTTTTCAACGTCCTCACCCACATAACCCGCCTCGGTCAGTGTGGTCGCATCCGCCATCACAAACGGCACATCGAGCTGCCGAGCCAAGGTTTGGGCAAGCAGGGTCTTGCCTGATCCGGTGGGACCGATCAGCAGGATGTTGCTCTTGGAAAGCTCAACATCATCACCTTTGACCGCACCGTGGCGCAGACGCTTGTAATGGTTGTAGACGGCAACCGCCAACACGCGCTTGGGCTGGTCCTGACCGATCACGTATTGATCCAGGAAGGCCTTGATTTCAGCGGGAGTGGGCAGTTCGTTGCGGATTGAGGCACGGGCGTTGGCCTGCGCCTCCTCGCGAATGATGTCATTGCACAGATCGATGCATTCGTCACAGACGAACACCGAGGGACCGGCAATCAGCTTGCGGACTTCGTGCTGACTCTTGTTGCAAAAAGAACAATGCAACACCTTGTTGCCTGCTGATCCCTTTTTTTCTGACATATGCGCCTACTAAGTTGATGCAGATGAATCCGCGCGTGAAACGAGAACCTTGTCGATCAGGCCATACGATACCGCATCTTCGGATGACATGAAGTTGTCGCGCTCGGTGTCGATTTCGATGCGCTCAACGGGCTGACCGGTGTTCTTGGCGAGGATATTGTTCAGCCTGGCACGCAGATCAAGGATCTCGCGTGCCTGAATCTGGATGTCTGTTGCCTGGCCCTGCGCACCACCGGAGGGTTGGTGAATCATGATCCGGGAGTTGGGGAGCGCAAAGCGTTTGCCCTTGGTGCCGGCCGTCAGGAGAAATGCACCCATGCTCGCTGCCAGACCAACGCATAGCGTCGATACATCGGGCTTGATGAAGTGCATGGTGTCGTAGATCGCCATGCCAGCATAGACCGATCCACCCGGTGAGTTGATATAGAAGGCGATATCCTTGTCAGGATTCTCAGACTCCAGAAACAGGAGCTGCGCCACCACCAGGTTGGCAGACTGGTCGTTGACCGGTCCCACCAGAAAGATCACGCGCTCTTTGAGCAGGCGGGAATAGATGTCGAACGCTCGCTCACCCCGCCCGGACTGCTCTATCACCATTGGAATGTAACCAAGCCCGGTGGGGGTCACGGAAGACCCGCCGTTCATGGATGCATAGAAATCGGTAAAGCGCTGGATCTCGGACATGGTCAGGCAGTTCCCATGATTTGGTCAAAGGGGACGGTGTCTTCAGTCACCTGAGCTTTTTCAAGCACGTGAGCCACGACATTGTCCTCCAACACGATCGCCTCGATCTCTGCGCGGCGGTTGCGGTCGGACAGGTAGTAGCTGACAACCTGGGCAGGCTGCTCGTAGTTTTGAGCAAATTCTTCGATCTTGGCGCGAACCTGCTCTGGCTTGGCCTGTAGCTGTGCCTGCTTGACAAGCTCGGAAACGAGCAGGCCAAGCTTGACGCGGCGCTCGGCCTCAGGCTTGAAGACATCAGCCGGGATGGGCATCTTGTCAGCATCCGGCATGCCGCGCTGCTTGAGCTCCTCGCGGGCTGCCTGAATACGGCTCTGCGTCTCGGACTCGAGCAAGGCTGCGGGAACGTCGAACTTGGCAACCTCGGCCAACGCATCCATGACGCTGTTTTTGGTGCGCGCCAGAGTGCGAACCTTGACCTCACGCTCGATGTTGTTGCGGATATCCGCCATCAGCTTTTCCACATCACCCTCTGCCTGGCCAAGAGACTTGGCAAACTCGGCGTCGATCACGGGCAACACGGGCTCAGCGACCTCGCTGACCTTGATCGCGAACTCGGCGGTTTTGCCAGCAACCTCTTTGCCACCATAGTCAGCAGGAAAAGCCAGCGGGAATGTCTTGGACTCACCAGACTTCATGCCGCGCACGGCCGTCTCAAACTCGGGCAGCATACGACCTTGGCCGAGCACAAAGGGAAAGTTTTCAGCCTTGCCACCGTCAAACGGCACACCATCAATCGTTCCAGCAAAATCCAGTGTGACACGGTCCTCGTCCTGAGCGGCACGCTCGACGGGATGGTAGGTGGCACGCTGCTTGCGCAGAATATCCACCGTACGCTGCACCTCGGCATCGCTCACCGCGCAAGCGGCACGCTTGACTGCAAGCTGGGTCAGATCAGGCACCGACACTTCCGGGTAGACCTCAAACGTGGCCGTAAAAGCCAGTACGTCCTCTGGCGTGCCCTCGGTCTTGGGCTCGAGCTTGGGGGCACCAGCCACGCGCAGGCCTGAATCCACCACCGCCTTCTCGAACGCCTGTCCGACCTGGGTGTTGATCACGTCATAGCGGATGCCTGGCGCATGGGTGCGCTCGAGCATCGACATCGGGACCTTGCCGGGACGGAATCCGGCGACCTTGGCCGTGCGCGAGACACGCTTGAGTTGGGCCTGGACTTCTTTCTCGACGTCGGCCATGGAAACGGAGAGTTCTACACGGCGCTCAAGGCCGGAAAGGGTTTCAACCACAGGTTGCATGAAAAAACCTACCAACAAGGTGACGGAAAGCGCAGCGGACAGCCCACGCCATAGGATTGGGAAAAGTTGGTGCGAAGGGCGGGACTCGAACCCGCACACCTGTTACGGCGTCAGGACCTAAACCTGGTGCGTCTACCAATTTCGCCACCTTCGCTCACAAGTTTCGGATTGTAACGCAGAGACAGGACGGACTCCCCGCAAGCGCATGGGGTTGGTTAAAATGCCGAGCATGAATCCCAGACTCGATCTTCTTCAGCCCTATCCCTTTGAAAAACTGCGTGCGCTGCTCGCGCAGGCGGCGCCTTCGCCAGCGGGTTTGCGCCCCATCAACCTCTCCATTGGCGAGCCCAAGCATGCCTCACCGGCCTGTGTCCGGGAGGCCATGGCATCCTCCCTGGATGGACTATCCGTCTACCCTCCCACCAAGGGTGACCCCAAGCTGCGTCAGGCGATCTCGTCATGGATCCAGCGCCGCTTCGGGATTCCCGCACCAGATCCTGAGACGCAGGTGCTCCCCGCGCTGGGTTCTCGTGAGGCTCTCTTTGCATTTGCCCAGGTTGTGCTGGATCCCACCCGCGAAGGGTTAGTGGTTTGTCCCAACCCCTTCTATCAGATCTACGAGGGCGCAGCGCTGCTAGGAGGTGCCAAGGCGTTTTATGTCAACTCGGATCCCGCGCTCAATTTCCGCTGTGACTGGGCCAGTGTGCCTGACGAGGTCTGGTCCCGCACCCAGCTGCTTTATGTCTGCTCACCAGGCAACCCTGCTGGCGACGTCATGCCACTCGAGGACTGGAAGCGACTGTTTGACCTGTCAGACCGGTTCGGGTTCGTGATCGCTGCGGACGAGTGCTACTCTGAAATCTACCTGGACGAATCCAAGCCCCCCCTCGGTTCACTCCAAGCCGCACATCAGCTCGGCCGGCATGACTATCGAAACCTGGTGAGTTTTTCCAGCCTGTCCAAGCGATCCAATGTGCCCGGCATGCGCTCCGGCTTTGCCGCAGGTGACGCCAAGCTCATCAGCAAGTTTCTACTCTACCGCACCTACCATGGAAGTGCGCTCTCACCAGTGGTCTCCGCGGCCAGCATTGCTGCCTGGAACGACGAGATACATGTGGAGGAAAACCGTCGTCTCTACCGCCAAAAATTCGATGCGGTGTTGCCCATCCTTTCGCCCGTGCTCGACGTCAAGCGGCCAGATGCCTCGTTTTACCTTTGGGCTGGCACGCCAATCTGCGACGCGACATTCACACGTGACTTGCTCGCCACCCAGGCGGTGACGGTATTGGCTGGCAGCTTTGTCGGGCGTGAGGTCAACGGCGTAAACCCCGGCAAAAACCGCATCCGCATTGCGTTGGTTGCCCCGCTTGCAGACTGCGTGGAGGCAGCCCATCGCATTGCTGCCTATGCTGGGTCACTTCAGGCCTAACGACTCGGGCAATACGACAAACGGATTGGAAACATTGCAGTACTCTCCCCTTTTTTGACTGACACAACGACTTCGAGACTCAGAACATGACACTTGACCTGCAAAGCACCATTGAACAAGGCTGGGAAAACCGCGCGAGCCTATCGCCTGTCGATGCGGATGCCTCCATCCGTGAGGCAGTCGAGCACACCATCAACGCCTTGGATACCGGACGCCTGCGTGTGGCTGAAAAAATCGACGGCAAGTGGGTCGTTCACCAATGGATCAAAAAGGCCGTGCTGCTGTCGTTCCGCCTGAATGACAACGCTGTGATGGGTCAGTCACCGATGCAGTTTTTTGACAAGGTGCCGCTCAAGTTTGGTGATTATCACGAGAGTGCATTCAAGACTGGCGGATTCCGGGTGGTACCTCCTGCTGTAGCACGCCACGGCGCCTTTATCGGCAAAAACGTGGTCCTGATGCCTTCTTACGTCAATATTGGTGCCTACGTGGATGAAGGTACGATGGTCGACACGTGGGCCACCGTCGGATCTTGTGCCCAGATCGGCAAAAACGTCCACCTATCCGGCGGCGTGGGCATCGGTGGCGTGCTGGAGCCGCTGCAGGCCAACCCCACCATTATTGAGGACAACTGCTTCATCGGGGCACGCTCCGAGGTCGTGGAGGGCGTGATTGTCGAGGAAAACTCGGTGTTGGCCATGGGCGTGTTCCTGTCCCAAAGCACCCGCATTTATGATCGTGAAACTGGCAAGATCACATACGGACGTGTGCCATCCGGTTCTGTCGTGGTGCCTGGCTCACTGCCTGCCGCCGATGGGTCACACAGCCTGGCATGTGCCGTGATCGTCAAGCGTGTCGATGCACAGACACGTGCCAAAACCAGCATCAACGACCTGTTGAGGGCCTGATGCAACAAGGCACCGTTCTGCCGCTGGTGCGGCAATTGATCTCACAGGCATCGGTGACCCCCGAGGATGCGCAGTGCCAGTCATTGCTCATGGATCGCTTGGGTCCGATCGGATTTCGTGCCGAAACCTTTGCCGAGGGCGGCGTCACCAACCTGTGGGCACGACGGGGCACCGCCTCGCCGCTGGTGGTGTTTGCCGGCCACACGGACGTGGTGCCGACCGGACCGCTCGACAAGTGGCAAAGCGACCCTTTCATCCCTACCGAGCGGGATGGCCGACTGTATGGCCGTGGGGCGGCCGACATGAAAAGCTCGATCGCGGCGTTTGTGGTGGCCTGCGAGGAGTTTGTGGCCGCGCATCCTACCCATGCAGGATCAATCGCGCTGCTGATCACCTCGGACGAGGAAGGCCCAGCCGTGCATGGCACCGTCAAGGTCTGTGACGCCTTGCGCCAGCGACAGGAGAAACTCGACTATTGCATCGTCGGTGAACCCACCTCTGTCAAGCAACTTGGAGATGTCATCAAGAACGGTCGTCGAGGCTCGCTCTCTGGCAAGCTCAAAGTTCGTGGCATTCAGGGGCATGTGGCATACCCACACCTGGCGCGCAATCCGATTCATCAGGTCTCACCAGCCTTAGCTGAGCTTTGCGCCATCGAGTGGGATCAGGGCAATGAGTATTTCCCGCCCACGACATTCCAGATTTCCAATATGCACGCCGGGACCGGCGCCACCAATGTGGTACCCGGCGAGGCGGTCATCGATTTCAATTTCCGTTTCGCTACTGTCAGTTCGCCAGATTCTCTGAAAAAAAGATTGATGGACGTGCTGGATCGCCATGAGCTTGAGTACTCGATCGACTGGACACTGGGTGGCTCGCCCTTTCTCACGCCACGCGGTGACTTGAGCGAGGCCCTCAGTCGTGCCATTCGCGATGAGACTGGCATTCAGACTGAGCTCTCCACCACGGGTGGCACCTCGGATGGACGCTTCATTGCGTCAATCTGTCCCCAGGTGGTTGAGTTCGGTCCCTGCAATGACAGCATTCATCAGGTCAACGAAAATATCCTCCTCCAAGACCTGGAGCCTCTGAAAAACATCTATCGCCGTACGCTTGAGGCCCTGCTTGTCCATGCATGATGCCCACTCTGTTGCCGCCGCCCTGTTGACGGTCAGGGACCTGGTTCGCTATGGCGTATCCCGGTTCACAGAGGCCAAACTTTTTTTTGGTCATGGTTCTGACAATGCCTGGGACGAGTCGGTCTATCTCGTCTTGCATGCCTTGCACTTGCCACCGGATCAGCTCGAGCCATTCATGGATGCGCGACTGCTGCCAGATGAGCGTGAGCGTGCCGTTAATCTCATTCAAAGGCGATGCGACACCAGACTGCCTGCGCCCTACCTGACGCAAGAATCCTGGCTGCAAGGCTGGCGCTTTTATGTGGACCCGCGAGTCATTGTGCCGCGCTCCCCGATTGCCGAGTTGCTTGGACACCAGTTGCAGCCTTGGATCAGTGATCCAGGGACCATCGAAAACGTGCTGGACATGTGCACGGGATCTGGATGCCTGGCGATCATTGCGGCGCATGAGTTTGCGCATGCGTCAGTCGATGCAGTCGATCTGTCCGAAGATGCACTTGCGGTTGCTGCCATCAATGTTCAGGATCATGGGCTCGAGGATCGCGTTTCATTGATCCACAGCAATCTGTTTGAATCGATTCCGGCTGGGAAGCGCTATGACCTAATCATTTGCAACCCACCCTACGTCAACAGCCGCTCAATGGATCAGTTGCCACCAGAGTATCTGCACGAGCCCGCACAGGCCTTGGCTGGAGGGGCAGATGGTATGGATCTGGTGCGCGAGATCCTTCGACAGGCGCCCGATTTCTTGACGGACCAAGGCTGCCTGGTGCTGGAAATCGGTCATGAAATCGAGCATTTCGAGGCAGCTTTCCCCGAGATCGTTCCGATTTGGCTGGATGCTGGCGAATCTAATGAGCAGATCCTGCTGCTTCAACGCGACCAGTTGCTGACGTGATCCGTGCATCGGGACTGACGCTCAGGCGTGGCCAGCAAGTCCTGCTCGATCAGGCCGAATTCGTCGTGCATCCAGGCGAGCGCGTGGGACTGGTTGGCCGCAACGGCGCAGGCAAGTCATCACTCTTTGCGCTTTTGCGCCATGAAATCGACCAGGACGCAGGCTCGATCGACATCCCTGCGGGATGGCGGATGGCCAGCGTCATGCAGGAAATTCATGACACTGACACGCCAGCACGAGAATTCGTCATCGATGGGGACACCCACTTGCGCGCGTTGCAGCGCGATCGGGAACGCATCCCGCCGGACCAAGGTGCGCGCATTGCCGAGCTCGAGTCCGAACTGACTGATGCCAACGCCTGGTCCGCACCATCGCGGGCCGAGCAATTGCTGGCTGGCCTTGGTTTTGCACCAGATCAATGGATGCAGCCGGTTTCGCATTTTTCTGGTGGGTGGCGCATGCGCATCGCCTTGGCACGTGCGCTGATGGCGCCGTCCGAGCTCCTGTTACTTGATGAGCCAACCAACCACCTGGACCTCGACGCGATGTTGTGGCTGGAGAAATGGCTAGCCGGTTACGAAGGCACGGTGCTGGTCATTTCCCATGACACCGAGTTTCTGGATGCGGTCGTGCAAACTATCCTGCATTTCGATCAGGGCAAGCTGGTTCGCTATAAAGGTGGCTACGAGAGCTTTGTCCTCCAGCGTGCGGAGCGTCTTCGCCAGACACGTATCGCCTGGGAGCGACAAAATCGCGAGACTGCCAGGCTGCAAAGCTTTATTGACCGCTTCAAGGCCAAGGCATCCAAGGCCAAACAGGCACAAAGCCGGGTGAAGGCCTTGGCGCGCATGGAGCAGCTCGCACCCATCCATGCCGAGTCCGGTATCGACATCCGCATTCCCTCACCTGAGAGCATGCCCGACCCGCTGCTGGTCCTGGAGCACATGGACGCAGGCTACGTCAACGACAGTGGCGAGTCCGTCACTATCTTGCGCGATGTCAACCTCATGGTCAGGGGCGGGGATCGCATCGGCATCCTCGGAGTGAACGGAGCAGGCAAGAGCACTCTGGTTAAAACCGTGGCGGGCCTCTTGCCTGTCATGCAAGGGCAGCGACGCGCATCCAAAGGCCTGGAGATTGGCTACTTTGCCCAGCACCAGCTTGACATGCTGGACCTCTCGAGTTCACCGCTGCAGCATTTGGCGCGACTCGCTCCCCAGACGCGTGAACAGGAGCTGCGCAATTATCTTGGTGGATTCGGGTTTGGCGGAGATCGTGTCACCGATGCGGTACTCCCGTTTTCCGGTGGAGAAAAGGCACGGCTGGCGCTCGCGCTGATTGTCTGGCAAAAGCCGAACCTCTTGCTGCTCGACGAGCCCAGCAACCACCTGGACGTTGAAACACGCGAGGCGCTCACCACCGCGTTGGCTGAGTTTGGTGGCAGCATGTTGCTCGTCTCCCATGACCGCCACCTGCTCAGAACCACAGTGGACAGCTTTTGGATCGTCGCCGATGGACAGGTCCAAGC
>QXGG01310841.1_pt1 | contig 12065 bp, 6 predicted proteins | sample 1982491 | NCBI WGS metagenome assembly QXGG01 (sample SAMN09924614, study PRJNA488089) | Wastewater metagenome, whole genome shotgun sequencing project. | isolation source: South African research farm wastewater | place: South Africa: Irene, Agricultural Research Council, Animal Production Institute... | reverse complement strand
TCACCTGCCAATGCACGTGATCCTCGTCGACGTCGAGCTTGCGCTGGTTGAACTTGAAAGCCGAGATGCCGCCCGGGTTCACCACCTTGACGCCCATCGCCTTGCTCGCCCCGATCGACCAGCCGACGTAGTCACGGATGCGCTGCGGGTCTTCGCCGCGCGCCAGCATCTCGAGGAAGAGCTCCTCGTTGCCCAGCATCACGTAGGCGCCGTGGTCGAGGATCGGCGTGTCGCCCATCTCCATATGCGCCTGGCGCGCGTTGGCGGCCAGCATCGCCGGCTCGAAGGCGGCGGTGTAGCCCATCTGCGCGTAGCGGTAGCCGGTCTCGAGCGTGCCCGGGGTGCAGCAGCCGTTGGAGGCGAGTTCCAGCAGCGAGTCGCGCGGGCGGTTCAGGCGGTGGTCCTCGGGCAGCATCATGCGCGCCAGGTTCACCTTGCCGCCGCCGATGTGGGTGTGCAGGTCGATGCCGCCGGCCATCACCACGCAGCCGGCGAGGTCGTATTCGGTGTCGACCTTGTCCTGCGGGTGCAGGGCGACGATGCGGCCGTCGCGGATGCCGATGTCGCGGACCTGGCCATCGACGCCATTGGCGGGGTCATAGACGCGCCCGCCCTTGAGCCGGATCGTCGTCATTGCACGCCCTCCTTCGCCGCGGCGCCGCTCGTCAGGCGCGCGACCAGCGCCCGCGCCACCGCGGCCACGGTCGGCAGGCCGTCGTCGCGCACCGCGTGCAGCGGCAGCGACACCACGCTGTCGGCGCGCAGCAGGTGGCCGTCGGCGTTGATGCCGGGTGTGGCCACCGGTATGAAGACGGTGCCGGGTTGCGCGCACGCCTTTGCCAACGCCGGGTGGCCGAGCACGATGCGCGGCAGCGCGCTCTGCGGCGGCGGCAGATCGGGCGTGAAGCTCGCCACCCACAGCAGCAGATCCACCGCGCGCTCGTCGAGCAGGCGCGCGCTGGCGTACTGCAGCGGGTCGTGATCCACACCCCGCGGCCCCACGCGCGAGCGCAGCGGCAGGCCGGAGAGCCAGCTCATCGCGCCGTTGGCGGTCTGCGCGCCGTCGTTGCCGCCGAGGGTGAAGGCGCCGGCGCGGGTCTTGCGGTTCAGGTTCATCAGCAGACGCAGCAGGGTCTCGCCGACCAGCGCGCCCTGCGGCGGCAGGCGGGCGGGTTCCCAGACGAGCACGCAGTAACGGGCGGCGCGCATGGCTTCGGCGAGCGCCACCAGCGCGCCATCCGGGTCGGGGATGCGCCGGCCATCGACCAGCGCCGCCAGCATCGCCACCGTATCGAAGATGTCGCCGCTCGGGCGCACGACTTCCACCGTGCTCGCCCAGGGGATATCCGCCGCAGCCGGCGTTCCGTCACCCGCGGCGAGGAACACCACCCTACAGTCGGACGCCTGCCCCTCGGCCGGCGCACAGCGGCGGAAGAACTCGGGATAGCTCGACACCGCATCGGTGCCGATGCACACGATCAGGTCGGCGCGATTGCGGATCTCGGCCAGCGTGGTGAACATCTGCCCGCGGTCCTGCAGCATGCGCAGCGCGGGCATCATCGCCTCGCCATGGGCGTGATCGAGAATGGCGCCGCCCACGTTGGCCAGCCGGTAGAGCGCGCGCATGCCCTGCACATCGGTCGCCAGCCCGCCGAACAGCGGCAGGCGCGCGGCCGCAAGGCGGGCGGCCGCGGCGTCGAGGGCAGCGTCGAGATCCTGGCTTGCGCCATCCACGCTCGGGGTAACGACGCCCAGATCGTCGAACGCGGCAAGGCCGGCCCGCGCGCGCGGGCAATCGCTGCCGCGTAGCTGCAATACCGGCCCGGGCTCAAGGGCGAAGCCGTCGCACAGCAGGCTGCAGAATGGGCAGGTCCAGCTCCCCGGCTGCGCGGCTGCCCCGCCGGCGGCCCCGTTGGAAGTCGTATTCATGCGCACGCCTCATGCAAGCGATATGCCAGGCCGCGCATGCAGGCACACGCCGGCCCCAAGCGCCATGGTGGCCCAACACCCTGCATCCCCGCCATCCGGCGGCGTTCAAATCTGGCACAGCGCACCCCCAGCGCCGCGGCCGACTGTGTCACAACTGAGCAGGCCGCAACAGCCGGCCGAGCCCAACGGCAATGAGAAGTACGCGACACTACCCAAAGCCCCGCCGGCCAATTCATGCTGTGCGACGCGGATACCCCGGTTTTTTCCACCCCTCGATACAGGAACATTGACCATGACCATCAAAGCCTATGGCGCCCACGCGGGCGACCGTCCCCTCGAGCCCCTGGACATCACCCGCCGCACGCCGGGCGCGCACGACGTGCAGATCGACATCGCCTTCTGCGGCGTCTGCCATTCCGACCTCCACCAGGTGCGCTCGGAGTGGGCCGGCACGCTGTATCCCTGCGTGCCCGGGCACGAGATCGTCGGGCGCGTTTCCGCGGTGGGCGCGCAGGTAACGGCCTACGGCCTCGGTGATCTGGTCGGGGTCGGCTGCATCGTCGATAGCTGCAAGCATTGCGACGACTGCGACGAGGGGCTGGAGAACTACTGCGACCACATGGTCGGCACCTACAACGGCCCGACGCCCGATGCGCCCGGCCACACGCTGGGCGGCTATTCGCAGCGGATCGTCGTGCATCAACGCTACGTGCTGCGCATCCGCCACCCCGAGGCTCAACTCGCCGCCGTCGCGCCGCTGCTGTGCGCGGGCATCACGACGTATTCGCCGCTGCGCCACTGGAAAGTGGGGCCGGGCCACAAAGTGGGCGTGGTCGGCATCGGCGGCCTGGGCCACATGGGCATCAAGCTGGCGCACGCGATGGGCGCGCACGTGGTGGCCTTCACCACGTCCGAATCCAAGCGTGCTGCAGCCCGGGCCCTGGGTGCGGATGAGGTCGTCGTCTCGCGAAATGCGGACGAAATGGCCGCGCACAGCAAGAGCTTCGACTTCATCCTCAACACGGTCGCCGCACCGCACGACCTCGATGCCTTCCTGGCGCTGCTCAAGCGCGATGGCGCAATGACGCTGGTCGGTGCCCCCGCATCGCCGCACCCATCGCCGAATGTGTTCAACCTGATCATGAAGCGCCGCACGCTGGCCGGTTCGTTGATCGGCGGTATTCCCGAAACCCAGGAAATGCTCGATTTCTGCGCCGAGCACGGCATCGTGGCGGACATCGAGATGATCCGTGTCGATGAAATCAACGAGGCCTACACGCGCATGCTGAAAGGCGACGTGAAGTATCGCTTCGTGATCGACAGCGCCACGCTGGCGGGCTAACGGGCGGCCCGGGCGGGCTGACAGCGCACTGAATCGATCGACCCGAACCCCAGTTGGCCGAACGGATGAAGTTCGCCATGCCTTGTGACGACAGATTGCAGAACATGGTGTGTTCGTCGGCCATCAGAAGAGATCTCCATTGAGTTCGCTGCCAGCCGTTTTCTTCCCCCGCTTTTTCCTGGCTGGGGCAGCAGCCTCTGCAAGCTCCGCCTGCAAGGCTGCACGCCGATGGTTTTCGGCGAGCAGGCGCTTGAGGACTTCCTTGCGGGCGGTGGGGCTGATGGTGTAGCGGACGCGGTCGTTTTCGGGGAGGGTTTCGACTTCGACGAAGTCGTGGCCGAGGTCGAGATCGGTCCAGCCGTAGGCGTCGCGGACGGCGAGGTCGAGTTCGCGGTGCAGGCGGCGCAGTTCGAGGATGCCCTGATAGCCGGCTTCAGCTTCCGGCAGCGGCTTCTTGCTGATGCGAGCGACTTCGGCGGGAGAAAGGTCGCGGGTGTGGAACAGGTTGTAGATGTCGGTGAGACCGAGCCAGAGGCTCTTCATCAGGGCGCGGCGGTGTTCGTGGTAGCGGCTCGCCGAGGGTTGCAAGAGTTGGGTTGGCGGTTTGCCAGAGACCTTCCGGGAAGGTGAATGTGTCAAAGCACTTCGACGGTGAGTAGCGTAGATCTTGTTTCAGCGCGCCGCTGTATTTGCGTGCCCAGACCTCGTGCAGGTTGGATTGGATGACAGTGTAGAGATCCCAGCGGTCGGTGGTGAAGACATAAAGCGTGTTCAGGAAGACCTGTTCGGTCGGCGCTGCCGAAAAGTTGAGGTACTTCGTTGTTGCGGCGGCGACGAAACAGCGAGAGAGAGGGCGGATGGCGTTGTAAAGACCGGTGGCACGTTCTGCGTATTGCCACCAGCGTTGCCGGCGCGCCTCACGGGAAACTTTGTCGCGCTCTGGTTTCACCAAGGCCAGAACACGGTCAAATGCCTCGCCATACTGCTGCGCTCGCTCCAACGGCCAGTCGAAGAAATTGATAATTTGCCGACCAGGCGCCTGGTCAGGTTGAGCGTTGGTTTCCTGCCCGTTGGTCACAGGAAAAATGACTTTTGCAAGCCGGCCATCACGCTCCTTCATACGTTCGGCTTCCGGATGCGAGAGCAGAAAGCCATCGCCCAAGAAGATGGAACCCTGATAAACACTCCTGGCGTTTTCAGGGAGGTTCTTGGGCTCCCCCGCGTCCGCGCTGTCCTCGAAGTAAGCGTTGATAACTGGCACCTCCTTGCCATCCAACACTCGCTTGCCGAGCCATCCACCCTTGTGCATCGCCACCAGCGAAACGACCAGTTTCGCGCGCCCTGGCCACTTGATGCCCCGCACCGCCATATTGATCGAACCGCCCTGCCCCAGTACCTGATCCAGTCCATCCTTGCGGATGTCACCATCTTTAATGGAGTTGGTGGTGATGAAGGCGGTAAAGCCGCCGGAGCAAAGCAAGGTGTAGATGCGACGAACGAAGTAGGCCACCAGATCACTCAAGCCTGCCGGCGCGAACTCCCATTTCACGTATTCGCAGAAAGCGTGGCCGTAATAGCCACTCAGGTCCTGCCCGCCCTTGTATGGCGGGTTCCCGAGAATGCAGTCAAACCCACCGCGTTCCATGATCTCCGGAAACTCCAGAAACCAGTGGAAGAACCGCTTGCGCTCGGCCATCGCCCAGGCTTCCGCCGTCGCCTGCCCTTGCGGGCTCATTTCTCCCTTCCAATAGCGCTGGTAGTCCGCATCGGTGACGAATTTCTGCAAGTTGTCTGCCCGCTTCTGGATGTAGAACTGGGCAATCGGGATCGAGGCGATCTGGTGCAGCAGCCAGGAATCTTCGCTCTGCGTGAAGGCGAGGTAGCGCGCCTTCTTGGCCCCGATTTCGTCCGGCGTGTGTTCGGGCAGGCGATTCAGTTCGTTCCAGCCGCGCAGGATGTGGTCGAGTTGCTTCTGCATGGCCGACGAAAGGGGTATCTGGCCACTGGCGTAGTCCTGGCGCTCCTTCTTGTTGCGCTTGCGCAGCAGCGCGGCGGTTTCCTTGTCGTCGTCCGGCAGGGTCTTGAAGGCTTCGTCGGGTACGCCGCGCTCGGCCTCCTCGCGGCGGGCGAAGCCGACGATGGCGTTGCCGCATTTGATGTGGTGGTCCAGGAAGTTGAGCGGCTCGCCGGGCGTATGCGCTTCGAGCCAGAGGGCGACCTTGCAGAGCTCCACCGCCAGTGGGTTCAGGTCGACGCCGTAGATGCATTCGCGGATCACGTCGCGGATGGCGGCGCGGAAGGCGGAGGGTGAAGGCTGCTCTTCTCCCGTCCTCACGATGGCCAGCTCGGTGGCGATGCGGCGCGCAGCAGCCAACAGGATGTGACCGGAGCCGCAAGAAATATCCGCGACCCGCAGGTCGAGCAGTGCCTTGGCGGGATCGGGCTTCTTCAGCGCATCGGCGATCAGGTAATCCAGCGAGTGCTTGATGAGCGGCTGGACGAGATCGTCTGGCGTGTAGTGCGAGCCGGTGGCGGCGCGCTGGTCGCCCTGGGCAAAGTCGAATTCGACGCGCTCGCCTTCGCTGATGAAGACGGGCTGGAACTCGAGCAAGCCTTCGTAGACCGAGCCGAATTCCTCGACGTTGAGGGCGGCGTAATTGACGCGGATGGTCTGGCCATTGTCCGGGTGCTGATAGAGGCCGAGCGAGCGCAGGCAGCCGAGCAGCACGTCGTTGCCGAGGCGGCATTGGGCCAGCGGGCCGATGGCGGCGGGGCTGAACAGGTCGCCGGCCAGCGGCGCGATGCCGAGCTTTTCGCCGGGGCCGTGGGCTTCGAAGAGCTTGAAGGTGGCCAGCAGGCCCAGCCAGTGATCGTGAAAACGCTTGTCGGCGAGGTGACGTTTTTCGGAGAGCAGGCGCAGGCGCTCGACGCTGTAGTAGCTGCGGAAGATGTCGCGCTGCTGCCGCGAGGCGCTGGGCGGGAAGATCAGGTCACGCTCTTCGATGACGAGCAGGAAGAGCAAGCGGTAGATCAGGCGCAGCAGGTGCTGGTAGTAGGTTTCGGGCGTGAGCTGGCGGTCGCGGATGAGCTGACGCAGTGCCTCGTTGTCGCGGTGCGACATGAAGCCGTTGGCGAAATCGCGAATCGCCTGCTCGACAGCCTTGGAGAGGCCATCGCGAATGCGAGCACCGGAATCGAGCGAATCCTGGTGGTAACGCTCGATCAGGCTTTCGCCTGCGGCTTCACTGCTGAGCGGCAGCCGGGTGACGTGCAGCAGGCGGTAGAGCACCGCGAAATCGGCGAACAGGCCGTCGCTGAAGATGCGGTCGAGGTCGAACTCGAGGTAGGTGAGCTTGATCAGGCGGGAGCTGTCGCGCAGCAGACGCAACAGGCGGCCGTTGGTGACGAGGCCGTAGAGTTCGTCGTGCAGGTTGAGGTATTCCTGCACCAGGCCGTGCGCGGACATGCGCGGCGCGCCGATGTGAGTGCGCTCGGGCTTGCGGTCCAGACCCGCCGCTTCGCGGTAGCCGACGACATGCACGGGGGTATGGCCGCGATTGGCCACCCGGTGCGAGATCGTGTAGTTCTTGCCGTTGAGCTCGACGCCCTTGGCCTGGTATTCGAGCTGATAGCCGAGCAGGCCGAGCAGCGGCACCATCCATTGCTGGCGGGTTTCGGTAGTGGCCGGGGAGTCCGGCTTCAGGCTTTCGAGCTTGCGCTGGAAGATGCGCCAGTAATCCTGCGCATCGGCCCAGGCGCGGGCGATTTCGTCCTTGACCCTGGTGCCGGTGTCGAGATTGAAGTCGGCGGGACGCTGGCCGGGGGCATCTTCCAGCCGTTCGAGGATGTCGGGCGAGAGGATGTTGCCTTCGATGCGGATGCTGGGGTAGCTCATGGCTGGCCTCCCTCCGTCAGGGTGGCGAGCAGCGTGCGCCCCTTGTCTGTAATGACGTAGCGCTGATTGCGGCTGGTGGGCTTGTCGGGAATCGTCATCGCAAGCAGATCGTCAGCCAGCAACGGCTTGAGTACCTGGTCCCTGAACTTGGTGCGGTTAGTGCGCTGTGCAATATCCATCAGTTCCTGAATCTGGCTTTCAATCAGGCACTTTTGCAGAATCTCGACCTGGTCCCGACTTAGTCCCCACTTGGTCCCGGCCTGGTCCCTGCCTGCTTCTCCCATGTTTGCCGTGTCGCCTGCGCCGATTTTTACGGTGCCGGCTTGTGCCTGCGGGTGAACCGGCAGGCGTACTTGGAAGTAGCTGTGTTCGTCGTCAGTTTCGAATTCGGGCGGGGGTGATCCATTCGCCGCCATGGCGCGCAGGATTTTAGGAATGCCGGTGGAGCGGCCTTCGGTGAGGCTTAGTTCCTTGAGGAACTCACCGATCCGGCGGTTGCGGTAGCGGCGCGCCATGGCGCGCCCACGCCGCAACTGATCGAGCTGCACAGAACGATCGGGGCCGGGATAGCTGAGCACCACGAGCTGATCGGCGTAAACGCGCACCTCCACCGGCTCGCGTTCCTCGTAGCTGCGGTGATAAACCGCATTGACCAGCGCTTCTTCAATCGCCTCAAAGGGGAAGTTCTTGACGCGCGTTGCTTCGGCCTTGCCGGGGTGCTTGATGACGATGTCGTTGACGTAATTGCGCTGGATGTAGTCCAGCGCCTCCCTGACCATGCGATGCAGCGGACCATGAAATGACTTTTCGATGAACGTGTCGCCTGCCGCGCCTTCAGGGAAGTAAACAACGTCGATCTGCGTGGCCGGGAAGAACTGGCGCGGGTCTTCGTTGAAAAAAAGCAAGCCGACATTGAGCGGGAAAGTGGCTTCCGTCGGACCGCCGACGACGTGCATCTGGCGGCCAAGCTCTGCGATGGAAAGTTTGTCGGTTTCCGCCGCCAGATCGCTGCCTACCTCGACGAGCAGCTTGCGCATCAGCTCACGCGACAGGTCTTCGACATGGGCCGATTGATTGACGCGATCATCGAACGGCACCGTTGCTGCCAGCGAGAGCAGCTCAAGCTCTTCCGTACCCTTGGCGCGCACGGTGCTGGACTGTTTGCGAATGAAGTAGCCGTAGTCCTTGCAATCCTTACCGAGCCCGAGCTTGGCCTTGTAAGGCCGGGTTTGCCCACCGGGTACCCAGATGACGAGAATCGATGCCCCCTCGATGACACAGGGTGCGACGACGGGGTGGTAGGCCGGCTGGATGCTGCTGTAGCCAAGGCTGAGAATTTCTTTCTGGATGGCATCAAAGCTGACGGGATCCAGGCCGACGGGCGGCAGTTGGGGGCGGCCATTCTCCTCGGCGACACCGACAACGATGTATCCGCCGCCGAGATTGTGAAAGTCATTGGCGAAGGCGCATATCGAATGCAGAACGTCGAGCGGGTTCCACCCTGCCTTGAACTCGAGGCGTTCCCACTCGACGGACTTTCCGTGAAGAAGGTCGTTGATGTTGATCGGCAGTGACATGGCTTACTCGGGCAACAGGATGTAGATGCCGAGCAAATCCATCGGCAATACGGGGTAAACGACCTGGTAGCGCTGCTTGTCCATCAAGGCGCTGAAGCGTTCGTGGGCCTCGACGAGGCGCTGGGACTGCTGTTCGGCGATGACCTGAAATTCCGCGTCCAGCGTATCGAGCAGCTTGAGTTCGTTTTGCAGGAAACTGGCGCGCGCCTGGGGCGAGATGTCCGACGATGCGCGGGCTTCAGCGAGCAGTTGTTTGGCGGTGGCGTGATCGAGAAACTCTTTCTGTTGCGGTGTCCCACGCCAGCCCCAGAGCAGCATTTCTTCGGCGACGATCTGATGGCGCGGTTGGGAGCTGAGCTTGCTTTGTTCGATGACGTTGCGGCAGCGGAACAGCATCAGCGTCGTCTTGACTGTGACCTGCCGCGAACGGATGACGGCAGTTCGAGCGGCGCGTCGGTCGGTACGCGCCAAAGTGTTGGCCATGACCAGTTGGCAGAGCTGCTCGACAAACCGATGGTTGCGGCCCAGATAGTGGTAGCCCTCGGGCGTGGGTGACTGAAAGCTCACCTTGATTGGATCGCCTGCAGGCAGGAGGTCGCGTAACTGGGGCGGCATGTTGCCCATCACGATGCGATAGCCCTTGGCATCCTTGGCGACTTGCACGCCGAACAGGTTATTCAGGGACGCGGTGACGAAATCCTCGACGGCACGCGGGTCGCCGATGGCTTCGTCCACTTCCTTGAGGTCGGCCTCGATCTCATGGGCCTTGATGGCGTTCTGGGCGAAGATGCTGCGCGAGGCTTTCTCTCGGGCGGCAGCCTCATCGACCTTGCGTGTGACATTGGCCTTGGCGGTGGCCGCTTCGTCGAAATCGCCGAAGTCGAATGCGATCTGCCGCTTGTCGATGCGCTTGATAGAAACCTGACGATTGGGGTTGAGCAGCAGCGCCTGGGTGATCGTGTCGATGATGCTCTGCGAGTCTTCGGGGAAAGGCACGTTGATGCCGGTGGCCCGCTTGATCTCGCGCACCTTGCGCAGCAGAACGTCGAGCACGATGCCATCAATGGGGTTGTCGGCACCGTACAGGAGGCACGCCTTGACGGTGTCGGCGAGCTGTCCGTACCGGTCAACCCGGCCTTCACGCTGCTCCAGCCGGTTGGGGTTCCACGGCAAGTCGTAATGCAGGACGCCCGTGAAGTGTTCCTGAAGGTTGATGCCCTCGGACAGGCAGTCGGTGGCGATCAGGACGCGCTGGGGCGAGCGCCCCATCTCTTCGACCCGCTGCTTGCGCAGTTCGTCCGGCAGTTCGCTGGGGATGACTTGTACGTCGGCCTTGGGAAACTTCTTTCGGATCAGTGGGGCGAGTTGGGTGCCGATGTAGTTGGCGGTTGCGATGTAGCGGCAGAACACCACCGGGCTGTAACCACCGGCGAGCCAGTCGTCGATGATCAGTTCGGCAGCGGCGAGCTTCTGGTCATGCTGGATGGTCGCCAATTCGCCAAGGGCGCGTGCGAATTCGCGCATTTCTTCGCGTTGGTGTTTGCTCCAGTCGTTGCGCTCCACCACTTGGGTCGGCGTGTTGTCGCCTTCGAACCCAAACTCCGTGTCCCGGACCGGGTTATCGTCGTCATCGCTTGCCGTGCCAACCTCGATGTCTTCCCCGAGCGCGACGGCAAGGTTGGTCATCCGTGCATTCAGCATCTCGATGCCGGCGGCCGGGCTGGACATCACGCCGCGCAGCAGTGCCAGCGCCGTCCAGTATTGAACACGCTTGCGTTCGCCCTGTCTGGCATCGGGTGCAATCAGTCGGCGAGCAAATTCGATGATTTGTTCGAAGAAGCGGGCGTAACCGGGCGAGAGTTCGTAGGGCCACTCGAAGGCGTCGCGCTCGGGAAAAGGGGTGTCTTCGCCCAGCCATTTTTCAACGTCGCCGCGTTTGCGCTGCACGAAGTGGCGCGCCAGTTCCTTGCGCTGTAGCTGGTTCGAATTTGGCAGGTCGAGGGTTTCGAAATCCTTATGGACCAGGCCGAGCAGGGACTGGAACTCTTCCGGCTTGCCGCTGTGGGGCGTCGCGGTCAGCAGGATCAACTGCTGACCTGGCTTGGCCGCGATCCGGCTGACCAGGTGATAGCGCTGTTGCTGGCTGTTGGACGCACCGGCCGGTCTGGCGCAGGTGTGTGCTTCGTCGACGATGACCAATTCCGGGCACTGCTCGACAAAGACATCACGGCGGGCATCGGACTTGATGAAGTCGATACTGATGACCTGGTAGGGGTAGTACTCATAGACGCTGGTGTCGCCCTGGATTTGCCGGTCGAGTCTCGCCTGCGTATTGGACCGGATGATGACGGCTTCAATATCGAGCTTGGAGCGGATTTCCGCCTGCCACTGCTCGCATAGATGGGGCAGGCAGATGACAGCGAAGCGCTTGATCTTGCGACGCTCCAGCAACTCGCGAACGATGAGCAGCGATTCGATGGTCTTGCCGACGCCGACATCGTCGGCAACCAACAGGCGCACCGTTTCCTGCCGCAGCGCCATGATGAGCGGCACCATCTGGTAAGAGCGTGGCCTGAACGACAATTTGGCGAGCGCCCGGAAGGGGCCAGCACCATTGCGAAAAGCGAGGCGTGCAGAGTCGTAGAGCAGGCGCGCCGAGCTGATGTCACCGAGATCTTCGGAAGTCGGGGCGGCAAATCGCGCATCGGCAGGGCGATCTGATTCCAATGCCAGAGGCAGGTAGATTCCGGTGGTTTCGTCGTCGCTTCCGCCGAGCGGTTTGACGACCAGCAGATCGGGATCATTGGAAGGAAGAACGATCCAGTCCCGACCACGCAAGGTGACGAGCTTTCCGGGCTGAACGGCGGCGTGGGTGAGCGAGGTCATCGAACTTTCCTGAAGATATCCGGACGGGCAGCCACGATTTCGGCCAGATTGTCCTTGTAGTAATAGACCCAGACCTCATCACCACGCGCCATGATGGCTTGGCGCTTGGCCTCATCGTCGGCCTTGATAGCCGGCTCGTCATGCGGTGTTCCGTCGCAGAAAACCCAGATTCGGGGTTCATAGTAGAAATCTGGCTGCACATACAAGCCATCGACGCGTTTTTGCGCCGCGTCTGGCAGACGCAAACCGTTCTCGTGAAGATGCTGGATGAACTTCCGCTCGGTCGAGGACGTTGGATCGAGGTTGCGCATCAGCGACTCGTATTGGGCGTCGTAGCTGCGGAATCCGGAATTGGTCTGGATCTCGATCTTGCAGATGCGCTCGACAAGTTGCGCATCTGCAAGATCGAGATCCAGACCAATTCCGGATTCCGCAG
>QXGG01023273.1_pt1 | contig 12079 bp, 11 predicted proteins | sample 1982491 | NCBI WGS metagenome assembly QXGG01 (sample SAMN09924614, study PRJNA488089) | Wastewater metagenome, whole genome shotgun sequencing project. | isolation source: South African research farm wastewater | place: South Africa: Irene, Agricultural Research Council, Animal Production... | reverse complement strand
GACAGCCAGTCGGCGTGCGAATCCACCGTGTCGTAGAGCCGCACCAGCGCGGTCTGGTTGGGCACGCCGACCTCGAACTGCACGGTGATCACCGCCATGCCGGGGCGCGACACGGTGTAGACGTGCTCGACGCCGGCGATGCGCGACAGCACCTGCTCGGCCGGCCGCGCCACCAGGGATTCGACGTCGCGCGCCGAGGCGCCCGGGAAAGGCACCAGCACGTTGGCCATGGTGACGTCGATCTGGGGCTCTTCTTCCTTGGGCGTGATCAGCGTGGCGAAGATGCCGGCGAGCAACAGCACGAGCGCCAGCAGCGGCGTGATCGCGTTGCGCTGGAAGCCGGCCGCGATGCGGCCGGAGATGCCGAGGGGCTTTTCCATCGTCGGCTCCCGGCTCAGCGCGCGGCCGCAGCCGAGCGCGCCTGGATGCCGGCCTGGACCGGGTCGAGGGCGAGGGTCTCGTCACCCTTCAGGCCGGAGAGCACCTCGACGGCATCGCCGCCGGGCAGCGTGCGCCCGAGGCGGATCTGGCGCAGCGTGAAGCCGCCCTGGCCGTCGGCGGCATAAACCGCGGTGAGCTCACCGCGGCGTAGCACGGCGGCGGCGGGGATCACGACGGGGCCGGCAGCGCTCGCGGCGGAGGTCGCGCTCGAGGCCGCGCTGGCAGCGGCGGAGGACACGCCGGCACCCACGCCTGCCACGGCGGGGGTGCCCTGGAAGTGCACGCGCGCGAAGCTGCCGGGCAGCACGTCCGCGGTGCCGGCGGGCAGGTCCACCCTCACGCGCACGGTGTGGGTGCGGGCGTCGGCAGCCGGCAGCACGGTGACCGCGGCGGCTTCGATCGTGCGCCCGCTGGCGGGCAGCTCGACGCTGGCGCGCAGCGGGCCGCTGCCGAGCTCGGCCAGGCGCTGGGGCGCGAGGTCGACCACGGCGCGCATCTGCGCGGGGTCATAGACGGTGAGCAGGTTGCGCCCGGGCTGGGCCATCTCGCCGGCTTCGATGTGGCGGGCGGCGACCAGGCCGTCGAGCGGCGAAGCCACCTCGGCATACCCCCGCACCGTGGCAACCTGTTCGCGCTGGGCGCGGGCCGCGCGCAACTGCGCCTCGGCGGCCTCGAACTGGGTGCGTGCGCCGTCGAGGGCCGACTGGCTGAGGAACTTGCGCTCGACCAGGCTGCGCGCACGCGCGTATTCCGTACGCGCATTCGCGAGCGCCGTCTGCGCCTGGGCGATGCCGGCCTCAGCCGCCGCCACCGCAGCCGCCGCCTCGGCGGGATCGATGCGGACCAGCACCTGCCCCTTGCTGATCCGGTCGCCCGCATCGACAGCAAGGGTCAGGATGCGACCCGGCATCTGCGCAGCCAGCGTCGACTGGCGGACCGCCTCGACCGTCGCCTCGGCAGCGACCACAGGCACCAGCGCCCGCGACTCGATGCGAACCGTGGGCACCTCGGCGCGAGCGGGCAGGCAGAAGCTGACGAGCGCGACCGCCAACAGCAGGCCAGGCGCACGCTCGAAGGACACGCGGGCAAGGAACGAACGCGCAAGGACGGGGAGCATGATGGGCTTCATGCGTATAAGTATATTCTTATACAAAGCCCGGTCAAGCAGCGCGCACCGTGGCGCGCACCAGGCGCGGGATGCGAGGGTTCAATCGCGGGCCAGCCCGCTCACACGGCAAAGAATGGGCCGTCTGAGCGGGCTGGCTCGCGATCAAGCGCCGGACCGAAGCCCGGGAGGGTGATCAGCTCAGACAACTGGCGGCGTAGTCCGCCATCGCGCGCACGACCGGATCGGCTTCGCCGGCCGCGGTCGCAAGCGTGATCTCGCAGCCGGGGTGGGCAGCGCGCGCCTCATCGAGCAGCACCGGCAGGTCGCGCTTCAGGTGACCGCCCTGGGCGAGGAAGACGGGAACGACCGCCACCTTGCGCACGCCGTCCCGGGCGAGCGCCGCGATCGCTTCGGGCAGCGTCGGGCTCATGAATTCGAGAAAGGCGAGCTCCACCTTCGGCGCATCGGCGCGCGCCAGCACGGTGTCGCGAATGCGGCGCATCGGGCCGGCCCATTCGGGGTCGCGGGCGCCATGCCCGAACAGGACGATGGCGGAATCGGGTTGGTGCATTGCAGTCATGAAGCGATCTCCGTGGCAGGGGCGTTGGCATGTTCGAGACGACGGGCGCCGGCGCGCAACAGGTGTTCGAGCGCGCGCGCGGCGCAGAACAGCCCGACGCTGGCGGTGACCGCCATGCTCGAGCCGTAGCCCGCGCAAGCCAGCCCCTGGGGCGCGGCATGCGTGGTGTCGGCGTGACTTTCGACGTCGCAAGCCTGGACCGCCGGATAGCGCAGGGGTTCAGTGGAGAACACCGCCTCGATGCCGAACTTCTTCTTCGGGTCGCGGGTGAAGCCGTGTTCCTTGCGCAGCCGCGCCCGCACCTTCGACAGCAGCGGGTCCTGCAGCGTACGCGCAAGGTCGTCGACGCAGATGCGTGCGGGGTCGGACTTGCCCCCTGCCCCGCCCGCCATCACCAGCGGGATGCGACGCTGACGGCAGATTGCGGCGATCGCCACCTTGGCGCGCACATTGTCGATGGCGTCGATCACCACGTCGAACCCGTGCAGCAGCTCGCCCGCGTTCTCGGGGATGACGAAGTCCTCGATCAGCTCGACCCGGCAGGCCGGATGGATGCCGGCGATCCGGGCCGCCATGGCGCCCACCTTGGCCATGCCGAGGGTGGCATCGAGCGCGTGGGCCTGGCGGTTGATGTTCGACTCGGCCACGTGATCGAGGTCGATCAGCGTGAGCCGGCCGACGCCGCTGCGCGCGAGGGCCTCGACCGCCCACGAGCCCACCCCACCGATGCCGATGACGCAGGCGTGGGCCGCATGCAGGGCCTCGATCGAGCCGGCTCCGTAGAGCCGGTCGATGCCGCCGAAGCGGCGCGCAGGGTCGACCTCAGTGCGGATGGGCTCCACGCTTCAGACCGTCTCCGCCTCGGCCACGCGCCGGCTGTCCAGCCAGACGCCGAGCCCCTGGGCATTGAGCTCGAGATCCATACCCAGCAGCTCGAGGGTCTCGTCCTCGCTGAGCGCCCAGTTCTGGCGGGCGGCTTCCTCGCGCACGATCTGCTCCAGGCCGGCGAGGATCTCGACGTGGCGCGGCACGCCGGTGCCGCGCGCGGCCGAGGCGACCGCCACCATGGTGTCGATCAGCCGGTGCAGGTCGGCGCCGAGGCGCTCGACGTCGGTCACGCGGCTGTAGTGGGTCAGGTACATCGCCTGCGGCTGCATCGCCAGCATGCGGTCGATCGAGTCATGCATGGCCTGCGGGTCGAATTGCGTCGGCGTGGTCGTCGGCATGATGAAGGGCCGACCGTCGACATCGAGTTCGCGATAGGACAGGCCGAAGGTGTCGCCGGTGAAGAAGGCGTGCGCGACCGCATCCCAGATGCAGATGTGATGGCGCGCGTGGCCCGGCGTGTCGAACACGCGGAACAGCCGGCTACCGAGGTGGATCTCGAGGCCGTCGGTTGCCGGCACGATGCGCTCGGCGGGAACGGGAACGAGGTGACCGTAGAGGTCGTAGGCGCGATCGGCGCCATAGACAGCGCACGTGGCCGCCCAGAGCTTGCTCGGGTCGATCATGTGGCGCACGCCACGCGGATGCACCAGCAGACGGGCGTTCGGGAACGCACACATCAGGCTGCCCGCGCCCCCGGCGTGATCGAGGTGGATGTGGGTGAGCATCACCCAGTCCACGGCTTCGGGCGCCACGCCAAGCGCCGCGAGCGCGCCGAGCACCTGCGGCACCGATGCATTGCTGCCGGTATCGACGATGGCCGCGCGGCCGTCGTGCACGACGATGTGGATGGCGGCGAGCTGCGGGCGGCCATAGCCTGAATCCACCGCATGCACGCCGTCCGCGTAACTGACGAGTTCCTTCATGTTTCCTCCTTCCCTTGCCGATCTGGGGTCGGCTCTCCCGCTTTCAATGCGTGGCGGCGCGGCCGCCCCTCGCCCTCATGGGGCAAGGCGCCCGCGCCGGCTGCAACGACTGCAATCAGAACGGGATGTCGTCGTCGAAATCGCCGAAGCCGCCCGACTGGGCCGCGGGCGCCGACTGCGGGCGCGGCGCAGCCTGCGCGGGCGCGCTGCGCGGCGCGGGCGCCGGCGCATCCCAGCCACCACCGCCTTCGTTGCTGCGCATCGGCGCGTCGCCGCCCTCGCGGCGGCCGCCGAGCATCTTCATCTCGTCGGCGCGGATCTCGGTGGTGTAGCGGTCCTGGCCGTCCTTGTCCTGCCACTTGCGCGTGCGCAGGCTGCCCTCGATGTACACCTGGCTGCCCTTGCGCAGGTACTGGCCGGCGATCTCGGCGAGCTTGCCGTAGAAGGACACGCGATGCCATTCGGTGGCCTCGCGGCGCTCGCCGGTGTTCTTGTCGCGCCAGTTTTCGGTGGTGGCAAGGCGGATGTTGCAGATCGCGTCGCCGGAGGGGGCGAAGCGGCTTTCCGGATCGGCGCCGAGATTGCCGATCAGGATGACTTTATTGACGGATGCCATCCGGTTCTCCTTTGAATGCATGTGCGAACGGCGCACGGTGCGCCGCTTCGCGATGTAGATCTTGAATGAAGCTTCAGCGCGGTGCCGCGGCAGGCGCGACGCGCAGCGGCGGCGGATTCATCGAGCTCGCCAGCGCCAGCCACACCAGCGCCAGCACGGCGCAGAACAGGCTGACCGCCGCCGGCCCGAAGGCCTGCCCCAGCCAGCCGCCGAGCACGCCGCCGAGGAACAGCCCGACCGACTGCAGCGTGTTGTAGACACCCAGCGCCGTGCCCTTGGAGCTGGGCGGCGCGATGCGCGAGATCCACGACGGCTGGGTGGCCTCGAGCACGTTGAAGGCGACGAAGAAAAGCGTCAGCAACAATGCCAATGGTATCAGGCCGTCACCGAACAGCCACAGCCCGAACTGCACGATCGCGAGCAGCACGATGGCGGCGTTGAACACCGGCTTGAGCTTGTCGTGGCGCTCGGCGACGATCACCGCGGGCACCATGACCACGAAGGACAGCAGCACCGCGGGCAGATACACCTTCCAGTGCTCGGGCACCGGCAGCCCCCCGCTGGCGACCAGGGCGGACGGCACCATCACCCACATCGTGGTCTGGATCAGGTGGAGCGCGAACACGCCGAAGTTGAGACGCATGAGCTGGCCGTCGCGCAGCACGTCGACAAGCTTGCCGGTGGCGCGCGGCACCGGCGGCGCCGCGGGCACAACCCACAGCAGCACGCCGATCGCGCCGAAGGCGAGGATCGCGGTGAGCCAGAAGATCCCGGCCATGCCCACCGCCGCATACAGCAGCGGCGCGGCCACCATCGACAACGCGAACACGAGCCCGATCGAGGAGCCGATCATCGCCATCACCTTGGTGCGGTGCTGGTCGCGCGTGAGGTCGGCGGCGAGCGCGGTGACCGCGGCCGAGATCGCGCCCGCGCCCTGCAGCACCCGGCCGACGATGATCATGTGGATGCCGTCGGCGAGCGCCGCCACCACGCTGCCGAGCACGAACAGCACCAGGCCGAAGACGATGACCGGCTTGCGCCCGAAGCGGTCGGACGCCGCGCCGTAGGCGATCTGCAGGCAGGCCTGGGTAAGGCCGTAGGCGCCGATCGCGAGGCCCACCAGGGTGAGATTGTCGCCACCGGGAATCTCGGCCGCGTGGACGGCGAACACCGGCAGGATCAGGAACAGGCCGAGCATGCGCAGGGCGAAGATCGCGGCGAGGCTCATGCCGGCGCGGCGTTCTTCGCGCGTCATCGGGTCGCGTGCGGGAACGGACATACGGGAAACCGGCTAGATGAAAGAGCGGGATTCTAGCATTCCGCCGCCGACGTATCGTCGTATAGTGTTCGGTTTCCCCGAGCCCGGCAGCAGCCATGGACGAGATCCGCATCCGCGGTGCCCGCACCCACAACCTGAAGAACGTCAGCGTCGATCTGCCCCGCAACCGCCTGACGGTGATCACCGGCCTGTCGGGCTCGGGCAAGTCCTCGCTGGCCTTCGACACGCTGTACGCGGAGGGCCAGCGCCGCTACGTGGAGTCGCTATCGGCCTACGCGCGCCAGTTCCTGCAGTTGATGGAAAAGCCCGACGTCGACCTGATCGAGGGCCTGTCGCCGGCGATCTCGATCGAGCAGAAGGCGACCAGCCACAACCCGCGCTCGACCGTGGGCACGGTGACCGAGATCCATGATTACCTGCGCCTGCTCTACGCCCGCGCCGGCACCCCGCACTGCCCGGATCACCCGGAACACGCGCTCGAGGCGCAGAGCGTGGCGCAGATGGTGGACCACGTGCTCGCGCTGCCCGAAGAGACCCGGCTGATGATCCTCGCCCCGGTGGTAGCCGGGCGCAAGGGCGAACAGCACGACCTGTTCGCGGAGCTGCGCGCGCAGGGCTTCGTGCGCGTGCGGGTGGATGGCGAGGTGATGGAACTGGACGCCATGCCGGTGCTGGAGAAGGGGCGACGCCACGACGTCGAGGTGGTCATCGACCGTCTGAAGGTGCGCCCTGACCTGCGCGGGCGGCTGGCGGAGTCCTTCGAGACCGCGCTGACCCATGCCGACGGCCGCGCACTCGCGGTCGAGATGGACAGCGGACGGGAGCACCTGTTTTCGGCGCGCTTCGCGTGCCCGGTCTGCAGCTTCGCGCTCGCCGAGCTCGAGCCGCGCCTGTTCTCGTTCAACAACCCGGCCGGCGCCTGCCCGAAGTGTGACGGCCTGGGCCAGGTGGACTTTTTCGACCCGGCGCGCGTCGTCGCCCACCCCGAGCTCTCGCTCGCCGCGGGCGCGATCCGCGGCTGGGACCGGCGCAACCAGTTCTACTTCCAGATGCTGGCCAGCCTCGCCACGCACTACGCCTTCGACATCGAGACGCCGTGGATCGCCCTGCCCGAGCGCGTGCGCGATGTCGTGCTGCACGGCTCGGGGCGGACGAAGATCGCCTTCCGCTACATGGCCGACAACGGACGCATGGTGCTGAAGGAGCACCCGTTCGAGGGCATCCTGCCCAATCTGGAGCGGCGGCTGCGCGAAACCGACTCGATCGCCGTGCGCGAGGAGCTGTCGAAATACCGTGCCACCCAGCCCTGCCCGAGCTGCCACGGCACCCGCCTGCGCAGCGAGGCGCGCCACGTGCTGATCGGCGGGCGCGCACTGCACGCCGTCGGCCGCCTGCCGCTGGGCGAGTGCCGCGACTTCTTCTGCGGCCTCGAGCTCGCCGGCGCACGCGCGCAGGTCGCCGACAAGATCGTCAAGGAGATCGCCGACCGCCTGAGCTTCCTGATCAACGTCGGGCTGGATTACCTGTCGCTCGACCGCTCGGCCGACACCCTGTCCGGCGGCGAGGCGCAGCGCATCCGCCTCGCCAGCCAGATCGGCTCGGGCCTGACCGGCGTCATGTACGTGCTCGACGAGCCTTCGATCGGCCTGCACCAGCGCGACAACGACCGCCTGCTCGCCACGCTGACGCAGTTACGCGACCTCGGCAACACGGTGATCGTGGTCGAACACGACGAGGACGCGATCCGCAGCGCCGACTACCTGATCGACATGGGACCGGGGGCGGGCGAACACGGCGGCCACATCGTCGCCCACGGCACACCGGCCGAGGTGATCGCCAATCCGGCGTCGGTCACCGGAGACTATCTGTCCGGGCGGCGTGCGATCGAGGTACCCGCGCGTCGCCGGGCGCCTGATCCCGACAAGCAGTTGCGTATCGTCGGCGCGCGCGGCAACAACCTCAAGTCGGCGAACGTCTCCGTGCCGGTGGGCCTGTTCACCTGCATCACCGGGGTGTCCGGTTCGGGCAAGTCCACGCTGATCAACGACACGCTGGCCGCCGCCGCGTCGCGCCGGCTGTATGGTTCAAGCGTGGAAGTCGCGCCCCATGACGACATCGAGGGGCTGGACGGCTTCGACAAGGTGATCAACGTCGATCAGGCCCCGATCGGGCGCACGCCGCGCTCCAACCCCGCGACCTACACCGGCATGCTCACCCCGATCCGCGAACTGTTTGCCGGCGTGCCGGAAGCGCGCGCACGCGGCTACGAACCCGGACGTTTTTCCTTCAATGTCCGCGGCGGGCGCTGCGAGGCCTGCCAGGGCGACGGCCTGATCAAGGTCGAGATGCACTTCCTGCCCGACATGTACGTGCCCTGCGACGTCTGCCACGGCAAGCGCTACAACCGCGAGACACTGGAGATCCGCTACAAGGGACGCAGCATCCAGGAAGTGCTGGAGATGACCGTGGAGCAAGCGCTGGCTTTCTTCCAGCCGGTGCCGAGCGTGGCGCGCAAGCTCGAGACCCTGATGGACGTCGGTCTCGGCTACATCCGACTGGGTCAGAGCGCGACCACGCTGTCGGGTGGCGAGGCCCAGCGCATCAAGCTCGCGCTCGAGCTGTCGAAGCGCGACACCGGCCGCACGCTCTACATCCTCGACGAACCGACGACCGGCCTGCACTTCCAGGACATCGAGCTGCTGCTCAAGGTGCTCCAGCGCCTGCGCGACCACGGCAACACCGTGGTGGTGATCGAGCACAACCTCGACGTCATCAAGACCGCCGACTGGCTCATCGACATGGGGCCGGAGGGCGGCGACGGCGGCGGGACAGTGGTTTGCTGCGGGACGCCCGAGACCGTGGCCGCGAATCCGGACAGCCACACCGGACGGTACCTGCGGCGACTTCTCGGCGGGGTCTGCGAGCCCTAGCCCCGCCGCTCAGTCCGGCGCGTAGCCGCGCGGATTGTTGCGCTGCCAGCGCCAGGCGTCCTCGCACATCGCTTGCAGATCCCGCTCCGCAGTCCAGCCCAGCAGTTCGCGCGCACGGCTCGGGTCGGCCCAGCACGCAGCCACGTCACCCGGACGCCGATCGACGATGTCATAGGGCACGCTGCAGCCCGAAGCAGCCTCGAAGGCCTTGACCATCTCGAGCACGCTGTAGCCGCGGCCGGTACCCAGGTTCACCGTCGTGACGCCGGGCAGTTCCACGATGCGCTCGAGCGCGCGCAAGTGACCGAGCGCAAGATCGACCACATGGATGTAGTCGCGCACGCCCGTCCCGTCGGGCGTGGGGTAGTCGTTGCCGAACACTCTCAGGCGCGGCAGTCGCCCCACAGCGACCTGGCTCACGAAGGGCATGAGGTTGTTGGGCAAGCCGTCCGGATCCTCGCCGATCTGCCCGCTCGGGTGGGCCCCCACCGGGTTGAAGTAGCGCAACAGCACCAGGTTCCAGCGCGGGTCCGCACGCCCGAGGTCGCGCAGGATCTGCTCGCCCATGAGCTTGGTCCAGCCGTAGGGGTTGGTCGCCGTGGTCGGGAAATCCTCATCGATCGGCACCCGCGCCGGGTCGCCATAGACGGTCGCCGACGAGCTGAACACCATGCGTCGACACCCTGCCGCGTCCATGGTCTGCAGCACGCTTAGAAGCCCCTGCAGATTGTTGTCGTAATACGCCAGCGGCTGCGCCACCGACTCGCCAACCGCCTTCTTCGCCGCAAAGTGGATGACGGCCTCGACCGCGTGCTCGGCGAACACCCCCGCCATCAAGGCGCGATCGCGCACGTCGCCATGCACGAAGGCCTTCAGCGCTCGGCCGCCCAGCTTTTCCACGCGCCGCAGCGCCTCGGGCGACGCGTTGGAAAGATCGTCCACGACCACGACGTCGCGCCCGGCCAACAGCAACTCCACGCAGGTGTGCGACCCGATGTACCCGGCACCGCCCGTCACGAGGGTGACACTCATCCCTGAACTCCTTTCCAGCGCCGTGCGCCCCGAAGGCGCCCTGGGCGCGCGAAACCGAGCGCCCATTTCACCCGGTAACGCAGGCGAAAAAAAAACCGGGACGAGCCCGGTTTCTTCATCGAACGCAGCCGCGATCAGGCCGCTTCCGCTTCTTCCACTTCGACCGCTTCAACATCCGGACGGTCGAGCAGCTCGACGTAGGCCATCGGTGCATTGTCGCCATCACGGAAACCGCACTTCAGGATACGCAGGTAACCGCCATTGCGGTTGGCGAAACGCGGACCCAGCTCGTCGAAGAGCTTGACCACCATGTCGCGGTCGCGCAGGCGGTCGAAGGCCAGGCGACGATTGGCAAGGCTGGGCTTCTTGCCCAGGGTGATCATCGGCTCGACCACGCGGCGCAGTTCCTTCGCCTTCGGCAGGGTCGTCTTGATGACTTCGTGTTGCAGCAGCGAGTTGGCCATGTTGCGGAACATCGCCTGGCGGTGGCTGCTGGTACGATTCAGCTTGCGAAGACCATTACGGTGACGCATTTCAATTCCTCACTTGCCCGGTCAACCGAGCTTTTCAAGCCCGGCCGGCGGCCAGTTTTCCAGTTTCATGCCAAGCGTCAGCCCGCGGGAGGCCAACACTTCCTTGATCTCGTTGAGCGACTTGCGACCCAGGTTCGGGGTCTTCAGCAGCTCGGTCTCGGTGCGCTGGATCAGGTCACCGATGTAGTAGATGTTCTCGGCTTTGAGGCAGTTGGCCGAACGCACCGTCAGCTCCAGGTCGTCGACCGGGCGCAGCAGCAGCGGATCCACCACCGGGGTGGCCGTCTCGGGCCGATCCGGTGCCGTATCCTGCAGGTCAGCGAACACCGAAAGCTGATCCATCAGAACGCGGGCCGCATAGCGAATCGCCTCTTCCGGATCCACCGCACCGTTGGTCTCGATGTCGATGATCAGGCGGTCGAGGTCGGTGCGCTGCTCAACGCGGGCGCTCTCGACCAGGTAGCTGACGCGTCGCACGGGACCGAACGAGGCGTCGAGCACGATACGACCGATCGACTTGCTTTCTGCGTTCTCAGGGCGGGCATTGCCGGGCACGTAGCCCCGACCTTCCTCGACCTTGATCTGCATCTCGATCTTGCCGCCGGGGGCGAGGTGCGCAATGACGTGATCCGGATTGATGATCTCGACGTCGTGACCGACCTCGATGTCACCAGCGGTAACCACACCCTCACCCGCCTTCGCCAGCCGCAGCGTGACTTCGCTGCGCCCGTTGAGCTTGAACACCACGCCCTTCAGGTTCAGCAACAGGTCGACCATGTCTTCACGCACGCCGTCGAGCGTGGAGTACTCGTGGAGCACCCCTTCGATCGCCACTTCGGTCGGCGCATGGCCGGGAAGCGACGACAGGAGGATGCGCCGCAGCGCATTCCCCAGCGTATGGCCGAAGCCGCGCTCGAACGGCTCCATCGTCACCCGCGCCTGAACCGGCGAGGTGCTCTGGACGTCGATGATGCGCGGTTTCAGCAGTACATTGCTTTGCATCAGCATTTCCTCGGAACTAGAAGAGGATCAGTCTCCCGATCAGCGGGAGTACAGTTCCACAACCAGGCCTTCGTTGATCGTTGCAGGCAGTTCGCTGCGCACCGGGTAGGCCTTGAACGTGCCCTTGCCGGCCTTGACGTCGACTTCCAGCCACTCGGGGAAGCCACGCGACTCGGCGGCCTCGAGGGCAGCCTTGACGCGGAGGTGACCACGGGCCTGCTCGGTGAGCTGGACCACGTCACCCGGACGCACGACATACGACGGAATATTCACGCGCTTGCCATTGATCAGCACACCATTGTGGCGCACCACCTGGCGCGCTTCGGCACGCGAGCCACCGAAGCCCATGCGATAGGCAACGGAGTCCAGACGACCTTCGAGCAGCTGCAGCAGGTTTTCGCCGGTCTGACCGCGACGGCGGTCGGCCTCGGCGTACACCTTGCGGAACTGGCGCTCGAGCACACCATAGAGGCGACGGATCTTCTGCTTTTCACGCAGTTGTACACCATAGCCCGACAGACGCTGACCGGAGCGCTGGCCATGCTGACCAGGCGCATAGGCGCGGCGCTCGATGGCGCACTTGTCGGTGAAACACTTTTCGGCCTTCAGAAACAGCTTTTCGCCTTCGCGACGGCACTGACGGCACTTGGGATCGAGATTACGAGCCACTTATCAACTCCTTGTCAGATACGGCGCTTTTTCGGCGGACGGCAGCCGTTGTGCGGAATGGGGGTGATGTCGGTGATG
>QXGG01133225.1_pt1 | contig 12091 bp, 9 predicted proteins | sample 1982491 | NCBI WGS metagenome assembly QXGG01 (sample SAMN09924614, study PRJNA488089) | Wastewater metagenome, whole genome shotgun sequencing project. | isolation source: South African research farm wastewater | place: South Africa: Irene, Agricultural Research Council, Animal Production Institute... | reverse complement strand
TTGCAAATCATCGTGATTGACCAAGACATCACGATTGAACTTGCCGATGGTTCGCGTGTAACCGAAAACCCGTTTGAGGACGATGTTATCCTTTTCAGCGAAAGCAAGGTACTTGGCAACACGTATTGGAAAAAGCCGATTGACGCAAAGGCAATGCCCGGCAGCGTAGCCGAAAAGGTTATGCACGGACACACCCTTGTCAAGAAGTATTCCAACGAAAGCCCGGTACAGGAAGTTACCGAGGGAATTGCAAACCTTTTCCCCGCGTGGAATCTTGCCGGACGTTCCGTGTTGATGCAAGTGAACGCGACATCGTGGAACAAGAACTAACATTGAACAATGGGGCGGTGGCGGTTTAAGCCTCGGACACCGCCCCGGCGTTCGTTAAATGCAAGTGGATATGACAAACAAGGAATATTTGACCAAATCGTTGAACGGCATGAACCTTTCGGATGATGACATCGAAATCATCATGTTGAAAGGTGGCATTGATGCAGATGCCCCGGCATCCGTGGAACAATGCGATGTCGCCGTGTACAATCGTTTTTCCGTTGTGCTGAAAGGCGCGATGCAAAACGTGTCCGAGGGCGGAATGTCTATTTCGTGGAACATTGAAGCGATGAAGATGTATTACAACGCCCTTTGCAATGAATATGGCAAGGAAAACTTGCTTGCCACACGTCCGAAGATTCGCAACCGTTCAAACATGTGGTGATTATGGCAAACGTGAAGCAATACCCACATTTCCTTTTCATTGAGGAAACCCCGGAATCCGTACAGGATGCGGCGGGCAATTGGATTGAAAGCGAATCATCGCGCAAGTTTCTTTCCCGATGCCGGGAAGAATCGGATGGCAGAGGAACGGAATACCAAGTTGCGGGTGGTAAGACCATCAAGGCAACGTCCGTGATACAATTGCCCAAGTCATGCCCCAAGGTGGACAAGGGCGCGCGTGTCATCATTGCAAACGATATGGATTGTTCGGACATCCGCATGATTGCAATATGCTTGAACTTTGACGCGGCACAATTACATTCACGATTATGGGTATAAAGGCGAATTTTACACAAGAAGATGTGCGCAAGCGATTCGATGCGTTCTTGTCGGAAATCGAAAAGAAGCAGATTGACCGATTGAACCGATTGGGCGAGATGTGTTTGATTGAAGCAAGAAACAACAAAGGATATATGATGCAGACCGGGGCGTTGCTATCGTCCACGGGTTATAAAGTCTTTGTGGATGGCGTTGCCGTACATTCCCAATTCGATGCGGCAAGCGGTGCGGAAAGTGGTGCAGCCGCCACGGGCATGAAAGCCGGACAAAGCATTGCGGAGCGTGTCGGAAAGGGGACAAAGGGCGTTGCCCTTGTTGTGGTCGCCGGAATGAATTATGCCGCATACGTTGAAGCCAAAGGATATAATGTGCTATCAAGTGCGGAACACCTTGCAGAACGGGAATTGCCCCGAATGTTAGACAAACTTATTACCAACATCAAACGTGCAGCGGAATGAAAACACCATTTGAAACCAACGAAATCTTGATGGGGTTGTTGATGGGCAACACATCCATCAAGGGCGGTTATTACCATGAGGGCGACCGCCCGGATAATTCCACGGACGAAGATATTGTGGTGAACACGATTGATTTAACGGTGGACACATTGCCCCAAATCGGCACATCCAACGTGAACATTTATGTGCCGGACACATCCAAGAAGATACGTGGCAAAATGATGGTGATGCCCAACCGCACACGATTGAAAGAGTTGGCAAGCGAAGTCGCGGCAATCATCCGTGAATCGCGTATTCCCGGAATTAAGGCGGTGTCCGGCACGATGTCCATCATGGGCGAACCGAACACCAAACAACATTTCGTGAATATCCGCGTGGATTGGAACATTCAAGTTTAATTTTTTAATTCTAATCGTATATGGCAACAAGAACATCACTTATCACCCTTGGACTTTGTGAAATCCAAGTTGGCGAAGCGAGCGTTGCGGGAACAATGCCCGTGTCGCTTACCAAGATAGGCAAAACCTATAAAGACACGTGCAAGATTGCACAGGATTCCGCCGATGTTACCGAACATTACGAGGAGGGCAAAGCCGCCCCGGAAGTGCGTAAGAAGTCGCGCAAAATGCCGACCTTGACATTTTCCATCATGGATGCGTGCGTGCAAGACCTTGTGGATTATGTCGGCGGCGAAAATGTCGGTTCATCGGAAACCCCGGCTTGGGGTTATGATGGCGATGAAGTCGTGGCGAACAAGGCAATCAAGGTAGTAACCGAACAAGGTTTGGACTTTGAAATCCCCAACGGCGACATCGAAGCAGTCATCAACGCCGATATGTCCGCAAAGGGTATTTTCCTTGTGGACTTTACCGTTACCCCGTGTGCGGTTGCAGCCGGAAAGGCTTTGCGCGGCAAACCAAAGAGCAAATAAGGCGCGGGGCGCAAATGATAACCCGAAGCCCCGGAGAGCGACAACGCCTTTGGGGCTTTTATAGTATATCCGCATGAATAACGATAATAAAAGACAACTTGAACAGGAACGCAAAGAATTGAACACGTTGATTGGAAAAGGCGTGTCGTTTGAAATCAAGGATGTGGAAGTTAAAACGCAATCCCGGTTTTTCGGCTTGGTCAAAAAGCACATCCGCAATGAAGTAACGCGCAAATATACCATCAACGAACCGACATTGGCGACCCTTGACCGCCTTTCGCGCGAATGGGTGGAATTTGCCATTGATGATGATGCGTTGAAATCCGCCGATGGCATGAATGCCGCCCGGACGTTGGCACGAACGCAAGCCATACGATGCGCCCGCGTGATTGCCATTGCCGTACTTGGCGAAGATAGATTGATTCCCGTGCCGGGCATCGGATGCACGCGATGGATTGAGGATGAACGCAAGGTGGACGAATTGACCGAACTTTTTGCCCGGACAATCAAGCCATCACGCCTTTACCAACTTTATTCCGTGGTGAACACGATGTGCAACCTTGGGGATTTTGTGAACTCTATTCGGTTAATGTGTACCGAAAGAACCACCGCGCCGAATCGGATAGAGTAAAGCAAAGCGGGCTTAATTCCCCGCATGGTCGCCGGGGTGCGATATGTGAGCATTTCGGATGGACATACGATTATTTGCTTCATGGCGTGGCATGGTCAATTGTTCAACGCATGATGATTGATGCACCATCATTCGATGATACGGATGGCGATGTGAACGAAATCGAATTGTCGGAGAGCAACCAAGAACAAATTTTGAATTATGTAAATTCTTTATTGTAAAAATATGGCAGATGTAAACGGGGGCGCATTGTCCTTTACGTCCGTTATGGACAACGAAAAGATGAACGCGGCAATCGAAGAAACGTTGCGCCGCGTCCAAGGCTTTTCCGATGCCGTTGTTGGTAGCGGTGATGCGATGGACAAGACAACGCAAGAAATCGTTGAATCCATCAACATCCAAAAGCGTGTCATCAACGAATTGGAAAACACCGTTGCCGAATTGAATGCCAAAATCAATTCGGTTGAACCCGGTGCGGCACAAGACGCATTGATTGAACAGGCAAACGCCGTGCGTGCCGAATTGGAGGGCGAAAAACAAGGGATGGTCGCCCTTATCAACGAATTGAACAACTTGCAGCGTGCCAACGCCGGAGTTGCGACAACACAAGAGGAAATCCGCGCCGGACTTGGTCAAATCGGTGCGGCGTGCGAAATGCACGAAACCGCCCTTGCATCCCTTAAAGATGAATATGCAAAGATTTCGGCGCAAATGAACACCGCCTTGAAATCCGGCAACGATAACGAATATCGTGCATTGCGTGAACGTGCGCTTGCCATCAAGGGTGAAATCACCACGCGCAAACAGTTGTTGAAAGAATTACGCGACCAATCCAACGCCCTTGAAGCGGAAGCCACGAAGATGGAACAGGCAGCGGCGGCGGCACAAAACACCGCCCAATCCCATGTTTCGTTGCGTTCGCGCATCCGTGAATTGCGCGAGGAAATGGCATTGTACCGTGAACAATTCGGCGACCAAACGGATAAATACCGGGAAATGTCGGCGGAACTTGGGCGTTTGCAAGACATCCAAGGCGACATCCGAGCGCAAGGAAGCATCCTTTCAAACGACCAAGCCCAATTTCAAGGCGTTATTTCCGGATTGAATGGCGTTGTCGGCGGATTCACCGCGGCGCAAGGTGCGGTGGCATTGTTTGCCGGGGAAAACGAGAACTTGCAAAAGATAATGTTGAAAGTTCAATCGTTGATGTCCATCACGATGGGATTGCAACAGGTATCGGCAACGTTGAACAAGGATTCGGCATTCCGCTTGGCAACGGTCAATTCATTGCGTGAATGGTGGAACAAGTTGCTTGCCATTGGTCGCGGTGAGCAAATAGCATCCACGGCGGCAACGGTTGCGGACACCACGGCAACAACCGCATCAACGGTTGCGACAACCGCAAACACCGCGGCACAAACGGCGGCAAATGGCGCGAAAACGGCAAGCATTGGGGCATCAACAGGAGCGGCGGCGGCACAAGGTGTTCAAACCGCATCGGCGGTTGCCGGAACGGCGGCAAATATAGGGCTTGCCGGGGCATTCCGCATGGTTGGCGCGGCAATTAAATCCATCCCGGTGTTCGGTTGGATTCTTGCCGGAATATCGGCGTTAATTGCGCTTGTTTCGCATTTCGTTGGCAAAGCAAATGAAGCCAAAAAGGCGGCGGAAGAATGGTATAATGCCATCGCCGAAAATTCATACAAGCCTATTGCGTCAATCATGGATTTGTCGCAACGATGGAATGAACTTGGCAACGACCTTGAAGCCAAGAAACAGTTCATCGAAGATAACAAAAAGGCTTTCGATGAATTGGGCGCATCCGTCAATGATGTTGTGGATGCTGAAAATTTGCTTGTCAAAAACAAGGATGCGTTCATCAACGCCCAAATTGAAAAGGCAAAGGCGACAATCTATTTGCAGCAAGCCACCGAAAAGGTAAAGGAACTAATCAAAAAGGAACAAGAGGTGAGGGCGATGCCGAAAAAAACATCCACATACGTTCAAACATCATCGTATGGCACGGGTTATTGGGTTGAGGGTGTGAACGAAGCAAGGGAGGAAGCCAAAAAGGAATTGAAGAATTTGAGAACCGAAATCGAACAAGGCTTCAAGAATGCCGCCAATGCCGAAAAACGCGGGTTCAAGATATTGAAGAACGCCGGAGTTTCGGCAACGCAAACATACGCCAAGGGTTCGTTGGGCGCAATCCAACAGGCAATCGCCTTGAAACAAGAAGCGTTGAAGAAATTGACCAACAATGCCGATTACCAAAAGGCGATGAAAGAAATCGAAGCATTGCAGAAACAGGCGGACAAAATCACCGGGAAAACCACAACCACATCCGGCGGTGGTGGCGGTGGTCGTCGTTCATCCGGCGGTGGTGGTACGAAAAAAGACCCATTCTTGGAGAAATTGGCAAAGTACAAATCCGAATATGCCCGTTTCCAAAAGTGGGTCAATTCCGGTGATGCCATCATCCAAAAGGCGGCGGCAACCGAATTTGACGGATTGTTGAAGCAAGGCGCAACATATATTGACTATTTGAAGCGGCAACGCGACATCATCTTGGATGTGGACGTTGCCAACCGGACGAAAGCCCAAAACAAGCAATTGCGCCAACTGAATGATGCCATTGCCGAAGAAACCAAGAACACCGTGCTTGAAGCATTCAACAACGAATTGTCGGCATCCCTTGCCAACGCCAAAACCGTGCTTGAAATGCTGAAAGTGATTGAAGCCAAGCGCAAGGAATTATCCGGCGATGGTACGGAATTGGATAACGCCAAGGCAAAATCGTTGGATAATGCCGAAGAAAAAGCCAATGCCGAAGCAGCCAAACAAACGGAAGCCCTTTTGACGGAATACGCATCATTCGTGGAGCAGAAACGCCGCCTTGAAGAACAATTCAACACCGACATGGAATTGTTAAGCCGGGCGCGCGCAAAAGCCACCACGGCGGCGGAAATTGCCGAAATTGACCAAGCAATGGCAAATCGCAAAACTAAATACAACAAGGATGTTGTGAACGTTGGCGGTTACGATGAAATATTGAACCAATACGGCGGTTATGAGCAGAAGAAAACCCGCATACAAGAACAATATGCGGAACGCCGCCGCATTGCTGAATTGAACGGCAATACCCAATTGTTGCAACAGTTGGCGACCGCCGAACAAAACGAACTTTCCAAGTTGCAAAGCGATTTGATTAAAAATTCGGCTGATTGGCAAAACCTTTTCGGCAACCTTGATGAATTGACCACATCAACCATCAAGAAGTTGATTGCAAAGATTGAGGGCATGAAAGCAACCATCGGTGTGGATTTGAACCCACAGGATTTGAAAGCCCTTACCGACCAATTGAACAAGGCGCGTGAAGAAGTGGAAAAACGCAATCCGTTCACCGCCCTTGGCGCGGCATGGAAACGCCTCAAAGAAGCAACCAAGGATGGCAAGGGATTGGGGAGTGATGAAGCCAAAAAAGCGACCAAAGACGTTGCATCCGCCGTTTCGCAATCAATCAACCTTGTTTCCGGGACGTTCAACGCCGTAACCGCCGGATTGCAGAAGATGGGCGTATCAATGGACGAAGAAACACAAGCCATTTTAAGCGACCTTGGCGGAATCATGGATGGCGCAAGCCAAGTGGCGCAAGGTATCGCCACGGGAAACCCGCTTTCCGTGATACAAGGTTCAATCGGTTTGTTGTCATCGGCGTTTGATTTGTTCAATTCACGCGACCGCAAGGCAGAAAAGCAAATCAAGAAACACCAAGAAGCCATCAATAAATTGCAAAACGCATACAAGCAACTTGAATGGCAGATTGACAAAGCGTTGGGCGGCGAAGTCTATAAAAACCAACGTGCGGCAATCAAGAACATGCAAGAGCAACAAGCCCACCTTAAAGCATCATGGGAAGCGGAAATTTCCAAGAAGCACACCGATTGGGAGCGCGTGGACGATTTCAAGGAACAATATGCGGAATTGTCGCGGCAAATCGAAGATATGATTGATGAAATATCCAACGATTTGTTGCAGACCAACGCCAAGGATTTCGCCAACGAATTGGGCGATGCCCTTGTGGAAGCATTCGGCAAGGGTGAAGATGCCGCCAAGGCGATGGAAACCACCGTTAATTCGGTATTGAAAAACCTTGTGTTGAACCAATTGAAAAAGAACTTTTTGGAAACGCAATTGCAAGGCGCGCTTGACCAATTGGAAAAGGATATGGGTTATTGGAGTGGCGACAATTTCATTTTTGATGGGTTGTCGGATGAAGAAATTGCCCGGTTCAAAGCATCCGTTGGTGCGGCGACCGCAAATTTCAACAACGCAATGCAGTTGTACGAAGATTTGTTCAAGGAAATGGGGCTTGATGACACGGACGAATCATTGACGGGCGCGGTTAAGGGCGTGAGCGAAGAAACCGCCGACATACTCGCCGGACAAATGAACGCCATCCGCATCAACCAATTGGATATGGCGGCAATCATGCGGCAACAGTTGCAGCAATTGAACCAAATCGCCGTAAACACGGGTTACAACAAGTATTTATCACGAATTGAACGCATCATCACCATTTTGGAGCAAAACCAATCCGGGAACACGTTGCGTTCGCAAGGCTTATCATGATATGAATGAAGTAACGAAACAACTTGCCAAGGCGGCACAGGCGAACGGGATTTGCACGCCTTGGTTGAATGAATTGAAAACCCTTGAAAACAAGGATGCGTTGGTGGATATGTATATTCGTGGGCTTGATTTTTGCCTTGCCCACGATTACCCATCCAATGATTTCATCCGGCGACATTTCAAGGGCATGATGGAAACCCACGGCGTTTTCCTTGATGATGCAATTGAATTGCAAAACCAATGCAAGTGCATCGCGCTTGGTGAAACAACCGGGCGTGTTGCCGCCGATGGGTATTCCGTTGTGGAAGTGTGGGCAAAACATCAATCATCGTTGAACATCATTGCAAAGGACAACGCCTTTGTAATGGTGGATGTGTACGATGATGCCGTGGTGAATGTGTACGCAAGCGACCGGGCGAAAGTGTGCGTGAACAGGCATGGCGGCAAGGTATCACATGCCACCACGGATGATGCCGTGGTGAAAATCCGGGAAATGTCTAACAAGTAAATAAATCCGATATGAGCAACAACAATATAATTTTCAACATGCCATTCGATGAAAGCGATGGCAGCGCGACCGCATACGACTATTCAAGCAACCGTGCCGATGGTGTTGTTACCGGGGCGCATTTCACCGCCGGAAAGAACGGCAATGCCATTTCCTTTTCCGGCAACGACACATGCGAGGTATCAAAGAACGTATTGCCAAACCTTTCCGTGAACTTTTCCATTTTGGCGTGGGTCAAGGGTGCGGATTGCGAGGTTGGCGCGCCGGGCAAACTGATATGGGTGTTGGCGTTCCCCGGCGTGAATAATTACGTTGAAGTTCCCATCGAAGCAAGGGCGGGAACGTGGTTTTCGCTTGCCGTGGTCAAATCCGGCACAAAATACGGATTCTATGTCAATTCATCCTTGATTCATGAGGTTGTGCGCAACGGTACATTGCAAGGTGTTTCGCTGAACCAAGATTTTTATGGCGGCGAATATGGCTTTGGATTGTTGGATGATGTCAAGATATACAATGCCGCCTTGTCGCAATCGGACATCATCAACGAAGTGTCAAGCGCGAAGCAACAGGCATACAAGGTGGATGGACACGATTTCAAGGATTTTGGCGTGTATGTGTCCGCATCCGATGGCTTGTTGTCCCGCCCCAAGGTAAAAGACCCAATGACGGTTAATTGGGACAATTACCACGGCGAAAGCGTGGATTTGGCGCACAAGTACATCGAACCGCGCGACATCACGTTGTCTTGCTTTGTCAAGGCTGAATCCAAGATGGATTTCATCAAAAAGGTGAACGAATTTCAACACCTTTGGGATAAGCACGGCACGAACCGCCTTTTGGTGGATGTCCACCCCGTGAAACCTTTGATTTATGAAGTGTACGCCAAAGATGCCATCGAAGTGGAAAAGACGTGGAACGATGCGTTGATGGTCGGCACGTTCAAGTTGAAATTGCGCGAACCCGAACCCGTGAAGCGCGTATTGAAGCACATCCGCGTGGGCGAATCCACCAAAACATGCGAAATCACCTTGACATCCACCAAGTATGTGAACATTTATTGGGGCGATGGCAGCGTTGATTATGATGTTGCCGGAAAGGACTTGGCGGTTTCGCACGATTATGCCGAAAACGGCGATTATTTCCCCGTGATAACCGGGTGTATTGACGAAATCGAATCATTCACCACAAACGCCATCATTGTATGGGAACGAATATAATAATCACAAAGCCAAATGGCGACCGCGTGCCGATGGAATCACGGCGCACGGCAACATCAATCACGGCGGCAAAGCAAACATGGGCATTGAACGCCGAAGATACAATTGCAATTACCGTTGTTTCCCCTTTCCCACAATCGTATGGGATTGGGGATGCAATAACCGTGTTCGGTCGCGATTACAGGTTGAACCGCTTGCCCAAGGTGAAGAAATCCGGCTTTGCGGAGTATCAATATGATTTGGAGTTTGAGGGCATCCAATACGACCTTTTGCGCGTTACCTATGATGTGAACATCAACACCACCAAGAATGAATTGCAAGACATTCAAGGCGATTCTTTGACGGGTGATTTGAAACGTTTCATGGATGTGTTGATAAGTAATGCCAACCGCGTTTTCCCGGACAAATGGGCGTTGGGCAAATGCCCGGAAACGGTTGGCGACAAGACATTGACGTTCGCCGAAAACGACAATTGCTTGTCGGTGTTGCAAAACTTGTGTTCAGCCGACAATTTCGGCGTGGAATTTGACATCGTGAAAGTGAATGGCGTTTACACAATCAACCTTTACGAAAAGGTTGGAAGCGTTTTGCCATTTACCCTTGAATATGGCAAGGGCAAGGGCTTGTATTCCATCAATCGCGACAATGTTTCATCATCCAACATCATCACCCGGTTGAAAGTGTTCGGCAGCACGGAAAACATCACGTCCAAATATCGCGCCGACCGCCTTTGCATGTACGGCAAGGACAAATCATCATCGTACATTGAAAAGGCGGAAGCGGTGGCAAAATACGGCATATTTGAGGGGCGCAAGAACTTTGATGACATCAAACCAACGTTCACGGGCAAGATAACGGCAATCGTGGATGGTGATGTGTTGTCGTTCATTGATGAAACATTCCCGTTTGACATCAAGAAAACAAACGCCGATGGCGAAACGGAATACATGATTGCCGGGGTGTCGCCCAAGGTGCATTTCAATTCGGGCAACCTTGCCGGATATGAATTTGAAGTGCATGATTACGACCACGCCACACACAAATTCACCTTGATAAAGCAAACCGATGACCGTGGCAATGTGTTCCCGTCCGAAACATCGCCCGCGTTCCGGTTCGCCAAGGATGACACGTACAAAGTGCTTGATATTGCATATTCCAAGGAAATCGAAGAAGCCGCCGAAAACCTTTTGGCGGAACAGGGTAACAAATACTATGATGAAAATTGCCAACCCAAGGTGCAATATTCAATCGAAGTTACCAAATCATTCGTGGAAAAGTATTTCGGCGGAAGTGATGGCGTTGTGAATGTGTTCAAGCCGGGCGATTGCTTGCCAATAAAGGATGATGAAATCGGCGTGGACAAGGCAATCCGCATCAAGTCATTCACGCGCAACGTGCTTGACCCATACGATTATGCCTTGACCATATCGGACGTTTCGACCAAGGCGGACATCATCACACGTGTAATTTCGGAAATCGGCGACATTGACAAGGTAATCAACATCAACAACCTTAAAGACCCGGCACAGGCGCGCGCCAATTGGCGTTCATCGCGCGAGGTGCTGAATATGGTGTTTGACCCCGAAACGGGCGGATATTACGGCGACAAAATCACCCCGGCAAGCGTGGACACCATCGCATTATCCGTTGGCGCAAAATCAATGCAATTCGGTTTGACAAACACCGTGTTCCAACCTAATTTCAACGGCAATGCCCAAGTGGTGAAATGGAAAGGTGGAGTTTTGACGCATTACACCATTGACCCCGAAACCGCGCGTTCATGGGCATTGGCGGATGGCGAAATTACATTCACGGACACCGACCCTTATTATATTTACGCCCGTTGCAACCGCAATGGTGAAGATGGCGTGTTTGAATTTTCCAAGACACAACACAAGTGCGAAGAAAGCGCAACCGTGTATTATTTCCTTGTCGGCGTTTTGAATAGCGTGGATGCGGAAACAAAGGTTCGTTCCATTGCCTTGACGTATGGGTTCACGATGATAAACGGGCGATTCATCAAAACCGGGCGCATCGAATCGGCGGATGGGACAACATATTTTGACCTTGACAATTCGGAAATCGGCGGGCGTATTGTGTTTACATCCAATGGTAAAGAAAAGACCCTTGAAGAATTGGGTGCGGAAGCATTGGAAAGCAAGGATTTTATCAACAACACATTGCCGGGATTGTTGTCTGAAATCCAAGCGCAATTAGACGGTCAAATTGAACAATTTTTCCAAACATACGACCCGACAATGAACAACGCCCCGGCAAATGAGTGGACAACACCGGAGTTGAAAGAAAATCACCTTGGCGACTTGTTTTATAACACCGATACGGGTGCGGTGTTCCGCTTTGTGAAAGAAAATGGCACATACAAGTGGCAGCAACTTTCGGACGAGGAAGTTGCCAATGCCCTTGCATTGGCAAATGAAGCACTTGCACTTGCAAAGGACAAGAACCGAATCTTCACCACAACCCCTTATCCACCTTATGAAGTGGGCGATTTGTGGGTTCAAGGCAGCACGGGCGAAATTATGCGTTGCAAGACTGCACGTGCGTCGGGTTCGTACACATCAAGCGATTGGGAAAAGGCTTCAAAATATACCGATAATTCGGCATTGACCGAATTTATCAACGATACATATAATCCGGGAA
>QXGG01290420.1_pt1 | contig 12094 bp, 9 predicted proteins | sample 1982491 | NCBI WGS metagenome assembly QXGG01 (sample SAMN09924614, study PRJNA488089) | Wastewater metagenome, whole genome shotgun sequencing project. | isolation source: South African research farm wastewater | place: South Africa: Irene, Agricultural Research Council, Animal Production Institute... | reverse complement strand
TTTGTTATCGGACGTATGGGCCATATGGATTGGTTGGAAAAATACTTCAACATGAAGCCCGAGAAGATTGTAAGAATGCAACATCAACTCAATAAACGCAGTGGTCTGATGGCCTTCTTCGCTTTTATTCCAATTATTGGTACTATTATTGTCGTAGCATTAGGGTTTCTTAGAAGCAACTTCTTAGTCGTGTTTATAAGTATGTCAATTGGAAAAGTGCTACGCTACCTATTGGTTATTTACGCAGCTCTAGGTATCTTTAATTATTTTTAAACGATGGACGAACTCATTCTAGAAAAGACAGAGGATGGCAGCGATACGTTGTTTATCCCAGAGATGGACGAGCACTACCACTCAACGAAGGGTGCCCTAACCGAAACAAATTATATTTTTATTGAGAAAGGCTTACTAGCCTCAACTCAAAAAGAAGTTAAAGTGCTCGAGATAGGATTTGGGACAGGATTAAATGCTATTCAAACACTTAAAGCAGCTCAAGAGAATAATATTAAAGTTGCTTTTCATACGCTAGAACTCTACCCTCTAACTTGGGGTAAACTGGAGTCGCTTAGCTATGCAGAACAACCCTATTATAAAGAGATTCACCTTGCACCTTGGGAAAATTTAGTTGAAATTACACCCGAGTTTACCATACATAAGCACCAGTTCGACTTTACAACTTTGCCCACAAAAGATATAGGATCAGCATTTAATGTAATCTATTTCGATGCGTTTGCCCCCGAAAAACAACCAAACATGTGGACTCAACAACTTTTTAACCACCTTTTTGGTTTATTATCTGACGGAGGAATCCTGACCACCTATTGTGCAAAAGGAGTAATCAGAAGAATGCTTCAAGAGGCTGGATTTAAGGTAGAACGACTGCCTGGACCTCCCAATGGTAAACGAGAAATATTAAGAGCAACAAAATTCTAAATTCATGAAACTAAGATATTATATACTCATTCTTTTAACACTGGTTCTAAGCAGCTGTGGACAATCCCAAAAGTCGGATAAAGCCATCATTACAGTTACAATAGAACCCTTACGCTTTTTTACTGAAGCCATAGTAGGCGATCACTTCTCGGTTGTGAGCATGGTTCCCAACGGGACTAGCCCAGAGACCTACGACCCTACTCCACAACAACTGGTTAATCTAGCCAATAGTGCTGCCTACATTAAAATAGGCTATATCGGGTTTGAACTCAGTTGGATGGATAAGATTCAGGAGAATGCCAAGCACCTTGCCATATTTGATAGTTCTAAAGGTTTAGACCTAATTTATGCCGATGGGCATCAACACGGAGATCACTACCATGCAGGAGGAGTTGAACCACATACTTGGAACTCAACGAGGAATGCTAGAATAATAGCCAAGAACATACTCAATGCTGTAACTCAGCTCGATTCTATCAATATTCAGGCCTACAAAGCAAATTACGAATCACTTATTGAACTGATAGATACGACCGAAGATACTATACAGTTGATGCTCAATAATAATCCGCATGCCAAGGGTTTTATGATTTATCATCCTGCCCTATCTTACTATGCTAGAGACTACGACTTAGAGCAAATCAGCATTGAGGAAGAGGGAAAAGAGCCCACTCCAGCGCATCTTAAGAAGCTGATTGAAAAGTGTATGAGCGATAATATACATACGATCTTTATTCAACCAGAGTTTGATCAGAAGAATGCTGAAGTCATCGCCACTCAAACCGATAGCAAAATAGTGGGCATCAATCCGCTCTCCTTTTATTGGCAAGATGAGATGGTTCACATCACTAAAGCTTTAATAGAAAATCAGTAAGCAGAACCCATAACTCGAACTACACTATGCAACCTATTATTAAGATAAAAGATTTAGCAGCAAGTTACGATCAAAAACAAGTTCTGACCGACATTACCTTAGAGGTATGCAATAATGACTTTTTGGGCATAATTGGCCCCAACGGAGGTGGCAAAACGACACTTATCAAGTGCATCTTGGGTCTCAAAGCCTATGATCGTGGCAACATTAGCTACTTCAAAAATGGGAATGCTGTCAAAAATATAAAAATGGGATACCTACCTCAGTACAACCTAATCGATCGAAAATTCCCAATCTCTGTTCGTGAGGTTATTCTCTCGGGCTTAAGAAGAGAGAGAGGCTTGATTCTTAGACATAACAAACAAGAAATCCAGCATGCTCAGTTAATCATTGAGCGCATGGGATTGGAGACTTTAGAAGATCGTCCAATAGGTCAACTCAGCGGAGGACAACTCCAACGTGCTTTACTTGGAAGAGCCATAATTTCGGATCCTGAAGTGCTCATTCTCGACGAACCAAATACCTATATCGATAAAAGATTTCAAGATAAGCTATATGACCTACTCGAGGACATCCAAAAGGAGTGTGCTATAATTTTGGTCAGCCATGACATCAGTACCGTACTCAAAAAAGTACAGAAAGTAGCCTATGTAAACCAAACTCTAAAGTATTACCCTGATGCTCAAGTCTTATCTACGGCTAGTGTGCAAGATATTTTTTAATTTATTGATTAACTCAACTGTTTTATTTAGTAAAATAAAGAAACGAAAACATATAGCTTGAGTTATATCATTAATATTTAGCTTCTTAAAATAGTTTAATCATTAAATTTCTATCGGCTCACACAATTTACTTATATTTGCAGCTTTAACATTGCAATTAAAATCATTAATTTCTATTGGATGAAACACTATAAAGCAATCAATAACCTCACAGGGTTTATTGTTTTTTTCATAGCGGCACTCGTTTATGGCTTGACTATAGAGCCCACAGCCAGTTTTTGGGACTGTGGAGAATTTATTCTTTCGGCTTTTAAACTTGAAGTTGGTCACCCACCTGGCGCCCCTTTCTTTATGCTAACAGCGAATTTCTTTTCGCTATTTGTAAGTGACCCAACGAAAGTTGCCATGATGGTAAACCTTATGAGTGCACTGATGAGTGCAGCTTGTATCATGTTTCTCTATTGGACTATAACTTACCTCACTCAAAAACTAATCAACGTTACAGACGGATTTAAACGAAGCTCTCAAATGATTACGGTCATTGGTAGTGGTCTTGTTGGTGCATTTGTTTACATGTTTAGCGACACCTTTTGGTTTAGTGCTGTTGAAGGTGAGGTTTATGCCTATTCATCTCTATTTACAGCCGTTGTATTCTGGCTCATCTTAAAATGGGATGCCGATGAAGACTCACCAGCAGCCGATAGATGGCTTATTTTAATTGCATACCTAACAGGTTTAAGTATTGGAGTCCATTTGCTGAATTTACTCTGCATTCCTGCTATTGTGATGGTTTATTACTTCAAGAAAAGACCTGAAGCAAAGTTAAAAGACTCACTTATCGTATTAACTCTATCAGGAATACTTGTAGGCTTGGTGCTTTATGGACTTGTTCCTGGGGTTATCAAGGTTGGAGGTGCTTTTGAACTATTCTTTGTTAACACGCTAGGATTTAGCTTCAACACAGGTATTATGGTCTATATGATGGCCTTAATCTTGATTTTAGCTTGGGGAATATATGAGTCCATACACTTAAAAAGTGGCAAAAGACTACTTATCTCTTTTTTAGCTACTATAGCTATTGTAGGGATTCCGTTCTTTGGAGAGGGCACAACAAGCCTACTTGTTGGCATAGTAGTTCTTGTAGCCATAGGCTTTGCCGTTCAAAGGTTTAAGAAAGTATTCAATTCGCGTGTAATCAATACTGTTGTGCTTTGCATTACATTTATCATGGTAGGTTATTCTAGCTATACACTAATTGTGATGCGTTCGATTGCCAACACGCCAATGGATCAAAACTCACCCGAAGATATCTTTACCTTGGGTAGCTATTTGGGTAGAGAGCAATACGGTTCTCGTCCACTATTCTATGGTGAAACCTTTAATTCTATTCCTAAAACAAATGCAGATGGTACGTTTGCTCGTGAAAAAGCATCGCACACCTATATTCCTAAAACAAAATTAAGCCCTAATGAGCCCGACTCTTACGAGGTATCGCCAAAACCAGCCGACTATATTTTTGAGCAAAACATGCTATTTCCACGTATGTACAGCCAGGGACATGCTCAAGCTTATGAGCAATGGGTAGATATTGAGGGCAATCAAGTGCCCTACTACTATAATGGTCAGGTCGTACCTGTAACCATTCCTACTCAGTGGGAAAATGTTCAGTTCTTCTTGAAATATCAAGTAGGATACATGTATTGGAGGTACTTCTTATGGAACTTTGTAGGCCGCCAAAACGACCTTCAGGGTCAGGGCGATCTCGATAAAGGCAATTGGATAACGGGTATCCCTTTTATTGATAATATGGCCTATGGAGATCAAGACAAGCTTCCTGACTCCCTTAAACAGAATAAAGGACATAATGTATTTTATGGTCTTCCACTATTGCTGGGTATTCTTGGACTACTTTGGCAACTCAATAAGGGTAGAAAAGGGACAAAGCAGTTTAGCATTGTTTTCCTACTCTTCTTTATGACAGGTTTAGCAATTATCTTATACCTAAACCAGACACCAATGCAGGTGCGTGAGCGTGATTATGCCTATGCAGGATCGTTCTATGCCTTTGCCATCTGGGTCGGCATGGGAGTAGCAGGAATTGTTCGACTCATAAAAGACATTACCAACAAGGAAACCCCAGCCATAGCAGGACTTGTTACTGGGCTATGTATACTTGTGCCCATCCAAATGGGTTGCCAGACTTGGGATGATCACGATCGTTCTCACCGCTATTTTGCAAGAGATTTTGGTCAAAACTACCTAAACAGTACGCAAGTAGAGGGTGCTCCTATCCTATTCAATAACGGCGATAACGATACTTTCCCTCTTTGGTACAATCAAGAGGTTGAGGGTGTTCGTTTAGATACACGTACTTGTAATTTTAGCTATATCAATACCGATTGGTATATCGACCAAATGAAGAGACCTGCTTACCAAAGCCCTAGTCTACCGATTACTTGGCCTGAAAAGTACTATGCTCACAACACAAATAACGGTGTTGAAGTGCGTCCAGAGATGAAAGAACTTATCCTGAGCGAGCAAAGAAAAGCAAAACAGAAAGCTGCTGAAGGTGATGATAAGCTCTTGAAACTATTCAACATGAAGTATGGTGAAGATCCGTTCAGCGTACAAAACGTATTCGAAAAATGGGTGATGTCTGACGATCCTAAGCTAAGAGTAATCCCAACCGATACGCTGACAATCCCTGTTGACAAAGCTGCCGTGTTAGCTTCGGGCATGATGATTCCCCAGGGAATGGAAGATAGTATCCCTGATAAGATGTATATCTCACTCAAAAACACGCGTGTCTTAACAAAGGGAAATATGATGTTCCTTGAAATTTTAGCGCGCTCTAACTGGGAACGCCCCGTTTACGTAGCTGTATCTGTTGGAGGTAACGAATACCTGAACCTAGACAAATACTTAGTACAAGAGGGATTAGCTTATCGCTTCACACCATTTAATTGGGAAGAAATCAGAAAGCAAAAACTGACTGAGAAATATCCTGAGATCGATCCTGCAAAGATTCCTTTTGAGATAACTATTGATACCGACAAGATGTACGATAACATCATGAACCGATTCAAGTTTGGTGGTATGAACGTTGAGGGTATCTATATTGATGAGAATGCGATGCGTATGTGTCTTACGCATAGAAGAATCATGGTTCAGCTTGCCGATCAACTGATCGAAGAGGGTGAAAATGACAAAGCACTTGAGGTATTAGACTTCTGTGAAGAACAGATTCCTGCCAAGAATGTCCCTCACGACTTCCAAAGCTATTCACATATTATGGCTGAGAATTATTACACCTTAGGTAAACAAGACAAAGGTGACCAAATAGCTAGAGCACTGGCTGACGATGCTGTGGCCTATATCGACTGGAGTCTGTCGCTATCTGATGCACAATTACCAAATGTGCTCTCTTCATTGAGTTACCATTTTAGTTTAATGCGCAATGCTATCGGACTAATGAGTCAAAACGACTCAACTTATGCCGACGAATACATGCAAAAGCAACAAAGTCTAGCTAAGGTTTTGGATAAAAGGATCCAAAAACTTAGAAATAACCAATAAAATTCGATCTTTGAAAAGAAGGAGAAGTTAGAATCTTCTCCTTTCTTTCATTTCAAGATGATGATATGTTAATAGAACAACCACCCAAGTTTTTTAGAGCGCTATACCCTAGTGCCATCTTTAGAATGGACCCAAACGAACATTCTATTTACTTGACCTTTGATGATGGCCCGATTCCTGAGGTTACACCCTGGGTGCTTGATATCTTAAACAAGTATAATGTAAAAGCTACCTTCTTTATGGTGGGTGATAATATCCACAAATACCCAGAGATTTTTCAACGTGTAGTTGATCAAGGACATAAACTGGGTAACCACACCTATAACCATATTCGTGGATTTGAATATTGGAGCAATAAGTATCTCAAGAATGCTAAGAAGGCTGACGAATATATGCATACCGATCTCTTTAGACCCCCACACGGACATATGAGATGGATGCAGTACCGACTGCTCAAAAAGTATTATAAGATTATCATGTGGGATGTCGTTACCCGTGATTATAGTACAAAATTAAGAGGACCACAGGTTTTAGCCAATGTAATGAAATATACGCGCAACGGCTCAATCATTACATTTCACGACTCACTAAAATCGTGGAAAAATGGCAACCTACAATATGCTCTTCCCCGATCCATTGAATTCCTAATCGAAGAAGGTTATGAATTTAAACTACTCTAAAACAGAGCTCACAGAACTCATAAAAGAAAAAGCCTACTTGCTAGGCTTTACTGCTATTGGTATGGCTTTGGCTGAACCCATTGATCAAAAGGATTTAGAAGCCTACAAAGAGTGGATAGAAAAAGGCTATCACAGTCAGATGGGCTACCTAGCCAATAATCTAGAGAAAAGAATTGACCCCACACTCCTCGAAGATGGGACAAAAACCATCATTTCACTGGCGTATAACTATTACCCATCCCAATTTATCGCTCCCGATCAATACCAACTTGCTTGGTATAGCTACGCCAAAGACTACCATTACATAGTAAAGGATAAACTCACCGAATTATTCAATTACATCAATCAGATTCAACCCATTAATGGCCGTGTATTTTGTGATACTGCGCCTGTGCTTGAACGCTATTGGGCTTGGAAATCGGGGCTGGGCTGGATTGGAAAGAATACACAATTGATAATCCCTAAAGCGGGTTCTACCTTCTTTTTAGGTGAACTTTTTATCGATATTGAGCTCGACTACGACACACCTCAACGCAACCGATGCGGCACATGCCGAAGATGCCTTCAGGCCTGCCCAACAAATGCACTAGAGGCTCCATTTCTGCTCAATGCCAACAAATGTATCTCCTACCAAACCATAGAGAATAAGGGTGAAATAGATAAAGACATCATCTCCCATTTAGGCGATAAAATTTACGGTTGTGACGACTGCATCAAGGCCTGTCCATGGACTCGTTTTGCTAAGCCATCTCTAGAACCTGCCTTTAGAATCTCCGACGAGCTACTTAACATGAAAAAAGAAGACTGGCATGAGCTTTCCGAAAAGCAATATCAGGAATTATTTAGAAAATCAGCCGTTAAAAGAGCCAAGTTTACCGGGCTAGTCCGAAACATTCGGGCAACTAAAGACTAACCATAGGCTGACTCACAAGTTCCCACTTACTCGCACTACCCAAACGAGCTGCTCGCTTAACATACTCATTTAGTCAAAACAGTATATCCTATTCTACAGGCTAGACAACGGTTTTTATCGCAGTACTCTTTCTGAAGTTGAATCAGGGCTTGACTATCACCTGCATGATCAACTCCAACGTGTGCGGCACGCCAAAGCCGAGTAATGTAATTATTTTCAGGTTTTATCTGATTTAAAAGCTCAATAGCCAACTCCATTTTCGGCTGGCTGTTTTGATGCTTAGCATAGGCATACAAAAATGGAGATACACTATTAATGATTAAGAGATCTTTGGCCTGCCGAGTCAAGACCTTATCACGTGAAGCGATCTCTTTACCAAAAATTACATGAGTCTGCCAATAAGGACTAGTCTTAAAGTCAAGTGTTTTATAAACATCGTCTATACGGGTAGAATCCGAAAGGTTGGAGAGTTGAGTTCTCTGACGGCTATAAAACCAAGCGAGCTGAGCTAAACGAACATGGGGATAATTGCCTGGTCTCAACTGCCCAGCTATCCAAGGATAATCTGCTACATCTAGATTGAACTTTACACTCAAAAAAGCAAACTCATCTTGAAGCTCACGCATATATCGGTCAGATGGATCTGTCTGTAGTAAACCAGCGAGACCAAAAAAGATTGCCTCAACCTGAAATAACGAATCCCTATGCTTATCAAGTGCACGATAGGGTAAACTCTTTGCCCACCGCTCAAAAACATCACCCCGAATACCAAACCCAAAATTACGAGCTAGTGCAATAAAGAATATATCTTCCCAGAGATAATTTTTGGATCGAAATAGCTCTTGAAGACGGGTTTGCTTAGTTTCGAGTCGTTCTACACGAAGGGCTTCGAACCACAAATGAAGTCGCAGCTTATCTACTAGCAACAGAGACTTCCAGCAATGTGGCTGGTATCGAGTATCCCGAAGCCTGACGTATCTATCGATTAGTTCAGGGGGTAAAGACAAAATTAGTTTTGGGATAGCATCATCTGTGGCGTACAAATCAGATTTGGCTGACTCCACCTGAGCATAAACTTCAAGAATAACTGAATCTTGAAGCAAAGATTTAGTGGAAAGATCAGCAGGAGCACCACTATGATGCCCATGTACCAAAATATTGCCCACCCAAAGGGTATGATCAATTATTAACTTTGCATTTAAAAAAGTAGGACCTGCACTGTAGTTTCTAAGTCCTGAGTCGATTACCTCTATGGGAAGATGATTAGTGGTCTCTAGAGGTGAGCTGGTGAACAGTTTGTACTGCCACACGTAATATAAAAGCTCCTCCATATGAACAAGTTGTGTTTCTCAACTATCAAATATAATAAAAATATTATCTTTGTAATTAGTACGGAATAAAAAATTCACACAAACTTTTGAAGATTATGAAGATAGCACTTATAGGATATGGAAAGATGGGGAAAGAGATTGAGCGTATAGCCAAAACCAGAGGCCACGAAATCGTCTCCATAATTGACCACGATAATCGCGGTGATTTTGAAAGTGAAGCTTTTAAATCGGCTGATGTAGCCATTGAGTTTACAAATCCTAGTTCGGCTTACGACAATTACATTCAAGCTTTTAAGGCTGGCGTTAAAGTTGTTTCGGGCACTACGGGTTGGCTCGAACAGCACGAAGAAGAGATTAATAATCTTTGTCAGAACCAAGGTAAAACACTGTTTTGGTCTTCAAACTTTAGCCTAGGTGTAGCTATATTTTCATCAGTAAATAAGTACCTCGCCAAGATAATGAACGATTTCCCAGCTTATGATGTCAAGATGAGTGAAACTCACCACATCCATAAGCTAGATGCACCTAGTGGTACGGCCATTACACTTGCTGAAGGCGTACTCGAGAACATCAACCGCAAAACAGAATGGGTAAATGACCCATCAACCAAAAGTGAGGATCTATATATTGAATCAATCCGTGAGGGAGAAGTTCCAGGGATACATACCATAAGCTACGAATCGGAAGCAGATACCATAACCATCACGCATAATGCAAAAAACCGCTCAGGATTTGCTCTTGGAGCTGTTATTGCAGCTGAATTCACTGCAAAAAACGATGGTTGGTTGCAAATGTCAGACCTATTTACCTTCCTTAAATAAGATTATATGCAAAAGAGACAGATTAAAGGCATTATATTTATCGTTCTATACCTCCTTTTCCTTGTATGGGTTAAAAGCTGGTTAGGGCTGATTTTGCTACCTCTCCTAATCGATATCTACTTTACAAGGTTTATCCCTTGGGGATTTTGGCGTAAATACACCAACCCCATAGCCAAAACATTGTTTAGCTGGTTTGATGCCATCCTTTTTGCACTAGTTGCGGTATATTTCGTCAACATATTTGTGTTCCAAAACTACCAAATCCCTACTTCTTCTCTTGAGAAATCACTATTAGTGGGTGATCACCTATTTGTTAGTAAACTTAGTTACGGACCACGCATACCCAATACACCAATTGCACTACCTATTGCACACAACACACTCCCTAGCGGTGGTAAATCTTATTTTGACTCACCTCATTGGGACTATAAACGTGTAAAAGGACTTGGAGAGATTCAAAGAAATGACATTGTTGTTTTCAACTATCCTGCAGGTGATACTGTTGCCTCAGACCTGACCAATGTAGACTTCTACAGACTGGCCTACGAAATTGGCTACAATGTCAACAAAAACATGCCTTTGCTCGACAGCATGTCAACCCAAGAACAACGAAACTACTTTGAGAGCATTTATACCGAAGGCCGTAAGGTTGTCGAAACTTTGCCTCAATATTATGGTGAGATCATAAGTCGCCCAGTTGACCGAAGAGATAACTATGTAAAACGTTGTTTAGCACTACCAGGAGACACTTTGCAGATCATTGATAGTAAAGTCTATATTGATGGTAAACTAAACCCAGATGCCCCCGATGTACAGTTTAACTACTACGTACAGACTACAGGCCCTAGAATTCCTGAAAAGGTGTTTAAAGAGCTTGGTGTTAATAACGACGATAAATACCTATTCCGAAGAGATGTTCGAGTTGAAGACAGAGCGAGCAATAATCAAATTGTTTATCATGCAGAAGGTCTGAATAACGAAGATTTAGAGAAAGTTATAAATAAGTATTCCAACTCGGCAAGATATGCGGTATTGGTCATCAATGGTGCTGAAGCAAACTTCTTAAGCCAAGAAGGATTTGACTCAAATGGTTTTAGAGCTGACGATAAGTTTATCTATAAGATTCCTTTGACCAAGGAGATGTATCAAACCCTTAAGGTTAATACAGCCTTAATCTCAAAAATTATTCAAGAGCCAAACACGGCACGCATAGCCGATGCTAACTATCAGAAGCTCCTAATCTACCCACTTAGCGGTTATACCAAGTGGGACAAAAACGACTATGGGCCTATTTGGGTGCCAAAAAAAGGAGAAACAATAGAGCTAAGCCTTGAAAACCTGCCAATTTATGAAAGATGTATCGCTGTTTATGAGGGCAATAAGCTCGAAGTAAAAGACGGTAAGATTTATATCAATGGAGAGCAAACAAACAAGTATACCTTCAAGATGAGTTATTACTGGATGATGGGTGATAATAGAGACAACTCTCTCGACTCCAGATATTGGGGATTTGTGCCTGAAGACCATATTGTGGGTAAACCTCTATTTATTTGGCTATCTTTAGAGAAAGACAACGGATGGTTTGATGGAAAAATTCGTTGGAACCGCTTCTTTAAATGGGTTAAGTAAAAAAGTTCTTGAGCATGAGAAAACTAAAAAAATGGATAGCAATTACAGTTGGAGTACTCCTCATTGCAGGAATACTTCGACTGTTGCTATTTACCTCATGCTATATCCCTAATCAGGGTATGGAAGATAGCCTTAAGCAAGGCGATCATATCATAATCAATAAGACCAGCTATGGCTTTACAACACCTTTTAGCAACAAAGTAATAGGTGCCAGAAGCCCCAAGCAAGGAGATATTGTACTCTTCTACAATCCTGCAAATACGCAAGCTCCACTACACCAAAAAGAGATATACATTAGCCGCTGTATGGGACTTCCTGGAGATACCTTATTGGTCAATGCTCAGTTTGAAATAGAACAAGAGGATCTATTCTTCAGCCCCGATCAAAAAAAACAATACAGTTACAGCAGTCGATACAAAGCAACTATTGACTCCGTTATAAACCTACTAGAAATAACAGTAAACCCTGCTTCTGAGCTAAACGACTCCTTAGTACAAAGTCTGAGTAGCTACGAATATTACCTAATAGCCCAAAAGCTAGGAAGAGAAGATAGCATAACGGTCAAAGACCTAAGTGACAACTTGGAATATCATTTTGTTATACCTAAAAAAGGTG